>MDTG01038062.1_pt1 | contig 31135 bp, 30 predicted proteins | sample 811421 | NCBI WGS metagenome assembly MDTG01 (sample SAMN05326645, study PRJNA326480) | marine metagenome | isolation source: seawater | place: Pacific Ocean: South East | collected 2011
ATGGTGCATTTCCAGTACTCTTCTAAGGTTTCACCTTTCCAGGCAAATACAGGGATACCTGCTTTTGCAATGGCAGCTGCGGCATGATCTTGTGTTGAAAATATATTACAAGATGCCCATTGTACATTTGCTCCAAGAGCTGTGAGTGTTTCAATTAAAATAGCTGTTTGAATGGTCATATGAAGTGAACCTGTTATCTTTACGTTGTTAAGAGGTTTTTTAGAGCCAAACTGGTTTCTTAATGCCATGAGTCCAGGCATTTCTTTTTCGGAAATTGTAATTTCTTTTCGGCCGAACTCTGCTAGATTGATATCCTTTATCTTGTAATTTTGAGATGAAACTGTGGTAGACATGATTTTCTCCAATTTTTCTTTTGATAATATCACATGGCTGTGGGTTAGAGTATGGTATCCTAGCAACTATAGTTTTTTAGTTTATAAATTGAGTTTAGTAGATACTTACTTGTCATAATAAATGAATAGAAATACTATGTTATAAAAATCATTAGGAGCGCGTATGAAAGGAATAATTTTAGCTGGTGGTTCAGGAACTCGCTTGTATCCAGTAACTACAGTTGTTAGTAAACAGCTGTTGCCAATCTATGATAAGCCAATGATTTATTACCCCCTTTCTATTTTAATGTCTGCTGGTATTACAGAAATTTTGATTATTTCAACGCCTCAAGACTTACCTCGATTTGAAGAGCTATTTGGTGACGGATCGCAGTTTGGTTTGCGCTTTGATTATGTTGTTCAACCCAGTCCGGATGGGTTGGCTCAGGCCTTTATTTTGGGAGAGGATTTTATTGGAGATGAGGATGTTTGCTTGGTACTGGGAGATAATATTCATTATGGTCATGGTATTCAAACACTATTAAAGCAATCTGTAGCGATTGTAGAATCAGAACAAAAGAGTGTAGTCTTTGGTTATACTGTTACCGATCCAGAACGTTATGGTGTTGCCGAGGTTGATAATCATGGTAATGTGCTTTCTGTAGAAGAAAAGCCAAAAGATCCTAAGTCAAATATTGCTATTATTGGACTATATTTTTATCCCAATGATGTCGTGAAAAAAGCTAAGCAAGTTAAACCTAGTGATCGTGGGGAGTTAGAAATTACATCGTTACATCAAGCTTATTTGGATGAAAAGCGCTTAAAGTTACAACCGATGGGAAGAGGGTATGCTTGGTTGGATACAGGAACTCATGAATCATTAATTGATGCGAGTAATTTTATTCAAACCATTGAAAAACGTCAGGGGCTTAAAGTAGCTTGTATTGAAGAGATTGCGTATGAAGAAGGGTATATTTCAAAGGAACAATTATTGCAGTTAGCAGAGCCTTTGAAAAAAAATGACTATGGTCAGTATTTAATACGACGAGTAAATCAGGGGTAATAGAATGAAATTTGCAAGAGCAACTATTGAGGATGTTGTGATTTGTCAGCCAAAGGTTTTTGTAGATGATAGAGGTTGCTTTTTTGAATCTTTTCAGCAAGATCATTTTGAGAATTTTGTAGGTTTTTCTGTTGGTTTTTGTCAGGATAATGAATCACAATCAAATAAAGGTGTTTTGCGTGGCTTGCATTATCAAAGTGCTCCCTATGCTCAAAGTAAGCTTGTTCGTGTAATTAAGGGTAGGGCTTTGGATGTTGTTATAGATATTCGACAAGGGTCATCTACGTTTGGTAAGCATATTGCTATTGAATTATCTGCAGAAAATAAAACCCAGTTATTTGTACCTCGTGGATTTGCTCATGGTTTTCTTGTATTAGAAGATGAAACTATTTTTTCATATAAGGTTGATAGCTATTACTCTCCACAACATGATCGAGGTATTTTATTTTCTGATCCTGTGTTAAGTATAGATTGGGGGTTACCAGAAAGTGAATTAATTTTATCTGATAAAGATAAAACGAATCCTTTATTAAATGATGCTGTTGATTTGTTTGATTATTCAATTGATTATTATACTTAACAGTATAGTTGAAATCTTGTTTTTGTACTGTTTTTTTACTGTGATTTGAATATAAGAGCTTGTTAAGAAAGTAAACTATTTTATGTTTTTAGTGGGATGTAAAACTAGTTAAGATTATGATAATATTTTTAGATATTATGAGTTTAAATGAAAAATCAATTTTGCTAACAGGTTGTGCCGGTTTTATTGGATCTAATTTTATTCCATATTTTTTAAATAGATATCCTCATTATCAGCTTATTCATTTAGATGCACTAACATATGCAGGTAATTTATCTAATCTTTCTGAAGTTGAATCAGAGTCTCGCTATACATTTATTGAGGGAAATATTTGTGATAGGGCTCTTGTTGAGATGTTGTTTAAAGAGCATGCTATATCGGGGGTGATTCATTTTGCTGCAGAATCTCATGTTGATAATTCAATAAAAAACCCAGGCGTGTTTATTGAAACAAATGTAATGGGAACGTTTACGTTAATTGATGTGGCTTATAAAGCATGGATGGAAAAACCATTTAATTATAAACAAGAGTTTTATGGTGCTCGATTTCATCATATTTCTACGGATGAGGTATATGGTACTTTGGGTGAAACAGGTCTTTTTACAGAAAAGACACCGTATGCTCCTAATTCTCCATACAGTGCCTCTAAAGCCTCTAGTGACATGATTGTGCGATCTTATCAAGAAACGTATGGGCTTAATACGGTGATGACCAATTGTTCTAATAATTATGGGCCGAAGCAACATCAAGAAAAGTTAATACCAACCATTATTCGAAAAGCGTTAGCACATGAGCCTATCCCCATTTATGGGGATGGGAAAAATGTAAGAGATTGGTTGTATGTTTTAGATCATTGTAAGGGAATTGATTTGGTATATCATCAGGGAAAAGCAGGGGAAGTGTATAATATTGGTGGTAGAAATGAGCGAACGAATTTACAGATTGTTGATAACATTTGTTCCATTTTAGATGAAAAGGTGCCCCATGAAAAATCGTATAAAGAGTTTATAACGTTTGTTGAAGATAGGGCAGGTCATGATAGACGTTATGCTATAGATGCAGCTAAGATTGAAACGGAGTTAGGCTGGCAGGCTGATGAGAATTTTGATTCAGGGATTATTAAGACTGTGGATTGGTATTTGGGTAAACTATGAGTAACCAAAAGCTTAAAAATAATGAGTTAATAGAACTCGATGTAAAAGGTGATCCAAGAGGACAGTTAGTTGTTTTGGAATCTAAAGTAGATGTAGCTTTTGATATTAAACGGGTTTTTTATATTTATGGTACTCAAAAGAATATATCAAGAGGAGATCACGCTCATTACAAAACAAAGCAGTTTTTGATATGTATAAACGGGTATTGCAAAGTTACATTACAATATGCGGATGAGACTAAAGTTTATCAATTAGATGAACCTAATAAAGGCGTACTTCAAGATAAAATGATATGGGGGTCAATGCATGATTTTAGTGAGGATTGTGTTCTTTTGGTCTTAGCAGATAGAGCTTATGAAGAAAAGGATTATATTAGGGATCATGATGTTTTTTTAGAATTATCAAGAAAAAACAAAAACTTATGAAATAAATTCGTTGGCTTGGCATAATGGTCTTTCTATGAAAATGTTGTTAAATTATTATTAAAAGTTTGAATGATAAATATGATTTGATTGCTTATTAAAGTGATTTTGTCTAACATATATGATAATATGTGCGAAATTTAAAATAAATTAATTTTGGAAGTATATGAGAGAAAAAATTATAAAAGTTTTTTTAGATGTGTTAATGAAGATAAATGGTGATTTGAAGGTTAATTTATTAAAAGATAAAACTAAACTATTCAAAACTGGTATGGGTTCTTTAGGTTTTAAGTTAGAAGATCAGCTTCGATTTGATCCTTTTGTAATGTTGGAAACATCAGACTTCAATTTAAAGAGGTTCAGTTGATACATAAATTTTCAGATGTACAGTCATTAAGTTTGGGTGAAAATACAAATGTTTGGCAATATTCTGTTGTATTGTCTGGTGCAGTAATTGGTAAAGATTGTAATATATGCTCTCATGTTTTTATAGAAAATGATGTGAGAGTTGGCGATAATGTAACCATTAAATGTGGGGTTCAGTTATGGGATGGGATAGAAGTTGAAAACAATGTTTTTATTGGGCCAAATGTGACATTTACAAATGATAAGTTTCCGAGATCTAAAGTTAAACCAAATGAATTTCAAAAAATAAAAATTTACTCTAATGCATCTATTGGAGCTAATTCTACTATTATGGGTGGTGTATCAATAGGTAAATATTCAATGATCGGAGCCGGATCAGTTGTCACAAAAGATGTAGCTGATTTTACTTTAGTAATGGGCAATCCAGCAAAATTTATATCTTATATTTGCAAATGTGGAAAAAAAGTAGAAAGTCTTAAAAAACATGACGAATGTAAATAAAAATTAAAAGATTTAGGAAGTTGTTATGATATCTTTTTTGGACTTAAAAAAAATAAATTTGCAGTATAAAGAAGAAATTTTAAATGCTTGTAAAAAAGTTGTTGAAAGTGGCTGGTACATTCGAGGGAAGGAAAATGAAGAATTTGAAAATAATTTTAGTGATTACTGTGGTGTTAAGCATACTATTGGAGTAGCAAATGGGTTAGATGCGTTGATTCTAATTCTTAAAGCGTATAAAGAGATGAATGTCTTAAAAGATGGGGATGAAGTTCTTGTTCCTTCAAATACGTATATTGCTAGTATATTAGCAATAACAGAAGTAAATTTAGTGCCTGTTTTGATTGAGCCAGATATTAATTCATATTTGATAGATGCAAAATTAATTAAAAACTCTATTTCAATAAAAACAAAAGCGATAATGGTTGTTCATTTATATGGACAGACATGTGAAATGGATGCAATAAATGTGATTGCAAAAAAATATAACTTAAAGGTTATCGAAGATGCAGCACAAGCTCATGGAGCTTATTTTTCTGATAAACGAGCGGGGAACTTGGGGGATGCTGCAGGTTTTAGTTTTTATCCAGGTAAAAATTTAGGTGCTTTAGGTGATGCTGGTGCCGTTACAACAAATAATCATGAATTAGCTGAGATTATACGTATTTTAGCTAATTATGGTAGTCAGAAAAAATATGAAAATATATATCAAGGAGTGAATAGCCGGCTTGATGAAATACAAGCTGCAATATTGAATGTTAAATTATCTTATTTAGATAAGGAAATAGAGCATAGAAGACAAATCGCAGCTTATTACATTGAAAATATAAAAAATGATAAGATTATTTTACCTGAATATTATGAACTTAATCGACATGTTTGGCACTTGTTTGTAGTTCGTGTTGAAAATAGAGATGCTTTTCAAGAATATTTGAAAAATAAAGGAGTCCAAACATTAATTCATTATCCAATACCACCTCATAAACAAGTTGCTTTTAAAGACTGGGGGCAGGTATCATTACCAATAACTGAAAAAATTCATAATGAGGTTTTGAGTTTGCCGATTAGCCCTGTACAAACTTTAGGAGAGACTAGAAAAATTATTGATATCATAAATGATTACTAAAGTTAAGAATGTTAAAGCAAAGTGTTTTGTATGTTTTCTTACAATTTCTTAATATTTTAGTAGGTGTCTATGTAACGTTTTATATTGCACAAAATGTGGATACACAGATATTCTCGATATTAGCTATATATACCATTATTAATGGTATTTTTATGACATTTAGTTTTTTAGGGTATGAAACTGTTTTGTTACGAAATGCTCTTTATTGGGAGCGTATAGGTTGTAAAAAAAAAATTGTTAATTATGTGACGTATTCATTAGTTTCAAGGTTGATAATAGGCCTGGTATTAATAATACCCGTTGTTGGCTATTGCTATTATTTGGCATGTGTTAAGTTTGATAATAATTATTTTTTTCTTTTAAGTAGTTTTTCGATATCTGGTATTTTCTTTTCATTAGCTAATTCAAATGCTTTGATATTAAAATCATTTAATAAATATATTTTATCATTTTCTATTATGGCTGTATCCTTGATTATCGGACGCCTAGTTTCGGTTTATATGTTTTTAAATTATGGGTTTTTTGTTTTTATAATTATACTTGTATGCATTCCGGTTTTAATTTTTTTTGTTTCTTTTAGGTTTATTTCAAAGTATTTTTCATTAAAATATATTAAGTTTAGGTACTTTTTGAAATTTAAAAATAACAAGTATTTTGTATTTTCTGGGTATTTAAATTATTTTAAACTATCAATTGATCAGTTATTAGTTTCTATATTTTTATCTGTTGAAGTTTTAGCCGTATATAATTTAGCTAAAAAAATTGAAGAAATAGGAAAAAGTTTAGTTGAAGGGTTTTTTGATCCCATGATTCAAAAGTTAGTAACGTATAAAGATGATTTGAATTTAACTAAGGTATACAAGGAGAAGTTATATAAAATTAAAAATATATTTTTGGTTTTTATAAGTATTTGTGTTGTTGTTTTTAATGTGTTTATTGATCAGCTTATTTCTGTTGCTAATTTAGATCATTTTCAACACTTATCTTATTACTTAGTATTTTCTTCTTGGACGGTAATTTTGTATACTATCTATAAAGTTTCATCGAATATAATTTATCTGTTTGATAATCAAAAAACTCTTTATAAAATTGATATATTTGTGGGAACATTATCTATTTTTTTTACAATTTTATTTTTTATGGATACTACATTTAAATATATTTTTTTAAATCGTATTTTTACAGGTCTTGTATTATGTATTTTCTTTCATTATTTTTACAAGCGATTTTTTATTAAAAAGTTTTGTTTTTAGGATTATTATGAAATTTGCTATAAGAGATGATGATTTGAATTTTTTTTATACGCCTCGTATGATCGAAAATAATATTCGAGATATTTGGGATATCTGCCCAATTTCAATGTCAGTAATACCTTTTGTTAAAGGAAACTGGATTGAAAATACAAAAATGCTTGAGAGCTTAGGACCTAAAAATATTTCTGGAAATATTATCAAGAACATTAAACAAGATAATGAAATATACGATATAGCTAAAAATTCTGAGTTAGTATTATACATAAAAAATCAAATCGAAAATAAGCGTGTTTATTTAACTGTTCATGCCATACATCATCGCAACGAAGATGAAAATTTGCCTCAATTAAATAATAACTTTTCAATTGGCGCAGAGTTTTACACAAATCTAGATTTAACTACTCAGTTAAAAAAATCTGTGGAACATTTAGAAGATACATTTGGACAAAAGATTTCTGTATTTACCCCACCTCAAAACATGTATAGCCAGAAGGGTTTCAATGCAATTAGCAGTAATCTCCTTAATATTTGTTGTTATCCATTACAATTAAAAAAAGATTTTTTTAAATACATAAAAATGTATGGGTTTGCTAATGTTGTAAAGTTGATTAATCATCGATTAAATTCCAAAAATTTCTGTCATGCACCATATCCGTATGTAATAAATACACCGACGATTTCTATAATCGATCACAAAAGTTTACAGCCAGGAACAAATATAAACAAACTTTATGAAAGTTTTGATTATGTGTATTCAAAAAATGGTAATTTTGTTTTATCAACGCATAGTTATGGGTTTAATCATAAAATGGTTGGAAAAGACCAAACTATGGGGGACGCGTTAAAGAAATTTCTTCTATATGTTAAGAAAAAAAATATGGTAGAATTTGTTCCTGTAAACCAAATATTTGAGGAGTCAAAATGAAGAGGGCTATTATATTAGCCGGTGGAATTGGATCAAGACTAAAACCCTTTACTGAAGCAATACCTAAGCCATTACTTCCAGTTGGAGAAAAATCTGTATTAGAAATTCAAATTGAACGATTAAAAGAATATGGTTTTGATGAAATATATTTAGCTACAGGGTATAAATCAGATTATATTGGGAATTATTTTGGTAATGGCGAAAGATATGGAGTTAAATTAACAATTAGTAAGGAAACCAAAAGGTTGGGAACTGCAGGTCCAATTTTATTATTAAAAGATGTTCTTACAGAACCCTTTTTGGTAATGAATGGGGATATTTTAACTTTAGTAGATTTTAAAAAAATATATGATTTTGCAGTAAATGCAAATTCTTTATTAACTGTTGGTGTAAAAAAAGAGATACAACCTTTTGCTTTTGGAAACATTCATTTTAAAGGCGACTATGTAACAAATATCCAAGAAAAGCCAAATATTGAGATGTTTATTTTGGCAGGTATTTATGTAATGAAGCCAGAAATATTTAAGTATTTTCCAATGGACCAATATTTTGGCATAGATACATTGATCCTTGATATGTTAGCAAAAAAAGAGCCCATCACAAAGCATTTGATTTCAGAATATTGGCTTGATATTGGACGCGTTAAGGATTATGAAAAAGCTCAGGAAATGTATGAAGAGCATTTCAAACAATAAAAGATGGATACTTTAAACTTAATTGGAAGAAAAAAAACACTTTTTAAGAGTGATTTGAATAAGCTTAACAAAGAATTATCTAAAATTATTTCATCTTCCTCTTTTTTGGTTTTGGGAGGCGCTGGTAGTATAGGTCAAGCTGTCACAAAAGAAATATTTAAAAGAAATCCAAAAAAATTACATGTTGTAGATATTTCAGAAAATAATATGGTTGAGTTAGTGAGGGATATTCGAAGTGAGTTTGGTTATATTGATGGTGTGTTCAAAACATTTATACTTGATATTGGAACTGTAGAATATGACGCTTTTATAAATTCTGATGGAAATTATGATTATGTATTAAATCTTTCCGCATTAAAACATGTCCGCAATGAAAAAGACCCTTATACATTAATGAGAATGATTACAGTTAATATTTTTAATACAGACAAAACATTAAAACAATCGATAAAAAATAATGTAAAAAAATATTTTTGTGTGAGTACCGATAAGGCCGCTAATCCTGTAAATATGATGGGTGCAAGTAAAAAAATCATGGAAATGTTTTTAATGAGACATAGTAAAGACATTGATATTTCTACAGCTAGGTTTGCTAATGTTGCATTTAGCGATGGGTCTTTATTAGATGGGTTTAATAAAAGAATACAAAAGATTCAACCACTTGCAGCTCCAAAAGATGTAAAAAGGTATTTTTTAACCCCACAAGAAAGTGGGGAGTTATGCTTACTAAGTTGTATATTTGGAGAAAATAGGGATATTTTTTTTCCAAAGTTAAATGAGAATTTACATCTTATTTCATTTGCAGATATTGCAATAAAGTATCTTGAAAATTTAGGTTATGAAGTATTACTTTGTGAAACTGAAGATGAAGCTAGAAAATTAGTGAAAAATGTTACAAAAAGAAAGAAATGGCCATGCCTGTTTACAAATAGTAATACAACTGGTGAAAAAAGTTTTGAAGAATTTTACACAACTGATGAAAAATTAGATATGGACCAATTCGAAAATCTTGGAATTATAAAAAACGAGTTGAATTTTAATAAAGAAATGATAGAAAAATTTGAAATATCTATTAATAATATGTTGATGCAAAAGAAATGGACGAAAGAGAAAATTGTAGACTTGTTTTTTGAATTAGTTCCAAATTTTGAATATAAAAAAATGGGGAAGTATTTAGATGGAAAAATGTAAGTTAAAAAAAACTATTTTGCTTACAGGAGCTAACGGTTTTATTGGGAAAAACATATTAGAAAGTAGCTCCAATAATTTTATTGAAATTACTAAGAACTCATATGAAAATATATTGGAGCTACCAACATTATTAAAAATTAAAGAAAAAATAGATGTTGTTATACATTTAGCTGCAAAAACATATGTTCCAGATTCTTTTAAAGATCCTTATTCATTTTATGAGTTTAATTTTAAAAGCACACTTAATATAGCAGAGTTTTGCAAACAAAAAAAAGTGCCATTGTGTTTATATTTAAATACTTATTTATACGGGAATCCTAGTTATTTACCTATTGATGAAAATCATAAAATTGCACTTCCTTCGCCGTACCATAAAAGTAAATACTTTTCTGAGCAACTATTATTAAATTATTTCGAAGGCATTACAAAAGTCATTTCATTGAGATTATTCAATGTATTTGGAAAGTACCAATCAAATAACTTTCTTATTTCTAAAATAATTGAACAACTAAATAGTGATAAAATAGAGCTAAATGATTTAAATCCTAAAAGAGATTTTATTTACATCAAAGATGTCACAAATTTAATCAATATTATAATAAGTAATCAAAACAGGATTAAATCATCAGAAATCTTTAACGTAGGAACTGGACAAAGCTATAGTGTAAAAGAAATTCTTGAATTAATACAAAAAATTACAAAGTCAAAAATAGAAGTAATTGATAATAAAATCATAAGAAAGAATGAAGTAAATGATTGTTATGCAGATATTAAAAAAATAAAACAAGTCTTTAACTGGGAACCTAATTATAGTTTTCAAGAAGGACTGAAAGATTTATTAATATAAAATGCAAATAATATTCGCCTCATTTCAAGGAATTAGAAAAAATAACAAAGCTGTTGGAATGGCAGGTATAATGTCCAATATTCTTAAATATATTAATGAAGAATATAAATTTTTTATTTCATTTAAACCATTAACAAATATATCCAAAGATGCATCAAGATTAAGTATATTTCATAATATTTTTATTGCGTTTACATCAAAATCATATTTTTTTTTTAAAAAAATTCCTTTTTTAAATTTTAATATTGGTAAAATTAGATTTTTACAAGAATTATCGTATGACTTTTTTCTTCTTTTTAAATTTAAAGCTCCTATAATACTCATAACAACAGCATATATTCCTAGAACTCTCAATAAAAATAGATGCTTAGGCGGTATAAATATTTTTATTGCGGGTAATGCATATGATAGAAACATTAATGATATTTTAAAAAAAGAAGAAGAATTATTTAATATTCGTATTAAAGATCCATATACATATGAACCAAGATTAAAAAATATTGATAATCACTTAAAAAGTGTAGACTCAATAATTACAAATTCAGACATTGTATTTAAATCATATAAAAATTACTTTCCTGAAAAAAACATATATTTAGACAAACTTGATATAAATATAAATAAAAAAAATTTTATAAATAAAAAATATAAAAAAGGAAAACATATTGTTTTTTGTTATATTGCTCATACAGTTTGGCTAAAGGGTTTAATATATCTTTTACATGCTTGGAAAAAATTGAATGTTAATAATGCATCATTAATAATTGGGGGATCTAGATCTAAAATTATACAAAAGATTATTAACTCAAATTACTCAAATGTTAAAAATTTGAAAATAGTAGGGTTTGTGCCAGATTTAAATAGATTTTATAGGACATCTGATATTTGTATTGTCCCAAGTCTTATTGATAACCACCCTACAACGATTTCTGAGGCACTTTATTGTGGCCTACCTGTTATTACAACTGATGGTTGTGGTTCAAGTACGCTTGTGAAAGACGGACATAATGGTTTTGTTGTTCCGCCTGCTAATAGTGATGCTATTGCTGAAAAAATTAAGTGGTTTATCGATAATCAAAATCAAATTGAAGCGATGAGTCAAAATGCAGAAGCAACAATGGAGAGCTTGGAAAATTCAAATCAAGAACAAAAATTAGCTGAACATATTTTAACTATCATTGACGAATTAAAAAAAGAAAAAGGAATACTATGAAAATCTTGATGATAGGAGAGTTTAGCGGATTTTATAAAAATCTTAAAAAGGGGTTTGAATTACAAGGTCATGATGTCATTCTAATGGCATCTGGAGATGGCTGGAAAAGAATTGAAGGTGCAGATATTCTAATAGACTCAAATTGGCCATATTTTTTAGGTAAAATACACAAGCGGATTCAAATTATTTTTTCTTTAATTAAATTATCACGTTTTGATGTAGCTTTGATTGTTAATCCTAATATTGGACTGTCTTTAATAAGTAAACTTTTTAGTTTTATTCTGAAATTAAAATCCAAAAAGATCATATTGTCTGCATGTGGAACTGATTTGGAATATTTAAAATATGGGGAACAAAATAAGTTTGATTATTGGCCATATGATGTTAACAAACCTAAACTTTCTAAAATTATCCATAAGAATATATTGGACTCTGTTAATTTTATCATACCTACCTTTTATGATTATGCAGAGCCCTGGCGACAATCGATATATTCAAAAAATGTATTAACCACAATTCCATTGCCGATTGATACTGACAGTATTAAGCCATTTTTTCCAAAAGATGAAGGAAAAATAATTTTTTTTCATGGTTTAAATAGAGAAGATTTTAAGGGAACACGTTATATTGAAAATGCTCTTCTTAATATTGAAAAAGAATTTAACCATGAAATTGAAGTTGTTATTGATGGCAAGATGCCATTGAATGTGTATCTTGAGCTGGTTAAAAAGGTCGATGTTGTTTTGGATCAATGCAAGGTTTACAGTTTTGCAAGCATGAATTCTTTGTATTCAATGAGCTTGGGAAAGGTGATCATGAGTGGTTACAGAGAGGAATGTAAAAAAGAATATAATATAGAATCAGAATTGCCTGGTGTTTTACATATAGAACCTAGTGTAGAACAAATTGAATCTCAACTTAGATATATTATTAAAAACAAACATAAATTAAGAAGTTGGGGAAAGATTAATCGGCAATATGTTGAAAATTTTCATGATGTTAAAACGATTGCCTCACGTTATATAACTTTATTTGAAAAAAATAGTATATGTTAATTTATTGGCTAATATTTGTATTTTTAAGTATTTTAGCTTTTTTAAATTTATACATAAAAGATAAAAGTATTAAATTTGTTTTTTTTATTTTTATAATGTTTTTTTTGATTTTATTTGCTGGATTAAGAGGAGAGACCGTTTCTGCTGATTACTTGCGTTATGTTATGTTTTTTGAAATGACGCCTAATATTATGGAGTGGGTTAGTGGTGATTATCAGTATTCAATAGTGAATAGTTATATGGTTGAGCCACTATATTTATTAATTGGTGCATTTGTAAAAGTTTTTACGACTAATTATGTATTCAATTTTTTATTCATATCGTTTATAGCTGTTTCTATAAATTCAATATTTTATTTTAAATATTCAAAGTATGTATTTTTAACAGTACTTTTGTATTTTGTATTTACTTTTTTTGGAAAAGAAATGACTCAAATTCGTAACGGGGTATCATCAGCACTTGGTTTATTTTTGATATTTTGTTTTTATAAAAAATTGCATTTAAGATCGTTAATTATTATTGCCACAGCATCACTCATTCATTTAGCGTCTATATGTTACTTAATTCCATTTTTTGTTAATTTTTTTAGAGAGAGATTAACAAATAAGGTAATTATTGGTTTTATTGCATTGGGTATGGCGTTGGGTTATGTAGGTATATTGAAGTCAGTTATTGTTCTGTTGCCAGATTCATTTTTGAAAGTTAAACTTTATAATTATGCTTTTATGTCAAAATATGCTGATATCACACCTATTTTTGATTTAGTAAACATTAAAAATATTTTGTTTTTGTCAATTTTCTTAATTTTTAGAAATAAATTAAGTAAGAAAGTTATTTATTTTGATGTAATGCTTATGATGTATGCATTAGGTGTTTTTTTTAGATTGCTTTTTTCTGATGTTGATATTTTGGCAGGAAGGTTAGCGAGTTACTTTACAATTGTTGAGGTTATAATGATACCATCACTAATTTTGTTGTTTAAACAACGAATTTTTATATTTTTTTTAATTGTTTTTTATGCTGGTACTATATTTAATATGCAACTTAATTTACATAATAGACAGAGTTATTATATATCGAATAAAATTAGTGAAATCTTTAATTAGTGTGACGATATGAAAAAAAATATTTTATTTATTATTCCAGGTATAAAAAAAACAGGACCTATTACAGGTGTAATAAATATTTTGAAAAATTTAGATAGTGAAAACTATACAATACATATAATTTCGTTAAAGAACCCAAATTGTGAGTATCAATTTAAAATTTTAAAGGCGATTACACAAAATTTAAAAATTTATCGCTTTAGTAAGTGGTTACTATTTTTTCATATATTAAAAATTAGAAAATACATACACTTTTTTAGTATAAATGTTGTATATTCTACTGGAATTATACCAGATTTCATTAATGGATTTTTTCTTCCAAAACATCTTAATAAAGTTACAACTGTACGAAATATACCCATTGAAGACTTAAGAATGCAGTATGGTCATATTCTTGGGGGGGGGATGACTAGTATTTGGATAAAGATATTTAATCGTATTAATCATGTTGTAGGTCATTCAAAGACTATCTGTGAGTATTTAAATAAAAATAAAGTTTCTTATCCAAAATTGATATATAATGGCTCTGATTGTTATGAAATTTACAAGTATAAATCTTGTAGAGAGAATATTCGTAAGATGTTTTCATTTTCTGAAACAGATATTGTAATAGGTCATGTTGGGCATCATAATTATCGTAAAAATATTGAAATAATTTTAAGAGCTTTAGCATTGGTTGATAAAAAATTTAGATTTGTCTCCTTTGGAACGGGTCCGCTAACTAATTATTTAACAAATGTTGCTAATGAATTATTTATTGAAGATAGAGTAACTTGGGCAGGATTTAAGAATGAAATTTATAAGTATTATTGGGCATTTGATATTTTTATTCTGCCATCATTTTCCGAAGGTTTATCTAGAGCTCTAATCGATTCATATAGTGCGTCCTTACCTGTAATTGTTTCCAACATACCTAGTTCAACTGAAATAGTTGAAGATGGTATTAATGGGTATGTTTTTGATAAATATGATGTTAATTCTTTAGTTGATAATATTAATAAACTAAAGTGTAATGAACTAAGAAAAAAAATAGGTCGTACTAACTTGAATGATGCAAGAAAAAAGTATAATTCTCTAAAAATGTCAAAAATGTACGAGGAGATATTTAGTAATAATGAGTAATATATATAATAGTAGAAATAACATTGCTGTTATTATGTCTGTTTACAAAAATGATAATCTTGTTTATTTAAAGGAATCTTTAGAAAGTTTATTTAATCAAACATATTCAAATTTTGATATTTTGATTCAACAAGATGGTAAGTTGTCAGATGGGGTTGAAGAGTATTTAATTGATCTATATAAAGAAAAAAAAGTTTTTTATTTTGGACAAAGAGCTTTTAATAAAGGGTTAGCCTATTCTTTGAATGAGCTTTTGAATTTGTTTTTGGGTCAATATGATTATTTTTTTCGTATGGATGCAGATGATATCTGTCATAAAAATAGAGTTAAATCTCAATTAACTTTTATGGAACATAATATAGATGTTGATGTGTGTGGAAGTCATATTAAAGAGTTTTATGATAATTTCATTTCAGAAAAAAAGAAACGTTTTCCACTTGATCACAAAGAGTGTTTAAAAAGATTTTATAAAAGTGTGCCAATTGCGCATCCATCAGCCTTTTTTAGAAAAACATTTTTTGCTAAAGCTGGACTTTACTCTATCGTCAAAATTAATCAAGATTCTTTATTGTGGATGTCAGGTTTTAAGAATAATTGCATATTTGCTAATGTAGATGATTTTTTATTAAGTATGAGGGTTGATAATGATTTTATTCTTCGAAGAAATAATAAACAATTTAGAGGTATAAAATTGCATAACCGTTTGAAAATTATCCAAGAATTAAAACTTCCTTATTATACTTATATATATGCTTTTTTAACTTATTTTTTGCTAGGACTACCAGTTTTTATTTTAAAATTTTTGTATAAAATTAGATAGTTTATGTTTGCAAAATCAAAATCTTGACGCATATTAAATTGATAATCACATGATATAACGTAGTCTGAGTTATTTTCTATTGGATAGTTATAATCGTATCGTTTGAGAAACTGGCATTTGTAAGTATTGTTTAGCGAGTTTATATGTTTCAGGACGTTTTTACTTTCTAAACAGAGATGATCTAATAAAAACAAATATCACGGATAAAAACCCACCAAAAATTCCACCAATAATAATATTTAATTTAATGTTTGGTTTAAACTTTTTTAATGGTAATCGAGGGGGATCCACAATAGTAATAATATTTTTTTCAGCACTTAATTCTAGACTTTCATTATATTTTATAATGTTATTTAAATAGTGCTCCAAAATTGTTTTACTTTGAATTTTATCTTGAGAAATATAATTTAGTTCAAATAAATTATTTTTATTAACTAAAAACGAAAAATTTTTATCTAATTTTAATTGGGTATAAATTATAAAGTCGTTGATATGAGCAGGGGTAATAGGGGAGGGGGCAGATGCTTTATATTCTTTAATAGCATCATTAAAATCTTGATGATATTTTTCTGCGATATTAACTTTAATTGAGTAACTATCTAAGACATTTTTAATTAGGCTTTCAATATTGCCAGGAGTGCTAACCCCTAGCATTGCAGCATAGCCCATCAATGAACTGGAAGGTTTATCACTTTCGGTAATAAAAAACGACGCTGTAGATTTGTATTGTTTTGGAAGCATAAATGAAATAACACCCGCTGTAATAGCAAAAAGTAGCGCTGTAGCAATAATAGTTTTTTTATTTTCCCAAAGCGTTTTAAATAATTCTACTAAATCAATTTCGTCATCATCATTAAAAGAAGCGTCATTATTTTTTAAGTTAGATGTTTCTGTGCTCATGCTTAATGTTAAGTATAAATGGTTGATGGATGTTAGTAAATAATTGCTTAGTGACTTAATTAATTATTTGGTTACTAATTTAAGATCAAATACTATTTATGATATAGTTATAATCAATGAGCATTAAAACTATTTTTGTAACGGGGGGAGCTGGTTATATTGGGTCTCATACATGTATCGAGTTATTACAGGCAAATTATAATGTTATTGTTTATGATAATTTAGCTAATTCAAAGCTTGAATCGTTACGTCGGGTAGAAAAAATTACGGGTAAATCAATTACCTTTATTAAAGGCGATATCCGAGACAAAGACGCCTTAAAAAATGCCATGACAGGCTGTGATGCCGTCATTCACTTTGCTGGATTAAAGGCTGTAGGGGAGTCGGTTGAAAAACCGTTGCTGTATTATGATAATAATGTTTTGGGTGGCTTATGTTTATTTCACGTTATGCAAGAGCTCTCAATAAAAAATATAGTGTTTAGTTCGTCTGCTACAGTGTATGGGGACCCAGATTTTTTGCCGTTAACAGAAGCACATCGTTGTGAGGCTACGAATCCTTATGGTGAAACAAAATTAGCTATTGAGATGATGCTAAGAGCCCTTTATAACTCTGATAAAGACTGGCAAATTGCCTTGTTACGCTATTTTAATCCGGTAGGTGCTCATGAAAGTGGTTTGATTGGAGAAGATCCTTCAGGGATTCCTAATAATTTAATGCCATTTATTACTCAGGCTGCTGTTGGAAAACGAAAACAATTAGCGGTTTTTGGAAATGATTACCAGACGCCTGATGGAACAGGTGTTCGAGATTATATTCATGTTGTTGATTTGGCAAAAGGTCACTTAAAAGCTTTGGAAGCATTAGGACGATTTGAATGTGATGCTATTAATTTAGGGACGGGTAAAGGATATAGTGTCTTGGAACTTGTGGTGGCATTTGAACAAGCTTCGGGGCAATCAATACCATATACAATTCAAGATCGGCGTCCAGGGGATATTTCGGAATGTTATGCAGATCCACGTAAAGCTAAGGATCTTTTGGGCTGGGAGGCGGCGCTTAGTTTAAATAAAATGTGTGAGGATAGTTGGCGGTGGCAAAAGCAAAATCCTGATGGGTATTGAGTTTAGGATTGTTTTATTAAGATTTGGTATATTTTATAACATTACGCGTTTAATCATTGTTTCGAAGCAAGTTTCAACTGAATTTTTGAATGACCCGTTGATAGAAAATCCTGATAAAAACCCTGTTACTTCATAGCCTCCTTCTTTAAGCATTGATTGAGTTGGCCAATATCCAAATACAGAGCCCATGTAACCTATTGGAATAATGGTAATATTAGGAAACATTGTTTTTAGTTTAATGCTAAAAGCGGATACAATTTCTGCAGATATTCCTAATATAATGGTGCTTTTATTTAAATAGAAAGCTTTTACAGTGAGTATTTGATCATTTGATGGGCTATCCCATATTTCTTTTAATGAGCATTGATATGTTTGTAAGTTTAATGAAGTGGGTTTTATTTTTTTTGAGTTAGGTAGTAGTTTATCAAGAGTCTGAGTTATAGATTGAATCCAATGTTTGTATGCTGTCTTAGTGAAGTCTCGAAATGGAGCTTGTTTGTTGATAATTGTTTTTATTTTATTTTTTAATGTTAATGCTTTTAGATGATTTTTTGGTTTGATATCTCCAGCAAAGCCTTGTAAAAATAAAATGGGAATTGCTGTAACTTTTTTACGTAAGTGGGTTCGAATGTCTGCAGGAAAATGGCTTGTAAGATGGTTAGAAGAGGGATACATGACGGGGTGGCAAGCCATATTCCATGCTATCGCTAGAGTTTTTTTTGATTGAGGATCACAATATTTGATGAGCCGTAGTTTAGAATCTATAGTGCTAAGATTATTAGGGTAATTTGTCATTATTTTTTGAAAGATTATTTTTTTTCTTAATATCCATGTTTTTTTTCGACGACTTATCATAATGTTGTTCGTTTCAGTTTCAGAATAATATATATCAACTGGTTGCGGTATTTGGTCGAGTAATATCTTAACAATTGAGACTAATTTTTTTATGAAAAATATATAATATTTAGGATCTACAGTACCTAAGTTGGGTTTTGTTTTATCTAAAAATGGGGCGTAATGAGTATGAGATGCAATTATCATAAATTGTTCTTTTTTTAAATGATAGTTTGGAGATAATGTTGTAATGACTTCCTCAATCATGTCATTGGTAACAAATAATGTGTCTACGGTAATGATAAACATATCGGTTTTGTCCTGAATTAAGCGAATGGCATTAATTTCTAGGTCACTGTCGATGCAGGTATAAGGCTCTTTGATAGACCCGTTACAGCCTAACGTTGTTTTAAATTTTGGAGTTATGGTTTGTGATGCTGTTGTTATTAATGGTGTATTAGAGCTTGTCATGTTAATTGAAATTTTAATTTTTTTGAAACTTATGGCTATTATATCATTATCATTTATTATTTTTGATGGTCTTACAATATTATTATGATATAGTTGAACGTTTATAAGTATGTTTATTAAGGTATAACATTATTTTGAGGGATGGTTTGATTTATTTAAAGAAAATATTGCACATTGATAGTTTACGTATCTTAACATTTCAGCAAAAAAAGATCTTTTTTTTGTTGTTTATATTAATGATTGTTTTTGGATTTATTGAAGCATTTACGTATTCGCTTATTATTCCTTATTTAAATGTGGTAATTGATCCAAATCGGATTTTTTCTATCCCAGAATTAACCCCTATTATAGATTATTTTGGTTGGACGGAACCGATTATTTTGGTGATTGTTATTTCTTTTGTGTTTTTTTTACTTTATACATTAAAAACGGTAACACATGTAAGCCTGACGTATGGGTTAAGTAAATTTCCTAATGATGTTGCTCGATTTAATATGAATCAGTTATATCAATATTATCTTAATATGTCATACATAGAATTTTTGAAAAAAAATCAAAAATATATGATGAAGATTTTAACTCAGAGTATTCCAAGGGTGGCACATTTATTAAGTTTATTATTACATTTTTATTCATATTTAATTACGTTAGTATTTTTGCTAGCTATTTTATTGATGAAACAATTTTTGTTTTCATTATATTTGCTAGCTGTCATTGCTACTTTTGGTCTGATCATTTATTTTTTTTTAAAGGCAAGACAACGTAAAGCGGGGCATGATTATGAGGAAGGATTTTCTGGTTTTTATGCATTAGGAATGGAGTCATTTCAATTATTTAAAGAGATTAATTTGTTTAATAAAAAGGTGTATTTTCGATCTTTAATTGCTAAATCAATTAGTAACGTTACAGGCGCTACTAAGGTTAACCAATTTTTGCAAGGGCTTCCTGGAATTTTGATGGAATATATTGTTATTTGTTTTTTAGTGATAACGGTTTATTTTTTGGTTTTAATGGTAGATCAACCACAGGATTATGGTACTTTATTTATTTTTTATGCGGTTGTAGGGCGTCGATTATTGAGTTGTTTTGGGGCACTTGTTCAAACGAAATCTACTATTGAAAATTATTCAGTATCATTGGATGTGATTATGAAAGAATTAAAATTTAAAGATACAGTTTCATTCACAATAGATAAGTCTTGTATATCAATAATTGATTCGTTTAATGTTTTATCGTTTAATCAGATATCGTTTGGATATAAATCGACAAAACCGGTTTTACATTCTATATCATTTGATATTAAACGCAATCAAAGGGTTGCTTTTGTTGGAAAATCAGGCTCAGGAAAAAGTACATTAATTGATTTGTTTTTATCATTTTTAAGACCCGATTCTGGACAGTTTATGGTTGATGGACAAACGTATGAGTCATTTGAAGGACTTTGGCCAAAAATTAGTTATGTTCCTCAGATGGTGACTGTTTTAGATGATACGTTGGCTCGTAACATTGCATTGGGTGTTGATGATATTGATATGCATAAGTTAAAACGAGTTATTACGATGGCTTACTTAGATGATTTTGTTCAGGAATTAGAGCTGGGTGTTAATACATTTTTAGGTGATCAAGGTATTCAATTATCCGGAGGGCAGCAACAACGCGTTGCAATTGCTAGAGCCTTATATCAGGAACCTGAAATTTTGATTTTAGATGAAGCTACATCGTTATTAGATTCTATTTCACAAGCATATATTACTGAGAGTATTGCTAATTTAAATAGAAAAATTACGTTGATTGTTGTTGCACATCGACTTAGTACGGTGAAGCATTTTGATTGTATTTATGTTTTAGATCAAGGGAAACTAGTTGGTTGTGGAAAACATGCAGAGCTAGAAAAGTGTAATAATCTGTATCGTGAGTTACTTAAATTGGGGGAGGGATAATGTGGTTAATCGGAGTGTATTGTTCAACTTTAGCCAGCTTTTTTTAGTTATGTTTATTTTAGGATAGGGATTGTTTTAAGGTGTGGTGATCGAGCCATTATAGCCGAGGGTGGTTTTTTTGTGGTGGTTATTAAAATAGTAGCTGTAGTCATGTTCATTGTATTATTTACTCGGATAAAATAGTGATTTTTTTGGTTTGGGTAAGGTATACATTGTGATCCCCTTTTTAGCAAGTTGGATAGACTTATCAATTAAGTATTTTGCTGGGATTGAATATAAATCTAAATTGGATAATTTTTTTTCAATAAGTAACGTTTTATCCATATATGCAGATATTTTTTTTGTGTTTATTTTGGAATTTGGATTTCGACGAATAAACGTATGCTTTCCTTGGTTATTATATTGATCAATATATGTATAAGTTACAGATTCTTGAAATAAATTAGAGAAAAAGGGAATTTCATCTTTTAATAAACTGTCGATACAGTGTAAACATGTTGCTATTTTTAGATCATGGCCAACCCCTAGCCCCATAATAATGCCATTTATTTCTGATAATCGATAATATGGGGAGTTTGTATCCCAGCTTGTCTCAGAATAATGATGATCTTTGATTAAAAAATCAGCATGTTTTCCAATTGCACAAACAGAATGATTTAAATTAATACTACGCTTAGTATTGGGGTGCCGTCGAAAAAACTCAGTTAATAAACCAGCTGCTGACGGTGTTTTTTTGACATCAAAAACAGGATTTTCTGCTAATTGTAGATTCCAGTTTGGATATGCAGGCATTGCTAGAGTCCCATCGGGGCCTAATATATCTAATATTGCATTAATGAGCTGTATTGGTTTTCCTGTAAAATTAATAAATTGATCCCAAGAGGAGTGTATAAAGAGTGTTTGTGACTTTTTTAGACCCATTCTAGACATTTGGTTTAATAAGTCTTCTAGGGAATATGAAGGATATAGCATTTGAATGATTTTTTTCATGTAATAATGTTTACGATATTGTAAATTTAAATGAATGGGCTTTAGTAATTTTTTAATCATGGAGTAGATATATACTTTGTATTGAGTAATTCTAATATCGCTTTAATAGATGTCATTTTTTCTGCATCCTCTAAATCAATTTCAATAGATAGATGATGTTCTAAAGAAGTAATGATATTAATTAATCCTATGGAATCCCAATTTGGTGTATTGTCCATAGAGAGCTGGTCAGTAATAGTATTTTTATTCATTTGCAAGCAATCTGCGATAATGGGTTGTATCGAGGATAATAGTTGATCTGTATTCATTGTTTAACTATTTTTAGTAATGCGGATTTATCGATTTTACCGGAATTATTAAGTGGGAATTCTGAAAGAAATATGAGTTGTTTGGGATGCATGTATGTAGGAAGTTTTTCCGAAATATTTTTAAATAGTTGATTTTCAAGTGAATTAGGACCTTTAATAAAGCTAATAAAGTAAGGTGTCTCTTCTTCAATTAATATAGTAGTAGCAGCGCTAACCTGCTCATTTTCTAATAAGATAGTTGTAATTTCATTTGGATTAATTCGATATCCTTTTATTTTGACAAGATCATCGATTCGACCAAAAATATATAATAGGTGATTTTTTTTATTTTTTTGGACAAGATCACCTGTTTTGTAATACAGTTTATTATTAATTGTAATAAAGGAATTTTTCGTTAGGTGTTCATCATTAAGATAACCTTTCATTGTTTGGATACCGTTGATACATAGTTGCCCAGTAGAACTATCTGCTGTAATGATTTGATTGTCTTTATCAATAATGATAGCGTTTAGATGATCAAATGGTTTTCCAATAGGAACCCCGTATTGGTTTAGTGAGTCTAGTTGATTGTCCACGCGACAGGCAACGCAATTAATGGTTACTTCAGTAGGCCCATAAACATTGTAAAAGTGTGCCTCTGGTAATAATGTTTTAATTAATTTAGGCAGTGCTGGACTAAATGATTCTCCGCCAGATAAAATTAACGAGAGACTTGAAATATCTAGGTTTCTTTTTTGTTTCACAAATGAAAATAATAATTGATGTGTTGTTGGTACCGAATAAAATGTATCAATCTTATGTGCTTGAATCATTTTAAGGTGAGTAAATATATTTTTAGGGTCTGGAGATACAAAGATAGCTGTTCCAAAAGCAAGTGCAAATGCGATATCTCCCATAGTAATATCGAAAGTAAGTTCTGCTGTAATGAGTAACTTTTTGTTGTTTTTATAATTTTTGAAAAATCGTTTTGTCCATTCAATGTATGTTATATACGATAAATTGCTGATCATCACTCCTTTGGGTTCACCGGTTGATCCGGAGGTGTATATTATATAGCATAAATCAGATGGTTTTGAATTTGATTTAGCAATGTTTGGTGGGGTTGATTTGAAGTTAATATCTTCAATAAATAGTGCGTTTTTTTGTTGATAATTTCCATCTTTATGACAAATGACAATGTCTGAATTACAATGGTTAATTAAGGTGTTAATTCTTTCGATTGGCCAAGCTGTATTTAGAGGAATAAAATATCCTCCTAATTTCCATGTAGCAAACATAGAAAGTATGTAAAAATTACGTCTTTCCAGATAAATGGCTACCGATAATTGTTTGTTTTTTTTGTTTGATTTTGATTGAATAGCATGTGATATACAATCGATATTATGATGAAGATTTTTTTTTGAAATTTCTTTATGGTAATCCCCAATTCCAATGTCATTTGAACTCTCAATATAATTATTTATGTAATCATAAATGTTTAATTTCATTGGAGTCGAATATTATAGTAAATTAAATTAATTTTCAACTTTTATGTTTAGGTAGCAGTTTGTCCAAATAGGTAGATTAATTATTTTTTTTGAAATATATTCTGTATTAGGATAAGTAGCATTAATGATAACATTTTTATTTTTAATATATTGTACATGAAATGGAATCGGCCAATTGAAAGTGCCACCTTGAATATTATGCTTTTTTAAAATAGGTAATATCGAATTATTAGAGTCAAGAAAGCTATATCTGTTCCAAAAAATATTAGAATTTTTAAATTTAGGAATTTTATAGTTTAACTTTACAAGTAATTTTTCAAGACTTTGTACTATTTTGTTATTATATTTAAAGTTTTTTCGTTGATCTAGAATGCAGTTTGTTTTGCTTGGATGTAATTTTTTTATTGTGATTTTATAAAAAAAGTATTGTTTAATTTTACATACAATTCTAAAAATTATCTTTGCAATAAAAAACAATGTCTTATTTTTCAATAAGGCTTGTATCCATGAATTAGGTAGACCTAATATAAAGTAAAAGTGAATCATAGTTCTTTCATAAATATTTTCTAGACAGTTGTTAGGTTTAGAGAAGTGAATTAAAAATTTTAATGCTTCTAAATCTTTTTTTGCTACATAAAGTGATTCTGTAGTTATTTTATTATAATTTTTGATTAATTGATGTTTGAACTTTTCATTATTAATGTTATTTAAAATTAAGCTTCCTCCTTTCATGGAAGAAAAAGGTTTATCAAATGAGAAGGAATGTAATTGAATATTTCCTAAAGAGCCAACTTCTGTATTATTTATCGTGGATTTTACTGTTTGAGACATATCTTCAATAATTAAGATATTATTTTCTTTGCAATAGTTAGCTATTTTTAAATAGTCTTGGTTTATAACTCCTTGATAATGAGTTAATATTAATATGTCAGGGTTTTTATCAAATGAAAGTGTTTTTAAAGTATCTATGCTAATTGAAAAATCATTCAGTTTTACATCGAGTAATATAACTTTGCATTTTGATTGTAAACAAGCATCCATTATAACAGAACAATTTAATGACTGAGTAGCAATTGTTAGCGATTTATTATAAAAATCTTTGTATGTTTGAAGAAAAAATAGGAGAGCGCTTCTGCCATAATTAAAATATAGTTCATTATTTTTAGGTAGTTGTTGGTAATTGCTATATTTTTTTAAATAAATATCAATTTTTTTTTCTTCAATGTATTTAGGTTTTGAGGCAATAATCATTTAGTTTTATATAAATTACTTTGACTTGTAATATTTTGAATAATTCTAACAGGGTTACCATAGGCCAAACAAAAATCAGGTATATTTTTTGTGATATTTGACATAGCACCAATAATACATCCTTTGCCGATTTTTATTCCTGGATGAATTGTAGTGTTAGTTCCAACCCAAGTATCATCGCCGATTTGGATTGTTCCTTGCTTGCAATATTTTTTTGTTTTTTCGTTTATTTTTAATAATGAATCATTAGGAGATGAAAAAGTTATAAAAGTAATATTAGGAGATAAAGCAACTCGATTACCAAGTATTATATTTGTTTTTATATCTGGTGATGTTAAAAGTGTTATGTCACTATTTAGATAGCTATTTTCTCCAATGGAGTTACCGAGTAACTTCCAAATAAAATTTCTTACTTTCAAATTAGGCGTTGTTTTTAATATAAATATTCTATATTGTGGAAAGGTATAACAGATAATAATACTAAAGTATAATATTATTAAATTTGTTACACTAATATAAAACTTTTTAATCAAATTGTACAAAACGTAGTTTCCTTTTAAGTTTGTTTTCTTTTACTCAAAATAAAAGCTATTAAAAAACTAGCAATATACATAATAGAGTACCATATTGAATAGAGACCAATGCTGTAAAATAAACTTTTAAATATTATATATCCCAACATAAGTGAGCTGATAATACCAATGAATAGCATTGTTTGCCAAATAATATCAATATCAAGACGTTCACTAATTTGTATAACTATACTTGAAAGTGGGGATAAAGAGTATTGAAATAGCATCATTAATGACATGATTTGTACTATTTTACCAGAAGTGCTCCATTCAGTTCCAAAAATTAATGTAAATATAGAAGGTGCTAATAATAGTAAAATAATTGTGGGAATAAAAAATATAATAAATAAATGCCAACATGTTTTTAGAAATAAGGCTCGGCAATTTTCTTTTTTTAAGTATTCAGTTGCGGCACTTTGTCTAAATACATCTGCCGTGGATTTTGCAATTAAGGAAAGTGGGGAGCTGATGATTCTATTTGCAAATGAAAAAAAACCAGCTGATTCTAATCCATAAAATTTGGTAATAATAAATACAGGGCTGGTTGAAGCTAATGTATTTAAAATACTTCCTGGTGTTAAGTATAAGGGGAATTTTTTGAATCTTTTTAGACAATAAAATAATTTTTTTGGATTTTGATAATAAAATTTATTTAATAAATGCTTTTGATGATAGCTTAAGAATAATAGAGCTGTAAAATCACCTATTAATATTCCTAAAATAAGACTAATATGATTGAGTTCAGTTAATGCTAAGCATATAGTTGCGAGCGTAATAGTTGATCCTTTTAAAATTTTGTTTTTAGAAATTATCTTAAACTGTTGGGATCTGTTTAGGGAGTAGTTAAAAATGATATTACATTTTTGAATTAAAATATGAATGGGTAATATGAAAAAAATGTTGTGAAGGTTAAGACTTGTTAGTTTGTTAAAAGCTAATGGTTTTAAAAAAAGAAAAATTACTAGCAGAATACATGATAATAATATGCTTATTAGTAAACTAAGGATAATAATAAAGTTAGCAGTTTTATTTTCTTTAGGTATCATGATAGCTAATTCGTATCTTCCAGAAATAACAACTGATAAAATGCTTATAATGCTGATGTATATTCCATAAGTTCCAAAGGCTTTTGGTTCAATTAACCTTGTAAGAATTGGTGAGCTTAAAAATAAAATTATTTGCATTAATAAAGTTCCCGAAAGAACTATTAGTATGTTTTTTAGGAATATATTTTTTTTAATAAAATGTGTAATCATTTTTTTAATGTTATAACTTATAGCTGATATAGTACACTTTTCTTATTATATTAAAAATATATTAAAAATTTAAAGGTTGTTAACATTAATTAAAAAAATTGATATCATTTAATGATGAAAATTTGTGTAGTAGGAGCAGGGCGTTGGGGAAAAAATCATATACGTACAGCGTATGAATTAGGTGTTTTGGGTGCCGTTGTTGATAGTAATCCTGATACTAAAGATTTTATTTGTATTTATCTTAATAAATAATTAGTACTGATTATACTATACCTTTTAAAATACCAAACTAACAATCATTGGCGAAGAAATCATGGGTAACTATTATAAGAACGTTTTATAAAATTATTTTTAATAGAGTGAGTTTAAAATCTATATTTAGTTTTTTTAGGACGTTAAAAAAAACAGTCATGCCAAGATGCTAAATTTAATAATTTAACTAAGGGTGCAATGTTTTTTTCCTGATTAACGTGTGATTTAATATTTTTATTTAAATTAAGTTCTGTTAAAAATGATGATGATTCTAATTTATTAATAAACCATGTTTTTAAGGGGCCTTTAAACCATTGAGTTTCTGGTATCGGCCAACCCATTTTATCTGATCTCCAACAAATAGATTTAGGTAGTTTATCCTTCATTGCATAGCGTGCAAAATACTTTGTCCAACCATTTTGAATTTTGAATTTATCCGGTAGGTTATGGGTAAATTCCACTAAACGATAATCCATAAATGGCATTCGCGTTTCAATATGAAACGCCATTGATGAATGATCGGCATAATGAAGAAGGGTTTTTAATTGTGTTAGCGTATCGTAATGTAGTCTTTGATGAAGTGGTTTAGACCATTTTTGAATTTGGTTAGATTTTTTTAAGATAGGTAACTGATTTAGCTGGGTTTTATTGAGTATATTACATCCACTTCCTAAAATAAGCCTTGAAATACTTTGGGGAACGTTTTTGAAGTGGTATATCTGTTTAGGTAATGATAGAAGAGGGTTAAATGCCTGAAAATTTATAATATAACTTAAATATCCTGCTTGTTGTTCATCAGCGCCTTGGCCATCTAGGGTTACCTTAATAGGTGTTTTATTTACAGATTTATAGGTATGCCAGCTTGACATTAATGTGTTTTCGGGTGGTGTGCTAAGATGATAAATCATTTTTTCATATTCATTAATAATATCATCTACCTGAGGTTCTATTTGGTTTGATTTGACTCCGATATGATTAGCAATAGAATTTATATAGTACGATTCATCATAATCTCTTACAGAGTTACTGGATTGATAGACGCAAGAAAATGTTTGTTGAAGATGTTTTGTTTGTTTTTTTTTCATTTCTTGTTCAATAAAATAAACGATGCTAGAACTATCAAGTCCTCCGGATAGGGCTGAACCAACATCAACATCGGCACGTAAACGTAATTTCACTGCATCGTGCAATAAATAGAGGTAGTCTTCTGCATATTCATCTAAGGTTTTAATTGCTTTATTAGGGTTTTCCTTTAGTTTCCAGAATGGTGTTTCTAAGATTGGCTTAGATACTATTTCTTTTAATGAAGTTTCTAAATAACTTGCTTCTGAAAACCGCTTGATATTAGTAAAGGCTGTTTCTTTAAGATATTCTTTTGCTCCTGATTTTAAAAATGAATCAATGTAAGACATATTAGGATTGGTTTTTAATTTAGGATGTTTTAATAACGCTTTAATTTCAGATGCAAATAAAATGGAATTTTCATCTTGGTAATAGAAGAGGGGTTTAATTGCAAAACGATCGCGTGCTACAAATAGTTGTTGTTTTTGTGTATCGTAGATAATAAATGACCACATGCCATTAAATTTTGATAGGCATTTTGACCCCCAATAGTCATAAGCGGCAATAATGACTTCGGTATCTGTTTTTGTTTGAAATGTATAACCTGCTGTCATTAACTCTTTTTTGAGTTCAATAAAATTAAAAATTGCTCCATTAAATACAATCCAGTAATGGTGATATTGCATAGGTTGATTTCCTGCTTGGGATGTATCATAGATAGAGAGTCTCCGATGACCGAAACCTAAGGATATGTCATGTTTATGTTGAGGGTATGTAATGTTGGGGTTTCGTTGAGAAGTATCTTTAGAAAAAATAACATATCCGTCTCCATCTGGACCACGGTGAGTAAGTGTAGCTGTCATTGCTAGCAAAGTATCATCATGAATCTTATTTTTTTTATTAATAATAAGCACAAAACCACACATGGTTATTGATTGATTTTTTTAAGTAATAGAAACATTATTGTATTGTAACATTTTTTTTGAAATACGAAGTAGTACATGATTTTGTAGACATTTAATTATAATGGTTTTATAGTTTGTTTGGTATGAAATCCATTTTAGTTATTAGTTTTTCTTATTTAGATAAAGATGCTAGGGTAACACGGCAAATTCAAACATTAAAAAAAAAGTATCATGTTATTGCAGCAGGATATTCGGCTCCAAATAGTGATGAGGTAGATTTTTTTCATATAGAAGATTTATCGCGTTCTTTTTTTACTAAGGTAAGAGCGATCTTTTTTTTGATATTTAAACGTTATGAACGGGTATACTGGGATTCAAAGTGTCGAATATTAAAACGTCGATTAAAATCTTATTTGAAAGACCATCGTATTGATGCTGTTGTTGTTAATGATCCATCACCATTACCTTTAATTACTTCTTTAGTACAGGATCATATTAAAATTATTTTAGATTTACATGAGTATTCTCCTCGAGAGCATGAACAAAGTTTAATATGGCGATTGTTTATTCAAAATTATGTTATGTATCAATGCCAAACATATTTTAAAAAAGTGGATTGTTTTATGACTGTTTGTCAGTCTATTGCAGATGAATATAAGCATGTTTTTAGTTTAGAAAATGTTGGGGTTGTTATGAATGCGCCTGCTTATTCTTTGGATTGTCAGATAGTGGTACCTACTGAGAATCGTATTCGTATGATTCACCATGGTGCTGCGATGAGGCAACGAAAACTTGAAAAAATGATTGATGTAATGAATCTTTTAGATGAAAGATTTAGTTTAGATTTTATGTTAATGCCTTCTTATGATCCGGATTATTTAGAGTGGTTAAAAGAATACGCTAAAGATAATAAAGCCGTTAATTTTATAGAACCTTGTGCCGTCGATGAAATTACTTCTAAGATTAATAACTATGATATTGGTATTTTTATTTTGGATAATATTACTAATTTTAGTTATACATATTCTTTACCTAATAAGTTTTTTGAATTTATCCAAGCTCGTTTAGGGATTGTTGTAGGGCCATCCCCTGAAATGAAATCATTTGTTGATCGCTATAATTTAGGTATAGTTTCAGACTCTTTTGATTCTCTTTCAGTTGTTAATGCGTTATTAAAACTTGATTCAGAAAAAATTTTTACGTTCAAACAGAATTCAGATGCTGTTGCTAAACAACTTTGTGCAGAAGTAGAACAAGAAAAGTTTTTAAATTTAGTAAACACCTGTATTAACTAATTGGTTTCAATTAAAATTAAAAATACTATAATAGTAAGATATTATGAAACATTTAAATAAACTACGCTTTGCTTATATATTTCCTACTAATTTAGAACACCCTGGTTTAGCGATTAAATATCAGGGCCAATTAGCTGCTTTTGAAAAAAAATATAATGTTAAAGCCGTTTATTTTAAGTATAACGTTTCGGATTCTTTTGTTAGTAAATGGTTCAAATATTTATATTTTGAGTTTTGTAGTGTTATGGCAATTTTATTTTCAGAAAAAGTTTATATTCGGTATAATCCTAAGGCGTTAATAACCAATTTTTGTTTGCCATTTTTTCGATTTAAAATGATCTATTTAGAAATTAATGCTATGTTTGATTTTGATTTATCAAATTTAAATCGTTATGCTGAAAAATTATTGCATCATTTTTTTATGATGTATTTTAAATGGTTTAGTGCTATTAAATATGTCTTTGTAACCAAAGAAATTAGACAGTTTTTTATTAATAAAAATATTAAGTGTGAGGATACTCTTTTTATTCAAAATGGGTATTATTCGCCTTGTATGGATGATAGTCATTGTGACCAGGCTATTATAGAGAAGGTAAAAGATTTTAGTGGTTGTTTTGATACAGTTGGGATTTTTGTTGGGGGAGGTTATGTTTGGCATGGTGTTAGTAATATTATTGATCTTGCAAAACAGCATCCGTTAGTTGGCTTTATTATTATTAC
>MDTG01449128.1_pt1 | contig 31127 bp, 29 predicted proteins | sample 811421 | NCBI WGS metagenome assembly MDTG01 (sample SAMN05326645, study PRJNA326480) | marine metagenome | isolation source: seawater | place: Pacific Ocean: South East | collected 2011
AATTCAAAATAGTAAATTAAATATTAGTTGGAGTGAAAATAAACATCAAAGTCAATTTGAATTAAAATGGCTTAGGGATCACTGTTATACTGAAATAAACAATAAGAAATATATTTCACCATATAAATTTTGGGATGGTAAACTTAAAAATAACTTTAATAAAATTAAATTAGATCACGATAGTATTATTAAAGATGAAAAATATTTAAAAAAATGGCTTATATTGTTGCATTCTTTTGGTTTTGCTATTGTTAAAAATTCTCCAACACGAAAAAAATCAGGTTTTAAAATTTTAAACAGGATTAGTCACCACCGAGAAACATTTTTTGGAACACCTTTTGAAGTAATTAACATACCTAAACCTAACAATACTGCTTATACTGCACAAGCGCTTAGAAATCATACTGATTTACCTTATTTTGAGTATGCCCCTGGATATCAATTTTTACATTGTCTGGTAAATGATGCTAAAGGTGGAAAATCTTCTGTAGTAGATGGTTTTGCCGTAGCGAATTTTTTGAGAAAAAAAGAAAAAGATGTTTTTAAAATTTTATCTACAACAAATGTTAAGTTTAAGGATACTGACTATACTCAAAAAGCTGTAAGAATTCTCCATTCGCCTATTATTACACTTACAAAGGATAAAGACTTTAATGACATAAGGTTTAGTATGGCAGCAATGGGTGCTATTGATGTAGATCCAAAAAAAATGAAAAAATTTTATGAGGCTTATCAATATTTTGCTTCTCTACTACAAAACACTAAATTTAAAATTGATTTTAGATTAGAAGCTGGAGATATTTTTTGTTTTAACAATAGAAGAGTTCTACATGGAAGAACTGAATTTGATCCAAACTCAGGCAATAGACATCTACAAGGATACTACATTGAAAGAGATGAAATTATTGCTAGGCTCAATTTTTTTAATAATATTAAAGTATAGTTAATTCCAACCACAAATTGTTTTTATTTCCAAGTATTCTTCTAAACCCCATTTTCCACCTTCTCTTCCATTACCAGATTGGCGATAACCCCCAAAAGGTGTTCCAGGCTCTGCACTATTACCATTAATATAAACTCCACCAGATCTAAATTTTCTTGCTACTCTTTTTGCTTTATCCATATCCTGTGTTTGAACATAGTTTCCCAGGCCATAAGATGTTTCGTTAACTATTTTTACTGCCTCATCTTCATTTTCAAAAGGTATAATTGATAGAACAGGACCAAAAATTTCTTCTTTTGCAATTCGCATATCATTAGAAACATTTGTAAAAATAGTTGGCTTTATAAAATATCCTTTTTTTAATTTTTCAGGACGAGTAGGACCACCAGCTATTATAGTTGCACCCTCTTCAATTCCACTTTGTATGAGATTAATAATTTTATTGTATTGTTTTTGAGAAACAACTGGACCGATATGATTGCCAATTTTAGAAGCAATATCTACACTTATTTTGTTTGCTTCATCTGCTGCCTCTTCTAATGCTCTTTTATATATTGGTTTCTCAACAAGCATTCGTGTAGGAGCATCACAAGACTGACCTGAGTTACTCATTATATTTCTTACCCCTTCTCTAACTGCTTCAGGATGTGAGTCTGCAAATACTATATTACCTCCTTTACCACCCAATTCAAGGCACACTCTCTTAATTGAATTGGAGGCATTTTTTGAAATAAGTTTTCCTGCCCTAGTTGATCCAGTGAATGAAATCATATCAATATCAGTATGAGTTGATAAATTAGTTCCTACTCCAGAACCATCTCCATTTATAAGGTTAAAGACACCATTTGGAAATCCAGCTTGATCGATCATTTCAGCAAACAGCATTCCAGATAATGGAGCAATTTCTGATGGTTTCAAAATCATTGTACAACCTGTAGCTAACGCTGGAATTACTTTTAATGAAATTTGATTGATTGGCCAATTCCATGGTGTTATCAAACCACACACACCTATTGGTTCATACACTATAAAGTTATTCGATTTATCTTCAAATTTTTTTTCAAATTCAAATTTTTTTAATCTTTTTATAAAGTCATTTATATGATCATATCCAGATTGAGTTTGGGCAGATGATGCCCAATCTAATGGAGCACCCATTTCATTAGACATAGTTTCGGCAATTTCACTCCATCTTGATTTATAAATAGTTAGTAATTCTTGAAGTAAATCAATTTTAGTTTGTTTGTTAGTTTGACTCCAGCTATAAAAAGCTTTAGAAGCTGCGGCAACTGCCAAATCTACATCTTTTTCATTTCCTAACGAAATAATTGCATATGGCTTTTCTGTAGAGGGATTGATAACTTCTAGATCATTCTTGTTATTAGGATTTATCCATTTACCATCAATATAAAATTTACGTTTATCTAGCATAAAGAGTAATTATTTTAAGTTTATTATATTCATTTATTTTTTTTTATATTAGAATAAAATAATATACATAAGAGGAAAATTTGACACAAGAGAATATTAAACTTGATATTGATTACGTAAGATCACAATTTCCAGCATTTAAAGATCCGTTATCTAAAGAATGGGCATTTTTTGAAAATGCAGGAGGAAGTTACGTGCCTCAAAATGTAATAGATATTTTAACAAAATTTATGACATCAACTAAAGTACAACCTTACGCTGAGTATACAATGTCTAAGGTTGCTGGTGAAAATATGGACAGGGCAACTAAACTTTTTGCAGAAATGATTAATGCAAACGAAAAAGAAATACTTATTGGTGGCTCAACCTCAATAAACTTATATGTATTATCCAATGCATTAAAAAATTTTATAAAACCCGGCGATGAGATAATAGTTACAAATCAAGATCATGAAGCTAATATTAGTCCTTGGAGAAGATTAGAGGAAGTTGGTGCGAAAATTATAGAATGGAAATTCAATTTAAATAATTATGAATTAGATATTAATCAATTAAAAAAAATTATTAATAAGAAAACGAAAATATTGGCTGTAACACATTGCTCAAATATTGTTGGCTCAGTAAATGATTTAAAAGAAATAAGTAGTATTGCACATAAATACGATGCCATTGTAGTTGGTGATGGGGTTTCATATGCTCCACACGGCTTTCCCGATGTCAAAAGTCTTGATGTCGATTTTTATACTTTTAGTCTTTACAAAACTTATGGTCCTCATCTTGGATTACTTTATGGAAAAAAAGAAATTATGGAAAAATTACCAAATCAAAATCATGAATTTTTAAAAGGTCAATATCCATATACAATAAACCCTGGTGGACCAAATCATGAAGAGTTAGTATCTTTAATAGGAGTTTATGAATATTTTGAAAATCTCTTTAATTATCATTTTGATAATAAAGATTTAAAAATTTATGAAAAAATAAAAAAAGTAAACAATTTAATATCTAAACATGAAGAAAACTTAGCAAATCCAATATTAGAATTAATTGATAAAAAAGAGGATTTGGTATTAATTGGTAAGAATAAAATTGATCATAAGAATCGAGCACCAACGATATCATTTTACTCAAAAAACAAAACATCAAAAGAAGTAAGTGAAATTTTAGTAAAAAATAAAATTGCAACTAGGAATGATAATTTTTATGCTTGGAGATGCTTACAGGCTTTAGGTATAAATATTCATGATGGAGTAGTGAGAATTAGCTTAACCCACTATAATAACGAAGATGAAGTAAAAAAATTAATACAGATTTTAGAAATTATTTAAATAGATTTATATAATCATATATTATTTTATCGCCAGTTAAAAATTTACCGATATTTTTTTCATATTTTTTAAATAATTTATGTTTAACAGCTATAATTACCAGATCATAATACGACTTATGAATTTTTTTGTTAATATTTATATTATAATATTTCTTAACTTCTTTTTTATCAACTAACGGATCAAAAATATCAACCTTTTTATAATTTCTATCTAGAATTTTAAATAAATCAAATATTTTTGTATTTCTTATATCGTTGCAATTTTCCTTAAATGCAAAACCTAATATTAAAATTTTCTTTTTCTTTTTACCTTTAAGCAATTTATTAATTTTTTTATAAATTTTATAAGGAACATTCTCATTAATTTTTCTAGCAGTAACTAATAAACTTGGTGTAAATTTATGCTTTATTGATTTTTCAATTAAATAGTAAGGATCAACACTAACACAATGTCCACCAACTAATCCTGGTTTAAAGTTTAAAAAATTCCACTTTGTATTAGCTGCCTTTAATATAGCCTTTGTATCAAGATCTAAATTATCGAATATATTTTCTAATTCATTTACAAATGCTATATTAATATCTCTTTGACAATTTTCTATTATTTTTGCTGCTTCTGCAATTTTTATGGACTGTGCTTTATATGTGCCTGCCTTAATAATTGAATTATATAATCTATCTACAATATTAGCAGTCTCCATGTTCGATCCTGAAGTGATTTTTTTTATTTTTGTTAGTGTTTTTGATTTGTCGCCAGGATTTATTCTTTCTGGAGAATAACCACAAAAAAAATCTTTGTTAAATACTAATTTATTTTTATTATTAAGCCAGTTAACACAAAAATCTTCTGTTAAACCAGGGAAAACAGTAGATTCGAATATCACAATATCATTTTTTTTTAAGTATTTAGAAATCATTAAACATGCTAACTTTAAAGGTTGCAGATCAGGTTTGTTATTTTTTTTGACTGGGGTAGGAACAGTTACAATGAAAATATTACATTCTTTTAATAATATGTCCTTATCTGTTATTTTAATTTTACTTAAATATTTAAATTGATTAGTATTTAATTCATTATTTATGTCCTTTTTATTCTTTAAATCTTGAATTCTATTAGTATTTTTATCAAATCCAATAACATTATATTTTTTTGAAAATTCAATTAATAATGGTAATCCAACATAACCTAAACCAATAATACCTATTTTCATTCTATTTTAAGAGATTTAAATATTTATTAATAATAATATTTTCATCAAAATTAATTGAATTTTTATAAGAATTGTCTGCCATTTTTATTTTTTCGTTAATATCTAAATTTATAAATTTTAATATACATGATTGCAATGATTTATAATTCTTTACTTCAAAAATAAAACCATTAAATCCATTTACTACTAAATCTTTACATCCAGGAACATTACTTACTAACAGAGGTCGTCCAATTGCAGAGGCCTCTAATAAACTCTTTGATAATCCCTCTCTATAAGAGGGAAGTACAACACAGTCACATTTTTCTAAAAGTTTTTTAACATTAGAAATATTACCAACATAATTTATTATATTTTTATTATTTAATTCATCGAATTTATACAATAATTTCTTGTCTTTAGTATCAATTTTACCTGCAAAAGTAAAAGTTACTTTAATATTTAATTTATAGATATTATCAATTGCTTGAAGATATTCCGCAATACCTTTGTCTCTCATTATTCTGCCTAGATAAAGAAAGTTTAAATTTTGATTATTTATATATATTTTTTTAGAATAATTATAAAATTTTAAATTGACTCCTGACCCTGGAATAGTGGTGGAGTTATTATTTAATATATTTTTGCTTTTAAAAATATTTTGATCTTCTTTGTTATGAAAAAAAATATAATAATTTCCTTTCAAACAAATTTTATAAAACAATAACGCTAAAAACTTAATTATTCTTCCTCTTAAAAATAATGTGCCTAACCCAGTAATATTACATATCGATTTATAATTTAAGGATTTTGAAAAAAATGAACAAACTAAATTAGGCTTAACTGTAAAAGATAAAACATATTCAGGCGAGTGCAACTTAACAAATCTTCTAAATTTAATTATAAATATTATATCTGTAATGCTAAAATAAGCTTTAGAATTAAAATTTAAATAATGTATATCTAAATTTTTATTAGATATACTTAAATTGCCTTCAGTTGGTTTAGGAACTATAATTTTTATTTCATAATTAGATTTCAATAGTGAATTAATTAAATTAAGTCTAAAATTTTCTAAATTCCAGATGGAATTACTAACAATTAAAATTTTTTTCATGGAGGCGGTACAGGATAATTGAAAAAATATTCATATAAAATATTCCTATATGGGTACCAAACTGAACTATATTGTCCAAATTGGAGCCAAACTATGAAATAAATATTATAAGTTATTAGAATGAATGAATTGATTAATAATTTAAATTTTTTATCAAACAAAATATATAAATTTAAATAAACAAATAGTTGTAAAGGAAACGTAAATATTGTTATTCTGTCTGCAAATGTTGAAATATAAAAAGAAGTAAAAAATAATACAATTTGTAAAAGGGACAGAAAATTGTAGATTTTTAATTCGTTAGTGGTAATGATTTTAGTAAATTTGTTATAGAATATTAAATAAATAATAACAGGTATTGTATTAAATGCATTTCTAAATACTGATCCTTTTGATTCAAGATGAACACCTTCTCCGAGGTAATAATAATAGAGTCTATATAATTCTTTGTTTATAAATGACAAAATAATTAAACAAAAAATTAAAATAAGTATTGACTGAATAAATATATATTTTCTTTTCAATAATAATAAGTTGAACAATAATAAAATTAAAGCTGATTTATGACTTAAAATAGCTAATATTGATAATAAATTGAAAGTTATATATTTTTTTTTTAGAAATACGTATAGTGCTATCAAATATAATGAAAGTGCTAATCCCTGACGAACATAACCCATTCCAACCAAAACAAAAATAACAGGAAAAGCAATTATAAGGCCTAAAAATTTTTGTTTATATATACTAGAAAATAAATAAATAGAATAAACCAAAAAACCACTTAAAAGTAGATTAAGCAGATAAATACTAATATTTAAATTTGCGAAAGAATAATTTAATAAATCATATAAGAAATCACCCCCTTTAATATCAAATTCATAAAAATTAAATGTAATTTTTGCTTTGTAGTAATGTAAAATATAAGATACGAAATCACCTCCCGTGAGATGTCTTAAGCCCATGAATAATGTTATATAGATAATACTTAAATAAATTAGAATTAATTTTAATTTTTTTTCTAAATTTAAATCTAATAAATAGAGTGCAGAAGGCACTAACAATGTAAGTATGTAAAGAGACATTAATTATAAATTTCTTAAAAAACTTGTATAAGAATTATTAATATTTTGAATTGATTTTAGAAGTCTTTTTTTAGATATCCATCCATTTTTATATGCGATGATTTCAGGTGAAGATATTTGAATATTTTGTCTTTCTTGCATGGTTTGAATGAAAACAGACGATTGAAGTAAAGATTTTTCAGTACCGGCGTCCAACCACACTCCACCTGGTTTTATTAAAAAATAATCTAGAGATTTATCTTTAATATAAGAATTGTTTATATCTGTAATTTCCAGCTCATTTCTACTAGAGGGTTTTAATTTTTTTGCATATTTTATAACGTTATTATCATAAAAATAAATACCAGTTACTGCATAATTGGAAATATTTTTCTTGGGCTTCTCAACTATGTTAATAACTTTACCTTTAGAATTGAATTTAGCTACACCATATCTTTCTGGATCAGGAACTTTATATAATATAATTTTAGATCCTTTAAATTTATTATTTTTTGGAAGTATTTGATTATATGGAATGCCATGAAAAATATTGTCACCTAAAATTAGACATACATTATCATTACCTATAAATTTTTCTCCAATTAGAAAAGACTCAGCAATACCCCTGGGTTTTTTTTGAATTTTATAAGTAATATTGACTCCAAATTGGTCACCATTACCTAATAAAGACTTAAAAATATTTAAATCATTCTGCTTTAATATTATTAAAATATCTTTGATTTGAAATTCCATTAATGTGGATAAGGGATAATAAATCATTGGTTTGTCATAAACAGGTATTAATTGTTTAGTGACTGATTTGGTTATAGGATACAATCTTGTCCCACTTCCACCTGATAATATTATACCTTTCATATCTATATTTTCTTTAACATAATTTTTTTTAATTCTATTTCCCAATTCTTTTTCTTAATATTAAATGTATTACAAAATTTATCAATATTTAGAGATGAATTGATTGGTCTTTTAGCTTGAAGATTAAGATCTGTTGTTGATACTTTATGTAATTTTGAATTTTTATTATAATATTTATTAGAATAATGATTAATTTTTTTTGCAAAATCATACCATGTAATTGAATTTTTTGAGTAATTAGAATAGTGATAAATTCCATAACGTATTTTTTCATTATTATATAATTTAATAATTATTTTGTATATTATGTTGCTGATATCATAAGCTGAGGTAGGAAATCCAAATTGATCGTTAACAACATGTACATCTTTATTTTTTTTTATTTTGTCTAATATTTTTGAATAAAAGCTATTTTTATTGTCACTATAAAGCCACGATACTCTGATGATTATAAAATTTTTTAATTTTTTAGTAATTATATTTTCTCCTAATCTCTTTGTATAACCATAGTAATTAATTGGGTTAACTCTATCTGTTTCTTTATAACTACCTTTAGTGCCACTAAAAACATAATCTGTAGAAAAATGAATTAATGTAGATTTATTTTTTTTACAAATATTCGATAAGTGATCTAAAAAAGTAGAATTAATATTCAGACACTCTTTTTTATTTTTTTCAGCATTATCTACCTGAGTGTAAGCAATACAATTAATAATTACATGTGGATTAATTTTATAAATATAATTTGTTAATTTTTTTTTATTAGTGACATCGAAATTTATTCTAGAGATTCCGTATACATTTATAAAATTTTTTCTATTTAATGATTTAAAAATTATCTTTCCTAACTGACCCTTTGAACCTAGTACCAGTATTTTCATTTAGTTTTATCTTTAAGCCATTTTTTATTTTCTATGTACCACTTAATAGTTATTTTTAAAGATTTTTTAAAATTATATTTAGACTTAAAGTTAAGATCCTCTTTGATTTTTTTATTATCTATTGCATATCTTATATCGTGAGCTTTTCTATCTTCTACATATTTGATTAGTTTTGTATAATCATAATTAGTTTTTAAAATTTTTGATATCTGAACACATATCATTTTACATAATTCTATATTCTGTAATTCATTATTTGTGCCAATGTTATAAGACTCTCCAATTTTTCCTTTTAATAAAACTTTATATAATCCATTTATATGATCTAAAACATATATCCAATCTCTGACATTCTTACCATTTCCATAAATTGGAATTGTTTCTTTATTCATAATTTTAGATATTATTACAGGTATTAATTTTTCTGGAAATTGCCAGGGACCAAAATTATTACTACAATTTGTAATTATAGACGGTATTTTAAATGTTTTGCACCAAGCACTTACAAGTAAATCAGTTGATGCTTTAGATGCGGAATATGGAGAACTTGGATCAATTTTAGAATTTTCAGTAAATTTTTTTTGATTAAACTTCAGTGATCCGTAAATTTCATCTGTGGATACATGAATAAGTTTAAATTTTTTTTTTAATCTTTGATTTTTATTTAAATAATTTCTACATACTTCCAATAAATTTATTGTTGAATTAATATTAGATTTTACAAAAGTTTTCGGGCTTAAAATTGATCTGTCTACATGTGACTCAGCAGCTAAATTATATATTACTTGAGGCTCGAATTTAAAAACTATTTCATTAAGATTATTAAAATTTTGTAAATCTATTTTTTTAAAAAAATATTTTTTATTTTTTTTTAAATTATCTAATGATTCATTTACAGAGTACTTAGATAATTTATCTATATTCAATACAGTATGATTTTTATTTAAAAGGAACTTAACTAAATGACCTCCAATAAAGCCAGATCCACCTGTTACAATTATTTTCATAGATATTTAGTTATTTCTTCTAAAGACATCCCATTTAAATCTTTTTTTGATAAAGATCTTTTAGAATTAGAATTCCAATCAATTTTTATATTGCTATCTAAATAATTAAGAGTCAATTCATTTCTTGGTGAGTAAAAGTTTGATACTTTATAAAGAATTGAAGTATTATTTTCTAAAGTTTTATAACCATGGGCAAAACCTTTACTAATATATAAAAATTGATTTTTATTAGATTGTAATTTTATTTTGCCAAATTTACCAAAAGTTTTAGATTTTTTCCTTAAGTCTACGAAATAATCTATAATTGACCCATTAAGAACAAAAATTAATTTAGCCTGTTCATATGGGGTGGTTTGTAAATGCATACCTCTTATTGTATTTTTTTTTTTTTGAAAATGATACGTTATCTTGAACAAAAATATCATTTATATTGTAATTTTTTTTAAAATATTTCGAATTATATGCCTCAGTAAAATAACCTCTATTATCTTTAAATATTTTTGGAGTTATTAATTTAACAGCACCTCCAAAAAAATTTTTAACATTATTATTTTTCATATTATATTTTAAAACTTTTTTCTAAATATTCTTTTAAACAAATTTTCCAATCACGCATTATATTTAATTTTCTTAAATTTAATTTTTTATTAATTAACCTTTCTGACCTAGGTCTAATCGAAAAATATTCTTTAGCAAAAAATTCAGAGTTTACTTTATTGATTTTTATATCATCATTAATTTTCATAATTTTTAACATTTCATTTGCTACCTCATATCTACTAGATACGCCTTCACATACCAAATTATATTTACCCCATAATTCTTTTTCTAATAGTAATTTAGTATTCATTGCAAAATCCATAGTATATGTAGGTGTGCCTAATTTATCATCAACAACATTAATAATTTTTTTGTTATCTTGAATTTGTTTATAAATTTTATTTATAAATTTTTTATCTTTTTTAGGACCGCCACCCATCATCCAACCAGCTCTAAGTATTAAATATCTATTTGCATTATTTTCTACATACATTTCACCATGATATTTGCTCCTTGCATAATGACCAAGTGGATTTGGTGAATCCCAATCATCATAAAGATCTTTATTTCCATCGAAAATACCTGCTGTACTAATATAAACGATTGGTATATCTAATTCGTTCGCTATAATTGTTGCGTTTTCAACTGCTAAAGTATTAGTCGAATATGCTAAATCTATATTTAAGTCACACTCTTCCAGGCTTGTTATTGCTCCCAAATGACACAAATAATCGGGTTTGAATTGCAAAATATCTTTTCTATAATTATCGAAATTCCTAAAGTCTAATTCATGCAACCATTGATCTATTGGATTTATATCTGAAGCTAATATTTCGAAATCTTTTTGAAATACATTATAAAAAGCCTCTCCTAACATACCACCAGATCCAGCTAAATATATTTTTTTCATATTTTTTTATAATCTATTGAAAACTTCTAAATACTTTTCACTTAAAACTTCAACTGAATAGTTTTGTTTTACATGATTTCTTCCATTATTACCTATATAATTTCTTAAGTCAATATTGTCACAAAGCTTTATTAATATATCAAACCATTGATCATCATCAACAAGAAATCCATTGTAATTATTTATAATTATTTTTTGAATATTACCAAAATTAGTTGCAACTGCTGGAATACCCAAAGCCATATATTGTAATGCTTTTAAGCCACTTTTACCTAAAACCCAATCATCTTTAAATAATGGATAAATACCTATATCAATTTTAAGTAGATCATCTATTTCTGTTGATTTTTTCCATTTTATATTTTTAACATTAACATTTTCCAAATCATAATCAAAATCACCTATTACTATAAAATTAATTTTTTTAATTTTTGATAATTTGATGATTGTTGGCTCAATTACTTTAAGATATTTTTTAGTACTAAAAGTTCCAGTCCAACCAATATTAATTACATCATTGGTTTTGTGAATTTTCCTTATATATCTCTCCATATTTATTGAAGCACAAATATAATTTGAATTATTTCTATTTGTTAAATTATTACAGAAGTCTTTAAGATGTTGAGATGAAACAATTGATTGATCTGAACTTTCAATTAGGTATTTATATTTGTTTATAGACTTAAAAGAAGAAGTAATCGGATTAATTTCATTATTTGATATTATTAATATATTATCTTCCATATCATAAATTATTTTCTTTGATAATTTTCTATAAATTTTTTCATATATATTTGAAGTGTAAGGTGTAACCCACATGAATACATATACCACATCATAACGTCTTAAAGTGATTAATCTAAGTGTTCTAATGATATAACCACGGAATAATGCAAAAATTTTTTTTATATTATGACCTTTTTTGTAAATAATATTCCATGTATTATAATTTATAAATGGTGATAATTTAATATTATAACCATTAAGATAAAAATACTTTAAATGTTGTTCGTATTTTAATCTTTGGCCCGCTTGCACATCATAAGGAAAAGGGCATATAATTAATAAGTTTTTTTTCAAATTTATTGATTCATTTAAATTAAATAAAAATTCTAATCTAAACAATGAAACAATTGACCCAAACAAAAATGCAGGGGCTTTAACAATATCAATTAACAGTCCAATTATACCTACTTTAATCCAATAAAGATATTTAAGTTCTTTAATTTGAATTTTGTTTATAATTGGAACGTATAATCCTCTATAAATTATTGTTAATAATAATATAGAAAATATATAATATTTGGTAATATGTGGTATTTTAAATATAGTACTGTAATATTTTAAAGAATAGACTTCATTCCACCTAAAAATAAAAATGGTCAAAAATATAAATAATATAAAAATTATAATCTTTATAAAAAAGTTTTCTCTAAAAATTTTAAATGAAAGTAATGCATTTTTAAAAATTATATAGATAATTAATATTAATGATAATGTAAGAATATATAGCTTAGTTATATTGGGAATATAAAGAGGATTAGCATCCCAACCACCAATGAGAATATTCCATTTAGGCACAATTAATGCAGTTAATATTAAAAAGAGAGATAAATATATATCTTTAATATTATTTTTAATTGATATTGTAGATGAGTGAATTGAATATGTAAAATGTTTTAAAAGATTATTTATTAGCTTATTTGAAATTTGGTCATAAGTTAAATAATATCTATCATTAATAATTAACGTCTTAATCAGAAAATTATCAATAATTTTTTCTCTCCAAAATACATCTTCTCCTGATCTATATTTTTCAAGAAATTTATTTTGAAAAAAAAATTCACGTTTAATAATTGAGCCAGGAACAGTACAATGAGGTTTATTACCATAAGTTGCATACAAAAAAATCTTTGATATTTTATATTTATCTTTTGTAATAAACTTAGTTGATCCAAAAATTACATCATAATTATTTTTTAAAATTTTTTCTTTATAATCAAAAAGCCATTCTTCATTAGCTACTGTTTTTGAATCTAAAAATGCTATCCAGTCATATTTAGAAATACTGGCTCCAATATTACGTGCTTTACCTGGAAATAAATTTTTTTCATTGTGATAAACAATCTTTAAATTACTTGAATAATTATTCTTATCTTTCAAATAATTTTTAATATTGTTAGTTTTTGATGAATCAACTACTATAATTTCTTTAGGCTTATATCTTTGATTTAGTACCGAATTAAAAGAACTTATAAAAGCATCTACATTTTCAAAAGAAGGTATTACAACACTAATTTTAATTTTGTTATTATCCATATTATTTTAGTAAAGATTTATATATATTATCATACGTTTTTGATGCATGATCTAATGAAAAATTATTTTTTGCAAATTCCCTTAGGCTATAAGTAAATTTTTTATTTTCATATTTTTTTATATTAATAATTAATTCATTTATATTTTTTTCATTTAAATTATATATTTGAAAACCTAATTTATTTAATTTAAATATATTATCTATTTCTTTATTAATAAAATTAGTAATTATTGGAACTCCTGATAGTAAAGATTCTGCTATTTTAGTTGGAAAAAAACCTTTTGTGTAATACCCTTTCTTTGGAAAAAAAATATTATAATCAAATTTATTAATTATATTCTGTATTTCGTAATGATTAAAACTTCTAATTTCATACTTACTTCTATTTATTTTATATTCAATACATTTAGATTTAATAAAATCTTCCTCTCCTTTATTTATAAAAAGTATTTTTGAATCAATTTTTTTATCAAGCAGGTTAAATAATCTAAGTGTAAAATCTATATCATATCTTGTCTTTATAGTTCCCAAATGACATAAATTTAATGTATCACCCCAATACTTTTCTTTTGATGTAAAAAATTGTTTTTCATCTGCACAGGTAGGGATTATAGTTATATTTTTGTCAGTAACATTAAAGTTTTTTATTAACTCTATTTTTGCATCATTACAAAGTACTATAATTTTATCTGCACATTTTATTAATTTATATTCAACAAATTTGAGTACCTTATAAAAAAATTTATTTTTAGACCATATTGACCATTCATATCTTTCATCAACCCAAAATCCTCTCATATCAAAAATAAGATTAAATTTAATAAAGAATTTTAAAATATATGCAGCAAATGTTGGCAAGTAACTTCTACAATGAACAGTTTTGATATTATATTTTTTATTTGAATTATAAATTAATACAATAATTTTAAATAAATCGAATATTTTTGAAATAAACCATACCTTTTCACTATTAGTGCAAATATTCCAATCAATACCAGATATATCAACAATTTCTTTTATTTTTTTATATTCATACACATTTTTTAAGTTATTTTTTTTTTCAAAACTAATTAATAATATTTTATTACTATATTTTGATTTAGATAAATATTTTAATACTTGGGATTGTCCAAGAAAATCAAATATTCCATCATAAGTAATGTAAATTATTTTTTCTTTTAACATTATGATGAAAATATTTGATTGTACCAAGAATTAAATTGAATTAATGACCAAAGTTTATGTTCTGAGTCTATACCATTTTTATAATGATCTGTTAGTGTATTATTAATAATATCGTAGTTAAATAAATTATGTTTATTACAATTATCTTTAGATAAATTATCAAAAACATAATCTTTTAACTCTTTTCGAAACCATTCAGCAAGAGGAACTCCAAAACCTTGCTTAGATTTATAAATTAATTCATTGGGTAAATATTTTTCGAGAATCTTTTTAGATGACCATTTTGTTTCATTATTTTTAATTTTATATTCAAATGGTAACTTATACATATATTCAATTAATTTTTTATTTAATATTGGTGATCGAGCCTCTAAGCCAAAGAACATAGAAGATCTATCTACTTTACATAGAATATCATCAGTTAAGTAAGTATGGAAATCAACTGACATCATCCATTCTTCAAAATTCAAGTCATTTGATGAATATTCATTATAATTAACTAAATTACATGTGTTATTATTTAAAATACTTTTATCAGACCATTCTATAACTAGATTTTCATAAAATTTTTCCTTATTTGATATATTATCAATTTTATTTAATATTTTATTATATGAACTGATTTTATTTTTAGAAATATTTTCTAATTGCAATATTTTATCAAAAATAGAAAAAAGTATACTTTTTGGAATAAATTTATGTATTTTAAAAATTTCATTTAATGGCGATGGAAAAAATTTTAAAAATTTCCAATATTTATTTGCTAAAAGATATCTGTTATACCCCCCAAATATTTCGTCACCGCCATCCCCTCCTAATATTACTTTTACTTTTTTTCTTGCAATTTGTGACACAAGCATTGTTGGTATTTGAGATGAATCTGCGAACGGTTCACTAAAGGCATCATTAATTTTACTAATCATTTCAATTGCATCTTTCTTTGTACAAACATAATGATTATGATTTGTGTCAAAAATATTAGCAATTTTTTTTGAATCTTCACTTTCATCATAATTATCAAATTCAAAACCAATATTAAAAGTATCAATATTAGATATATTTTTAGCAACTTGTGATAAAACTAAAGATGAGTCCACCCCACCAGATAAAAAAACTCCAATTGGTACATCTGAAATCAATTGCTCTTTTGTCGAATTCTCAACTAATTTTTCTATTTCATTAATTTTTTCGTCTGGATTACTGTGAGAAACTTTATCTTTTTTTACAGAATTTAATTTCCACCATTTTTTAATTTCAATAAATTTATCATCATTAATATTATTATAATCATAATACTTTTTAAATTCATAATTTTTAATATCAATTTTTAAAATTGAAGCACTTTTCAATTTAAAAGTATTTTCATATATAGTTAAAGGTGAAGGTATATAATTAAATTTTAAATAATTTTCTACAGATTTGCTACTTATACTTTTCTCAAAGAAATTTAATTTATTAAAACAAGATAAATCTGATGCAAATAATAGATAATCATTATTTAAACTAAAATAAAGTGGTTTTTCACCAGAAATATCTCTAGCTATAATTATTTGATCTTGTTTTAAATCATATATAAGGAAAGAAAACATACCTGAAATTTTATTTAAAGCATATTCAACTTCAAAATGTTCAATAAAATTAATTAAAGTTTCTGTATCTGAACTAGATTTCCATTTAATATTTACTTTATTTTCAATTATTTTTCTAATTTCTAGATGATTATAAATTTCACCATTAAATATTATCATATATCTTCCAGTCGATGAATACATAGGCTGATTACCAAATTTAGATGTATCGATAATAGAAAGTCTAGTGTGACCAAAAAAATATTTATATTTATTATTTTCAAATTCTTTAAAATTTTGGAAGTCAGGCCCCCTATTATGGAGAGTACCTAATGAAGTAATAAATGAATTTTTATTATATAATTTTTTATTTTTTAATATAATTCCAAAAAGACCACACATTTTATTATTTTTAAATACTTAAAATGATTTATATACTAACTTTCAATAAAATGGATATTAATAATATTTTTTCTAATAGTGATTATACAACAAATAATGGTGTATATGTAATTAATGATGATGATAGATACACATCTAATTTTGGACATCAGTGGAAAGATTTTCAAAATGTACAAATAGATAGCTACAATAATAATCAAATTTCCTATAAGTTTTTTAAGAGAATAATATTTGACCAAGAAAACCTACTTTCAAATAAAAATATATTAGAAATTGGAAGCGGTGCAGGAAGATTCACAGAATATTTAGTTAAATCTGCAAAATTATGTGTTTCAGTTGATATGTCCTCCGCAATTTATTACAATGTTGCAAAAAAGAATAAAAATCTAATTAGAGTAAAGGCAGATTTATCTGATTTACAAAATAAATTAAAATTTGATATTGTTATATGCAGAGGTGTAATACAACATACACCTAATCCTTTTTTATCTATTAAAAAACTACATACATTCTTAAATGAGGATGGTTTCTTATTTTTTGATATATATAAAATGCCAAAAATTGGTCTGTTGCATCCTAAATATTTAATTTGGAGGCCAATTTTTCAATATTTTTTTAGTTATGATCTTGTAAAAAAATTTTTAATAAAAAGAATTAGTCTTTTGCTTAAAATAAAGAAATTGTTAAGAAAGATTTTATTTAATTCATATTTTTTAGCTGATTGCTTATTGCCAATTTGGAGTTATGAAGACAAGTTAAAATTATCAAAAGATTTACATGAAAAATGGGCAATTCTCGATACTTTGGATGGTATATTCGCTAAATACGATAATCCAAAATCGAATAAAACTATTATAAATTTTTTAGAAAAAAATAAATATAAAATAATCAATAATGACAAAAAAAATAATATATTTCAAACAAAACTTTAAAACTATTTATTTTTAATTTCTGAAATAATTTTTTTTAAACCTACTCTTAACGGTGTAAAATTTCTGCCTAGGAGCTTCTTCATTTTTGTTACATCTGGCTTTCTTCTTAACATATCTCCTTCTGCAAGAGGATTTATATGAATTATTTTAGAATGAGATTTTGCAATAAGTTTAATAGTTTTTGATAAATTTAAAATATTTATAACTTTATTATTACCTATGTTAACAATATCGTTCACAAATCTATTTTTTTCGAGACAATTAATTATTGCATCAGCTGTATCATCAATATAACAAAATGTTCTACTTTGTAATCCATCTCCGTATATTGTTATGTTATCATTATTAATTGCCTTCTTAATAAAACCACTTATAACAAAATCCTTTGACTGCTTTGGTCCATAAGTATTAAAAAGTCTAAAAATTGTATAATTAATCTTAAATTCTTTATGATATGTTTTACAAAAGGACTCACCAATATTTTTAACCACTGCATATGGTAATCTAGAATTTAGAGGTGTTTTTTCTTCATTTTGTGGTAATCCCTTTCCTTCACCATAAACTTCTGAAGAGGAAGAAAAAAATATACGTTTTACTTTTTTAATTTTACAAATATGGAAAATATTTTTAAAACCTTCAATATCATCTAGAACTTTCATTGGGTTTTTTATTGTTCTTTTTACACCAACACATGCTGCAAAATGAAATATATAGTCTATATTTACATTTTTTAACTTAGAGATTAATTTTTTCTTGTCATTTACATCTACATTAAAAAAAATTGTTTTATCATTTTTTGGAATATTAATTTTATTACCTGTAGATAAGTTATCTATTATATATACTTTATATTTTTTTTTAGTAAGCTTATCAGAAATAGAACTGCCTATAAACCCTGCTCCACCAGTAATTAAAATATTTACCATTTTAATAACATTTTATAATATATACTTATAGATCGTCTAGATAATATATTAAATGGATTATAAAATATTGAAATAAATAAGTATTTTAAACTAATTAATTTTTTATTTTTTATAAAAGAAGAAGACATTGCTAGAAAAGAGTAAAGTTCTGATTTAATTTTAGCATATTTAATTAAATTTATATCCTTCTTAAAATCATTATCTATATAATTTATAAAAATATTTATTCTTTTTAAAACTTGTTTGAAGCTTTGTGTTTTCATACTTCTGTCTTCACTATCAATTATATAAGAAGTAATGTCTTTAAATGAATATATTTTATATTTTAATGATAATTTTAACCATAATTGCCAATCTTCAGATCCAGACAAGTCTCTATCTTCAGAAAATTTATAAATATTGAATACATCCTTCCTAATAAAAACTCCATTACAACTTAAAACATTTTTAGAAAATATTTTATTATTAATAATACCATCTAAGATAATTTTTTTAATTTTATTATTAAATTTATATGCATAAGAAAGATTGATTACTTCAGGAAACTTTGTATTTTCAATTTTTTCAATTGCAGTATCAATGTGATTAGAAAGAGCATAATCATCTGAGTCAAAAAAATTTAAATACTTACCTTCTGCTTTTGATGCACCATAATTTCTTGCAAATCCCCTTTCTGAATTTTTAATGTTAAATAATTTGAAGTTAGCAATTTTATCAAAAATTTTTAATTTTGTTATTGTATCATCAGTGCTACCATCATTTACTACAATTATTTCAAAATTTGGATTAGATTGCATTAACAAACTTTCAATTAATGTTTTTACTGATTTTGATCTATTATATGTTGGAATAATTATCGAAATTAAATATTTACAATTCACGAAAATTAGTTTCCTAATTTTTGGTCATTGCCATTATAGGAACTTTTCTTCCACTCATAAGTTTTAGAATATAGAGAATTTGGTAGAAAAAGATTAGAAAGTTTTAAAAAAATTTTTCTCAAAAGCATTTTACCTGGAAAGTCTGGAAACCTGAAAATTTCTTTATCAATGTTTAGAATACTTTTATTAAAAATATCTAATTCATTCTTATCTAACATTTTTTTACTGATCATATAATCAATTATGATTTTACTTAAATCAGTATACTTATAATATAAATAAATATATGTAGCTTTAATAAGTTTTTTTTTATTTTTACTGAAATTTTTTATTATTTCTTCAGGTTGCTTTAAAAATAAAGCATCAACAAAAATTATCTGTCCTTTATTTTCATTATTAGATATGTGGTTTTTTCTCTTCCAGTAATATCGTTTTAAATCAAATAAAGAAAATTTTTTATTTAACAAAAAATTAAAAACATCTCCAAAAAGTGGTTGATTTATATACATTTCAGTAAATTCACATTCAACTTCTACACCAATTAATTTATTTAAAGTATCATTAGAACCTTCTAAAATTTTTAATTCGTAACCTTGAGTATCAATTTTAACAAAATCAACATCATTAACTCTATTTTCGTATAATGATTTGTCTAAAGTATTAGTTTTTAATTGTTCTACACCAGTAATATTAAATCGATTAGAATTATAATATTTATCCAATAATAATCTGTTTGGGTGATAAAATGATGAACTCTGAGGTTCTTCACAAATGTTTATTTTTAAGTTTTCTGTTTTATTTGAAAGAGCAGTATTGACAACTACTTCATTTTTTTTTTTTTTAATTTTCAATGCATTGTAAGCCTCTATATTTGGTTCAAATAAAATTGAGGTAAAGTTATCAGATAATCCATGCCATTTTGGAATAACACCTCCACTGGCACCAATATCTATATAGATTAATCTATTCTTGTCTAAAAGATTATCATTAATTAATTTTTTCATTATTTTATTAATATACTAGTAATTATTTTTTTAAATAGTAAGAATAAAATAATCTTAGATGCTTATATATTATTGCAATTTTTAATTTATTCTTGATAAATTTGTTAAAATAGAAAGATGTATATAATTTACTTAACTCTTTAAAATATATTTTTTTAAGAATATTAGTAGATTGTTTTTGATGTACTCTTATTTCTGATAATACACTATTACTACAATACATATTATATTTTTTCGAAAAATTTAAAAAAAATATGTAATCAACAATAAATTTGAATTTATTATCAAAAAGGCCAACACTAATTGCTTCTGATTTACTAAAAGCTACTGTAGAGGAGACTATAAAACATCCATATTTAATTAAATTATAATAACCATATTTTTTTTTAAGTATTAAGTCATAGGGTAAAAACTTGTCTTTCTTTCTGCTTATTTCAAATCTTGTATAGAGAAATTTCTCTTCCTCAAAAAATATTGCATCACTAAAGAATAACTTACAAGTGGAGTTTATTTGTATTAATCTGTTTAATTCTTCTAGTCTGTTATTTTTCATTTTATCATCATGATCTAAAATAACAATCCATTCATAATTTGATTTCTTTGTGGCTAAATTTCTAGCACTTCCTAAGCCTTGATTTTTTTGAGAATAGATTTTAATTTTATCAAAATCTGAATATTTTTTTAATACTTCATTTGTTTGATCTTTTGATCCATCATCAATTAATATTATTTCCCAATTAACATAACTTTGATTAATTACACTATTAACAGCTGACTCTATAAATCTCTCTGAATTATAACAACATATTATGACTGAAAAATAATTATTATTTTGATTATTTTTATAATCACTCATTTACAATTAATTATTTATTTATTTATTTTTTCACCATCACTTATAAACATCTTTACTGTTTCTTTTGTATAAGGATGTACTAACATACCTTCTAAAAATGATGGATGACAAGTTACAATATGAGCACCTGCGTTTAGCCATTGAATAACATTTATAACTTCTCTTGTAGAACCAACTATAATTTTTGATTTTAAATTAAATTTATCTAAAAGACTCCTTAAAATTTCAATTTCTTTTATAGAGTCATAGCCCATGTTATTAATCCTTCCTCCAAAAATAGAAACATAAGTTGCTCCAGCTTGTGCTGCAAGATAACATTGTTGAGCACTCATCATAGCTGTTACATTAACTCTTATATTTTTATTATTTTCAAGATCATTAATAACTTTTAAATTATCTAACTCACCATTAGGTCCATGAATTGTAATTTTTACATTTATATTTTTTGCCCAAGATGAAAACAAAACTGCTTCTTCAATCATATTTGTTGTATCATTTGTGTTTACTTCTATAGAAAGTGGAAGTGGATTGATATAGTTTGCTATTTCTATGAGTTTTTTTTTCAAATCATTAATTTTTAAACCTGAGTTTTCTTTAATCAAAATTGAAGGATTAGTAGTAACTCCTCTAATTATTCCATACTCATGAAATTTTTTTATATCAGTAAACTTTGTGGTATCTAGAAAAACAGACATATATATTTATAGAAATACTAGTAAATTATCTTTTGTAAAACTTTTTTTTGATTAAAATCATGTTTAAGTGTCATTTTAACATAATTAATATCCCTTTTTTTATCTATTCCTCTATATCCAGTATTAATTGCAATTGATTTTAAATTATAATTATTTTCAATAATTCTCATCTGTCCTATAGAATATTCTTCTTCAAGAAATGTGATATTTTTCTTTTTATATATACTTAAACTTTCCTTTTTAAAAGCTTGTAATCCAAGTAGTTTCATTACAGGTATGTTTGATTCTATCTTGTCAATATTATTTTCAGATCTTGAGCAAAATATTATATTTTTGTTTTTAGAAAGATAGCATTTTACAATAGTATCATTTCTTAATTCATTTTTGTTATCTATTTTTGCAACAGCATTCCAAAATAATGAATTTTTATCTTTTAAAATTTTTTTACAAATAATATCTAAATCTTTAGGTAAAACTAAAATTTCATCTCCTTGAACATTAACTATATGAGATGCATACACTTTCTTGGAGGCTTCCAAAATTCTTTCATTACAATCTATATGATTTTTTGATGTCATTATAACATCACCTTTGTTTTTTTTTATGACATTTGCTATTTCTTTATCACAAGTTGCCACATACACTTTGTCAAAATGTTTACATAGTAACGCTCTTCTTCTTACATGTTCTATTAATTCTAGATTATGAATTTTAATTAATGGTTTTCCTGGTAACCTTGAGGAGGCCATTCTAGAAGGTATAATTGCTACTATTTTTTTTTTAATCACTGAGGAAAGACTCCACAATCAATATTTATACATTGGCCAGTAATTGATTTAGAATTATTTGAAGATAAAAAATAACAATATTCAGCAACATCAGATGCGTCAGGAAGCTTATTTAAGGCTGAGTTTTGTAGTTTAAAATTATTAAGATAATTTGAAATATTTTTTCCTGAAGTTGGTGAATATTTATCTTTTAATGCTTTTTCAAGTCCTTTTGTTTTAATATAAACAGGACAAATTGCATTTACTCTTATTTTTTTTTTACCTAATTCTTTTGCTAAAGATTGTGTTAATCCATTAACGCCAAATTTCGAAGCACAATAAATGGCATTATTAATACTACCTCTTTTTCCTGCTAAACTTGAAATATTGATTATTGAACTGTCTTTTTTTAAATATTTTGAAGCAACCTTACACCCCCACATTGTTCCCAATAAGTTAGTATTTATAATTTTATCCCAAAATAATTTGTTGACCTTTTGAATTGGTTTCCATTCAGAAATACCAGCACAATTTATATAACAATCGATTCTTCCAAAGTTTTTTAAACTTATTTTAATTGCATTTAAATGAGTTCTCTCAGCTGTTATATCACCTTTATAAAAAAGGAAATTATTTGATTTTGGAAAAAAAGAATTTTTCTTTCTACCCAAAACTAACACATTCCAATTAGAAGAAAAATATTTCATAGCAATTTCAAAACCTAGACCAGAAGTTCCACCAGTAATGATAACAACTTTTTTAAAATTTCTCATATAGTCATAGCTCCAAATCCACCATCAACAGTAATTTCACTTCCTGTTAGAAAAGAAGACTCATCAGAAGACATGAAAAGAATGGCAGTAATTAGTTCTTTTGGTTTTCCAAATCTATTCATAGGAGTGTGTTGCAGAATTTGTTTTTTTCTTTTTTTATCAATAAAATTTTTCATACTCCATTCAGTAGGAAGAAACCCTGGTCTTAAAGCATTTACCCTTACTCCTTTAGTGCCCCATTCTCTAGCTAAATTTTGAGTCAGGTTTTTAATACCTGATTTTGCAACTGAATAGGCAAATGCTTTTGATAAAGGTGGGCCTGCTGAAGCTGAGCTAATGTTAATTATGTTGCCTTTTTTCTGCTTAATCATTTGTTTTCCAAAAATTTGGCAACATAGAAATGTACTACTTATTTGACTATTTATTACAAAATTCCATTCTTTTTCTGTAATTTCAAAAAAATTTTTTGGAGAATTTGATCCTGCGCCATTTATCAATATATCAACTTTCTTTGATTTTTTTAATATATCACTTAGTGAGTTATTAATTTGATTTTTATTTGTTAAATCCGTTTTTTTAAAATAAACTTTATTTTTAAAATTAATGTATTTATCCTTATCTATTTTATTAACATTTTTATCTAAAATATAAACAAATGATCCTAATTTTAGAAAATTTAATGCCATCTCAGAACATAAATATCCCGCACCACCTGTAATAACTACTATTTTATTTTCAAAATTAAAGAGCTTATTAATTAAATTATCTTTTTTCATTTTTTTATTAAATTATTTATATTTTCAATTGATCTCCATAAGATAAATATATCTGAGCCTACAACAATAAAATTAAAACCTTCTTTAGAGAAAGCTCTTAATGATTTTGAGCTTGGATTAGTATCATGTATTCCGCATGATTTTTTGTATTTTTTGCATAGTTTTAATACTTCTTTACATGCTTTTTTTACTTCTGGATGATGTATTTTACCAGGTATACCTAATGAACCAGATATATCATAAGGACCTATCATAACCCCGTCGACATCATTTACCTTAAGTAAATTTTCTAAATTTTTTACAGCTTTAATAGACTCAATTTGAATAATAATTAATGCTTCTTTATTCCATTTTTTTATATAATTTTCAAAATTAAAACCATAATTTGAAGCTTTGGAAATTCCGTATCCCCTTGAACCTTTTGGAGGATAAAAAATTGACTCTTTTAAAAAATCTATTTGATCTTTATTTTCGATATTTGGAGCAATTATACCATCAGCCCCTGAGTCTAACAGTCTTTTAATTAAACTTTTATCTAATGTAGGTATTCTTGGGATGCATTTTAGATTTTTTGAATGACATATTGTGGCAAATTTTAAAAAATCATCTATTGAAGTTGGTGTGTGTTCAAAATCTATGCCTATAAAATCTACTTTTAAATTTGAAAATATATCACATAGTTGAAAATTATTTATTGAAAGCCAAGTCCCATATATTTTATTTTTTTTTTGAAATTTAGTTTTTAAATTCATTTCGAATACATACAATTAATTTTATAATAAATCTAAACAATTTTTGATAATTTAAATTTTTCTAGAAAAAATATATGTACTATTTTTTTCAAAGCTATTTACTAATTTTAATCCTGTTTTTTCTATCAATTTTATACAATCTTCTCTTTCAAATCGATTATCTAATTCTATAATTAATGACCTTAACTTATTATTTTTTAACATATTCTGTGCACCCATAAGAAAATCTATCTCGTTACCATCAATATCTATTTTAATAATACTTGGATAAATTTCCAGTTGTTCACAAAAACTATCAATTTTCATTACATATATACCCTCAACTATTTTTGCTTTCTCTGATTTTTTATTATTTAATTTGTGTAAGGCAGCACCTGGTGTAACATCATTAATATTTAAATGTGAAACATGATTAAACGATCCAAATGCGAGTGAGTAAGTTTGTATAATATTGTTAAATTTATTTTTTATTATATTAAATTTAAATTCATTTAAATTAGAATATTCGGGCTCAAAACTAAATATTCTACAATTTTTTAATTTTTTAGATGCAGTGTATAAAGAATATATACCTATGTTTGCACCAACATCAAAAAAAACATCATTTTCCTTAATATTATTATCTATCCAATCTAAAGTTTCTGGTTCTTTATCACTAAAAGAAACAAATCTATACTTAGTAATCCAATTATTGGATTGTAATACAAAACTATTTTCCTTGTAAACAATTTTATTGGTAATAATTCTTTTAAAGTTTTCAGTTAAATATTTTGCTTTATTTACAAGTTTATTAGTCAAAAACATTATTTTTTTTCATCAATAGACTCCCACTTATTTGAATATTCTAAAATTTTTGGATCACTAACAATTAAGTGCCATATTACGGCCTGCCAAGATTCTGCTAAAGGTGTAATGGTATCTTTTGATATAGTTGGAATAATTATACACATGTTGGATTTTTTCCTTACATAACCACCATCTCTGCCAACAATTCCTACTATGTCAGATTTTGTTTTAATAGCAAAGTCTATAGCTTTAATGATATTTACACTTACTTTATTTTCAATACTTCCACCACCAACACTAAGAACAAATAGTATATCTTTTTTATTTAATTTACTTCTTTCTAACCAAGATGAAAACACTGTTTCCCATCCTTCATCATTTGTTCGTGCTGTTAATTCTGCCACATTGTCTAAAGGTGTATAAGCTTCAATTTGTGCAATTTTTCTAAAATCATTTACTGCATGAGAACAGTTTGATGCACTACCCCCCACACCAACAAAAAATATTCTTCCGTTTTCCTTTTTTAGCTTTATGATTCTATTAATAACTCTTTGAATTACTATTTTATCTACTGATTTTGATATTTTAGCAACTTCACTTAAATATCTTTCTATATATTTTTTTGCCATTTTATTTTTGTTTATATGCTATATCTATAATTTTCATAGCATTATAGGCATCATCAATATTATTAATTTTAATTTTTGATTTATTTTTAATATATTTTAAAAAAGATCTTAACTCATTCTCCCATGAATTATCTGTATCATAATAAATTACTGTCTCCGTAGGATTTCCAAGAGCTTTTGATGTATTCTCAAATTGTCTAGGTGCGTATGTTATTTTTTCTTGCCCATAACTACCTGTTTTTGATAACAATCCTTCAATTAGAAAATAACCTTTTTCTAATGTTACATCGATCCTAAAAGTATGTCTCCATAATGTTGATGATGAATGTAAACTAGCTAATTGATTTTTTTTATTTTTTAATATCAAGAATGCATTATCTTCAATATCAAATTTCCAAAAAAGATTTGATTTGAAACATTTGATTTTTTCAAAATCTCCACAAAAAAATCTAAAAATATCAATCATATGAATTCCTTGATCTAATAGAATACCACCTCCTGAAATATTTTTCTTATTTCTCCATGAATTTCTAAAATTTAAACCTCCTGATTTTCCATAGACACCTCTAGCTGAGATAACTTTACCATATTTTTTTGTATCAATAATTTTTTTTGCTTTTTCTATTGCTGGATGAAATCTGTGATTAAATCCAAACATTAAATTTGTATATGAATTTTTAATTTTTTTAATTTTTATTATATCTTTTAAATTTTTAGCTGGTGGCTTTTCACAAAAAACGAATTTGTTTAAAATTAAAAATTTTTTAACAATTTTTGGACTAATATTATTTGGTGTGCAAACAAAAACAATATCTATTTTATTAAAGTTAATTTTTTCATAATCATTAATAATCTTATAATCTTTTCCTTTTGGAATTTTACTTTCATTTGAATCAACTATATATCTAATTTTAATATTAGAAATTCTATTAACAACATGGTGCCTTATTTTACCCATGTAACCATAACCAATTATTGCACAATTATATGTCATTAAATATTTATAAACTTATATAGATTTTCTTTTTTAATTTCATGTAAATAATTGTTGATATACAATTTTGCTTTATTATTTAAAATTTTATATTTTGTAAAATCCATATTATTTATTTCATTTATAATTGAAATAAGATCATTTTCATTTGTAAATAACCATTTAAATTCTTTTAATTCAAATAAAGGATCATAACTTAAATATTTACCTTCATCGAAATGAACAACAGGTATGTTATTTTGAATTGCATCCAGGCAAACTGCGCTACCCCAATAAACACATAAATCAGATTTATTAAAATCCTCACTTATTGGTGATTGTTCTGATATTGAAATATTGTTTAAATTTTCTTTATTATTTATTATATTTTTTATTTCAGTCCAAGGTAAAACTGGATGTGTTCTTATTATAATATTATAATTTTTATTAATGATTGCAAATTTTTTTATTACATAAATTAATTTAATTACATATGGTATACCCTCTAAAACTACTAAAATATTTTTAATTTTATTTTTTTTTATGTTAACATTATTAAGTTTTTTAAACCTTAATGCACAAGAAGATTTTACATAATTATTTGGATAATTAGAGTATTTTTCAATAATATTTTTTGTAACTAAACCATTTGTAAGTATAATATTAGGCAAAGGTTTAAAGCTAAAGTCAACATTATTAACAAACATACCAATAGATGCCTGTGGCACAACAGTATGTTGATATCCAATTATTTTAATATCTTTTTTGTATTTTTTTATAGAAAATATTAGTGCATTTTCCCATGCTACATTTTCATATGTTATAAATATTCTTTGTATATTTTTAAAAGCACTTATATTCTTTCCCAATTGATAGAATGATAAATGATTTAGTGAAATTCCACTTTTTTTATATTCATTGATAAATAAATGATTTAGATTTATTTTATCAGATACATGATTTATTTTAATTTTGAAAAATATTTTTATTATAAATAATAGAAAAATTGAATGGATCGTTAAAAAATATTCATAAGGATAAACATTAATTTTATTTTTTTTTATATAAAGCAAGGTTTTAAAAAAGTTATCTTGAAAATGAGCTATTTTAAAATATTCTAGATTACTTTCTTTTAAATAATTTTCAAATTTACCAAAAAAAATATCCTCATTTTTTAATAAACTTAAATTTTTAAAATAAGTATGTGTTTTAATTATATTGTATTTTTTATTTTTATCTATTTTGTTTAAAATTAATTTAGCTGAAAGAATATTAATAGTTATTTTAAGTAGAATTTTTATTTCATTAATAAATTTTTTTAATACACTTAATAACGATTTTGTATTAAGTAATATAGATTTTTTTATAATATTGAAATTATTGTAATTTTTGTAATTATCAGTATCAATGTTGATTATTATTGAGTTAATTAATTCAAAATCATCTGTATAAATCAATACATTATCATTTTGAAGATTTAATAATTTCTTAATTAAAAAATAATTCTTGTAAAAATTATTGGCTATATTCGTTGTAAATCTATTTTTGGAGCTTAATTCTGATGACCAATAGTAGTGATTATTATTTATTTTTGATATATTTGAAAAATAATCTTTGATTATCTCTATTTCTTGAATATCAATATTTTTTTTTAAATCGATAAAATTTAGATTTGGAATAATTTTTTTATATTTAATAAAAAGAGTTTTATTCTCAGTATAAATATAGTTATTGTTTTCAAATCTTTTTTTTAAAAATAAAGTATCATTGTTTATGTATATCATTATAATTTTAAAAATTGTTCTGTAAATTGTAAATCTACTTCGTTATTAGTCCATACATATTGCTTAATTTCATTCTCAGTAAGGGGTTTGTTAAAATGTTTGTCCATTATTTCTAACAAATGCTCTTTAATATTTGTTTTTAATTTGTAAACTACGGACCTACCATTTATTTCCTTTATATCTATATTCTCAAAATGATTAAATCTTTTTGAATATCCCAAAATAGCAACTGGTATACGTTCATAAATTGCCTCTTCAATTGTAGTTGAAGAATAACTTATTAAAAGTGATGATTTGTTTAAATCATCAATAAATTTTCCATCCTTTTTTACTATCACATTATCAGATTTTATTAATAAATCTTTGATTGTGTTAAAATTGCACTCTGGCGTGGGCCTAACTCTAATTATTAAAGTTACATCTTTCATCTCCCTTATAGCCAAAATTAATTTATTTAGGCTTATTATATACTCATAAGCTGACTCATATATCCAAGGTCTAACAAAATAAGATTTAAAGGTGCTTGCATGGAGTATAACTTTTTTATCATGTTTCTTGTAACTTACAGTATCAACTTTTAATTTTTTTTTACCCCACATCAAAGGAAATGTTTTCAATGGAATGTTATCACTTTTATAATTTTTAAATGCTTCATATGATATTTTAGATTGAATCAACGTATATGTTGTGAAAGGACTGTATAACATACCTCTTGCGTTAGCTTCCAATGACTTATTAGTTAAACTTTCTTTTGAACTAGAGTGTACTCCATGTGACATGAGAATAGTTTTTGAATTCATAATATTAGAAATATCTCCTAATACTAACGAATTAGAGAGTTTAATGTGATGTGCAAAAAAATATTTGACATTAGAATTTTCGAAATAATTAATTAAATAATTTTTTAAATTTTCTATATAATTTACTCCATCAATTACTATATCTAATAAATAAATGTTTGCTTGGGACAATAATTTATAATCAGTAGACTTTAAAATTTCATTAATTTGTAGTGAATAATCATTTTTTATTTCAATAGTTGGATAAATTTCATAATTTCTTTTATTTAAAAAAAGATTAAAAATATTTTTAATAATTTTAAAATAATTTGTATCAATATTTCCAATCTTTATAATGGAAAAATTACTTCTAATATTTTTAATTTTATTATTTAAATTATTCATACCGTATTCATCTCCAGAGGTAAAAATTATATTATGATTATGTAAAAAAATTTTAGTTATATAATTTGAAATTTTATAAAAAAAATTGTTTTTACTTCTATTATTATAAATTGGGAAAAAATAATTAAATGATTTTTCTTGAAACCATTTGTAAAAAATAATATGCAGATATTTTTTGTAGTCATCAACTATTTTATATTTATTGTTATATACAAACTCAATTTTGTTAAAATTAGATAAAATTTGATCCAGACTTATAAATGATGACATAAATACATTTATTTGAAATAAAATATATTCTTTTGAACTTTTGCTTAAACTAATATTCAATAACTTTTGTTTAATTAGGTTATCTAAAATAGATGTATCATTTATACATTTTCTGTGTATTGAGTCATAATCAAAGTAATTATAATCTATTAAATCAATTTTTTTTTTTTTTAAAAAACTGAATACATCTGGGCTTAGAGCAACAATATATTTAAATTTTGATTTATTTTTTAGAATAAATTGAGCATCATTTATATTTGATGCAATAACTACATTATCAATCATTAATTATTTTTAAATTAACATTATATTTTTTTGATAATTCCATTAAATCATCATATGTTTCTTTTGTGAGAGGTATTCCGTTTTTTATTCTAA
>MDTG01198434.1_pt1 | contig 31119 bp, 27 predicted proteins | sample 811421 | NCBI WGS metagenome assembly MDTG01 (sample SAMN05326645, study PRJNA326480) | marine metagenome | isolation source: seawater | place: Pacific Ocean: South East | collected 2011
CGAAGTTCTTTATTATTTGTTGTTATGCATCCAGCCTCTCCAATTGCCCCTAAATTTTTGGTAGGATAAAAACTAGTGGCATTTATGTCTCCAAAAGATCCAGTATAACTAGAATTATATTTAGCCAAATGAGATTGAGCATTATCTTCAACTACAAAAAGATTATATCTCTTAGACAATTCCATTATTTTATCCATTTCACAAGGCTGTCCATAGAGATGAACTGGCATTATTACTTTAGTTTTTGAATTAATTTTTTCCTCAATTAAATTTGGGTCAATATTAAATGTATCTGAATTGGGTTCAACAGGTACAATGTTAGCCCCAACACTGGAAATTGAAAGCCAACAAGCTATATACGCATTTGAGGCGACAATTACCTCATCTGAAGACTTAATATTTAAAGCTCTTAAAGCTATTGCTATAGCTTCTAAACCACTCCCAACACCTATTGCATATTTAACATCAGACAATTCTGAATATTTTTTTTCAAAGTTCAAAACATTTTGACCTAAAACATACGAATTTGAATCAATAATATTTTTAATTGAACTAATCAGATCCTCTCTTATTATATTATTTTGATAATCAAACGATAAAAATGGAATCATCTTATTTTTAATATTAGTCCTTTAGTACTTTTCGAAATAGTTTGATAATATTCTTTCCAAAGTTTATTAAAACCATAAAAAGATCTTACATAACCCCAAGAAACAGGGCGCCTAAATCTTAAAAAACAAGTAATCAAAATTTTAATCTTTACTAGTATTGTTTTTAATGTAAAAATTTCTGCTGGAATAAAATAAATATAATTGACTCTATAATCATACATTTTCCTAAAAAAATTTTCTAGTTGGTAATCTTCAAATTCTGTGTCAATTCTAGATAATAATACAATCACATTATTGTCAACATCTATTTTAAATTCCTTAGTTATATCGATAAAAGAAACTTTATCGAAGATTTTAAAATCATTTATTCTTTTTATTGAAGCTGAAGTATCTGAAACTTCGCAATTTAAATTAAATTTTTTCATTAAATAATATTCAATATTACAGGATCCACTACAGAAAGATATTATTTTTTTTATCCGATCCCTCTGAACTAAATCACTAAAATCATTTATGACTTTTTTGTCTGGATCATAAGAATTTAATTTAATCAAATAATCTTTTTTATTTAAGGGAATAAAATAATCTTTTTGGTCCTTGGAATCTCTAAGGCTATTCCAATTTTTAGTCATCCTACGATCATAAATCGTATAGTTTTTAATTTTCATTTATAAGCAATCCCTTTTGTTTGAGTCCAGTATAAATTTATTAGTCCATAAACCCTACAGGATAAATGAAAAACTTCCCAGCCGAAAAATTTTTGAATTTTTCCCCAAAAGGGAGGCCATTTGTGATAAACTACATTAGTCTTTACATTTTTGAACCCAGCGTTTAAAATAAGATTACCTAAATTCATTGGACTAAAACTATATAAATGTTTATTTACATCCTCTTTTTTAAATTTATAAAGAAAGCTGTCAAGAGGAACAACTATAATAATTTTGCCTCCTTTTTTAAGTTTTAAATAAAAATCGTTTATTATGTCTGATGGTCTTTCACAATGTTCAAGAGCATGATTTGTAATAATTACATCTATACTATTATCAGGAACCTGATCCATCCCATGAAAACATTCTATGCCAAATCTAGATTTACAATATTCCCTTGCAAAAGGGTTTATTTCAACACCAAATTTAGACTTACAATTTAAATTATCTAATAGAAATCCTCCTCCACAACCAAAGTCTAAAACCTTATCTCCCTTCGAAATATGCTTTTGAAATTTAAAAAGGTTTGCCTTACCCCCAAATTCTCCAATTTGTTTTTGATAATTATCAAAATAATTATTGTCGTAATATTCTTGAGCATTCATTTGTTCTCAAATATGTAATCATTTTTATCAAAATATTCAGATGCTAAAACTAAAAGAACCGTTCCTTTAGAAAAATTCTCCATCCAATGAAAATCCTCAGGATTTAAAAGTAGTCCTACTCCAGGATTGTCTAAACTAAATTTTTTTCTTTGATTATTTTTAACTTCAACAAAAATATCACAACTTCCAGATATACAAACTACCACCTGAACTGTTTTTTTATGTTTGTGAAATCCTCTCTTAGAATTATCAACATCATAAATGTAAAAAACTCTTTTAATTTTAAAAGGTATTGATTTTTCAATAACTGTCAAGCTACCTCTTTCATCAATATGAGTGATAAAACTTAATTCCTTAGCCATTTAAAATCAGTTGATCTATAATTTTTTTTTGATAATATGGATTATATTTCTCATCAATTATACTCCGAATATTTTCCTTGTTAATTTCTTTTTTATTAAACCAAGATAAAATTTTATTTGCTAAATCATTCTCATCATTTTCCTTAAATAAAAAACCATTTTCATTTACAATTATTGATTCTACTTCAGGCATTTGATTGTCAAAATTATTATGAGATGCTACTGCCGTTCCATAACTTAAAGAATGAATTGCTGTTAATCCAATATTCCCTGGAGAAACACATAAATCAGAATTATATATCAAATCAGATAACAAGGATTCGTCATAAACCGATCCAAAAAAATTAAAATTATTAGCGTTTAAAAGCTTTTTTGCAAGGGAAATCAACATTTTTTTTTCAGATCCTTCCCCTATTACTTTTAAATTATAAATTTTATTCCTACCCTTTAATATTGCAAGACTTTTAATAAGAATATCTATTTTCTTTTTTTTTGTTAGCCGACCTAAAAAAAATATAGTTCGTGAATTATTTTTAAAAAAATTAGACATTTTGTTTTGCTTTTTTTTAAGATGATTGAACAACCTTAAATGTTTGTCGTAATCTAACGAATTATATATAACAAAAATATTTCTCTTATTAAATCCCATTTCATTTAGTTTTGATTTTGCCCTTTCTCCATATAGGATATTAACATCTGCGATTTTTAAAAATAGTAGTCTTAATCTCATTTTTAAGAAGTTTTCATTCCCATAAACTCCATGTCCCCAAAAAATCACCTTTTTTTTTCTAATTCTACATATTAATGATGCGATCCAAGTCGATATTACACTCATGTCTCCCATGAAAAAAGCAATATCAAAATTTTTAAAGAGCACTGTTTTTATAACAACTGATTGCCAAACTAAAACGTTATTAATGAAATAATTGTTTAAAAAGTTTATTTTATTTCTATACTCTTCAGGAGGGATATAAGACCTTATCCCTCCAAGATTTTTTTTTGAAAAGTATATGTTAAAATCATATTCCCTCTCATTTAAAAGCATCTCCCATATAGCCTTACGGTAAAAAGGAAAAATATTATTAAAATAAAAGACTTTTTTCAATTTATTTTATTATTTAAATACCAATCGTAAGTTTCTTTGATTCCAGCCTCAAGATCAATTTCACTTGCCCATCCATTTTTTTTGATTTTACCAGAATTCAAAAATTTCCTAGGAGTACCATTTGGCATTGAAGTATTCCACCTAATTTCACCTTTATATCCTATTATTTTTTTTATCAGATAACTCAATTGCTTAATGGATATCTCCTCTCCACTTCCTACATTATATATATGATAATTCATTTTGTTTTCTATTGAAAAAAGAATTGCTCTTGCCAAATCATTTACATTCAAAAACTCCCTTAAAGGGGTCCCATCTCCCCAAAACTCAACATAATTATTTGCCTTAACTTTTGCATCATGTATTTTTCTAATCATTGCAGGCAGAACATGTGATGTTTTAAGGTCAAAATTGTCATTTATCCCATATAAATTAGTTGGCATTAAGCATATAAATTGTTTATTGTGCTTTTTAAAAATTGCCTCGCAGAGTTTTACTCCACTTATTTTTGCAATAGAATACCACTGATTGGTCTCTTCTAAAGAATCTGTGAGTAAAAATTCCTCTTTAATAGGCTGAGGAGAAAGCTTAGGATAAACACAAGAACTACCCAAGAATATGAATTTTGAAACCTTATTTTCAAATGAGGCTTTTATTAGGTTGTTTTGAATTAACATGTTATCCATTAGAAATTTGTAAGGATATTCATTATTTGCCCAAATACCTCCCACAATTGCCGCAGAATCAATTACAATCTTTGGATTTTCATCCATAAAAAACTTCGATACCTTATTTGAGTCTCTGAGATCAATCTGTTCCTTTGTCCTATAAGTCAAGTTATTATAGCCTCTTTCAATTAATAGGTTAAGACATGCTCCGCCTACCATACCCTTGTGGCCAGCGATGAATATCTTTGTTGTTTTGGATATTTCTTTACTCATTTGAATTCAATGGATCATAACCCCCTTCTTTCATATACTTATCTTTCTCGAAAAGGTTAAGATCTGATTCCATCATTTCTTTAATTATATCTTTTAAAGGTGTTTCTGCTTGCCAACCTAACTTCTCTTTTGCCTTGGTTGAATCCCCAATCAACAAATCAACTTCAGTAGGTCTGAAATATTTAGAATCAACATTAACAACTTCCTGCCCAATATCAATTTTATATTTAGTGTCATTTGATGATTTAACAAATCCTTTTTCATTTATTCCATTACCCACAAATTCTATTTCAACACCAATGAAACTAAAAGCTATTTTAATAAAATCTCTAACTGAGGTAGCTTTACCCGTAGCAATAACCCAATCTTCTGCTTTTTTAGCTTGCAAAATCATCCACATCATTTTTACATAATCCCTCGCATGTCCCCAATCTCTTTTAGCGTCTAAATTTCCTATATATAACTTATCTTGAAGACCAAATGCAATTTTAGAGATAGCTCTTGTTATTTTTCGTGTAACGAAAGTCTCCCCTCTTACTGGTGACTCATGATTAAATAAAATTCCATTTGAAACAAAAATGTTATAAGCCTCCCTATAATTAACGGCAATCCAATAACTATAAAGTTTTGCAACACCATAGGGACTTCTCGGGTAAAAAGGTGTTTTTTCATTTTGAGGTGTCTCTTGAACTTTACCATAAAGTTCTGAAGTCGAAGCTTGGTATATTTTAGTTTTCTTTTCCATCCCTAATAATCTTATGGATTCTAGAATCCTTAATATTCCTAAAGCATCTACATTTGCAGTATATTCAGGGGTCTCAAAAGAAACCATTACATGGCTCATTGCTGCCAAATTATATATTTCATCTGGCTCGACTTCTTTAATTATTTTGGTAATATTTAAACTGTCTGTCATATCACCATAATGGAGAATAAAATTTCTTTTTTTTGAATATGGTCCCTGATATATTTTGTCTATTCTATGGGTATTGAAAGAAGAGGCTCTTCTTTTTATACCATGGACAATATATCCTTTAGAAAGAAGAAATTCTAGAAGATACGAACCATCTTGTCCCGTAATACCAGTTATAAGAGCTTTCTTTTGTTTAATCATCTTTGTCCTTTATAAAAAAAACATTTCTATCCTCTTTAAAAAATTTCGAGTATCCATAATCCCTTAAATATAACTCAATATTTCTTTGTTTTTCTCCAACTTCAATCAAAATTACCTTTACATAAATTAAATTTAAATTAATTGATTTTAAAACTTCAAAATCATGCCCTTCAACATCTATATCTAAAAAATCTATCTTTTTGTTTTCTATCTTGTATAATGACAAAATTTCATCTAGTGAATAGGTCTCCATTCTTTTTACCTCTATAGGTTTATAACCACTGGTTCCTAAAACTTCTAGCCTTTTTTTATCATAAATTCCATTTAAAGCCCTCTCATTAAATACACAATAATCTATATGTTTTTTCTTTTTAGAAATAAAATAATTTAAATTAATATCTCTTCTCCTAAAAAATTTAAATAGATTAAGATTCTTTCTATCTGCGTCAATATTAATACCACTCCAACCAACTTTATATAAATAAGCAGTATTGGAATATCTCATCGGGTGATGACAACCAATGTCAATGTAAAATCCTTCATTTTGACCTTCAAAAATTTTTTTGATCATTTCTTCTTCATTTGATTGAGAAAAATTTCTCTTTTTAAGAAAAATCCAATAAAAATCCTTAATCAGATCATTTATGATCATCCTGAAAACTCATTTTAATTTAACAAATATTTCAAAGACAAATATAAGTAAAGGATAAACGAAAATTATTCATATATATAATATTATCAATTAATACCTTTGTCAATATATAAATAATCCCATATTAGATTATAATATTTGTTTAAGTTTAAAATATCAGCGTAATTTAGGGTGTTTGAAAAATGATTCATAAAAGATGAAGATACTTGGAATATCATGTTTTTATCATGATTCAGCTGCATCAATTGTTTTAAATAGCAAAATTATTGCATGTGCTCAAGAAGAAAGGTTTACTAGAATAAAACACACCCCTGATTTCCCTATTAATTCAATTAAATATTGCCTTGAGGAAACAGGATTATCATTATCAGAATTAGATGGAATTGTATTTTATGACAAACCTCTCATGAAATTTGAAAGACTTTTAAGCACTTATTATGCAATTGCTCCAAAAGGTATTCTTTCATTTCTAAAATCTATTCCTATATGGTCTAAGGAAAAATTATTTTTGAGAAAATTAATATTTAAAAATCTTAGAGAAATTGAAAATAATTTGAATCAAAAAGATATTAAACTTTATTTCACAGAGCATCATTTATCACATGCCTCGAGCGCTTTTTATCCCTCTAATTATAAAGAATCAGCAATATTGACTATTGATGGTGTAGGGGAATGGTGTACTGCTTCAATAGGATATGGAAATAACAAGGAAATCAAAATTTTGAAAGAATTGTACTTTCCTCATTCAGTTGGTCTTCTTTATAGTTCTTTCACCTATTTTTTAGGTTTTAAAGTTAATTCAGGCGAATATAAATTAATGGGGCTGGCGCCCTATGGGAATATAGATTCTGATCGAACAAAAAAATTTATTGAAATCATAAAAGATAAAATAGTTGATATTAAAAAAGATGGTTCTATTTTTTTAAATCAGAAATATTTCAGATACTCTTCAGGGCTTAGAATGATTAAAGAAAAAAAATTTCAATCATTATTTGGATTTGAAAAAAGGACAGAAGACAATGACCTTCTTCAGATACACTGCGATCTAGCACTTGCAATCCAAACTGTGACTGAAGAAATCATTATTAAAATGGTTACCGAAACTAAAAAAATTACTAACTCAAGAAACCTATGTTTGGCTGGTGGTGTAGCTTTAAATTGCGTAGCAAATGGTAAAATACATGCGCTTAATTTATTTGAAAACATATATATACAACCTGCCTCAGGTGATGCTGGAGGGTCTTTAGGTTCTGCGCTGGCACTTAATCATATGTATTATAATCAAGATAGAGTTTTTTCAAAATCATCTTATGATCTAATGGAAGGTAGTTATTTGGGGCCTCAATATTCAAGAAAAGAGATATCAATTATGAATAAAAAATATAAGGCTGTTTTTAACTTTTATGAAACCTTTGATGAAATGGCAAAGCAGGTCGCAGAATTAATATCAAAATCAAAAATTGTTGGTTGGTTTCAAGGTAGATCTGAATTTGGACCTAGAGCCCTTGGAAATAGATCGATTTTGGCAGATCCAAGAAGCTATGAAATGCAAAAAAAATTAAACCTTAAAATTAAATACAGAGAAGGATTTAGGCCTTTTGCTCCTTCTGTTCTTGAAGAAGATTATGAAAAGTATTTCAAGGGAAATCTTAAAAGTCCCTATATGCTAATGGTAAAAGAAATAATAGATACTGCTAGACATAAATTACCTTCAAATTATTCTAAGATGAACTATTGGGAAAAACTCTATACTAAAAGGTCTAAACTCCAATCAATCACTCATGTTGATTTCAGTGCTAGAATTCAAACTGTTTCAAAATCAACAAATCCTTTATATTGGAAATTGATAAATGAATTTAAAAAAATTACCAATATTAGTGTTTTAATAAACACGAGTTTTAATGTAAGAGGAGAGCCTATTGTAAACACCCCGGAAGATGCATTTAGATGCTTTATGAATACTGAAATGGACTATTTAGTAATTGATAATTTTTTGTATTCAAAAAAAAATCAAACAAACACAATGAAAAAAGATACTTTTAAAAAAGATTAAATGAAAAAAAATTTTAGAGTTATTATTATTAATCTTATCATATTTACAATTTTACTTAAGATTTTAGATCTTATTGTTTTTAGTAAATTAGAGGTTTCATATATTTCTGATAGTCATAAATTAAATATAAGGACATACAAAGAAAACCTCTATGAAACCTATGAAGACGCAACTAAACAAAAAAAAATAAATTTAATAACTGATAGTAACGGATTCATTGCTGAACAAGAAAAAGAGACAACAAATAAAAATGAGATTTTTTTCTTAGGTGGTAGTACCACAGCAAATATTGGGATTGAATCTAAATATAGATTCCCCTATTTATTTGGTAAAAAAATTGACTCTTTAGATTTTAAAATATATAATTCAGGTGTTGGAGGCAATCATTCATTTCACTCAAATTTAATTTTGTTGTCTAAGATTTTAAGTAGGAATCCTAGACCAAAATATATATTTTTACATCATAATGTAAATGATATTTCACAATTAATAAGAACTCAAAGTTATTGGTCTGATTATAATGAGAGAGGAATTATTCAATTTGAAAACCAAAGAAGATTTAGTAACCCTATATTAAATTTTTTATTTAATGTAAAAGAATTGATCATCCCAAATCTGTGGAAAAAATTGAGCCCAATTATTAATAGATCTAGTATTAAAATCAAGAACAATATTGATTTAGCAAATGATAAAATTGACAAAGAAATGATAATGGATGAATTTAAAAAATCAATTGTATTATTTATAAAAATTTGTGAGATATATCAGATTGAACCAATTTTAATCACGCAATATTCTAGATATAAATTAGACGAAATTGATATTATAGCGGTTCATTCGAAAAATATGAAAAGGTATGAACTAATATGTGAATTACACCCTAGGTTCAATGAAATACTTAGAGATATTTCCTATGAAATGAACGTCAAATTAATTGATTTAGCAAATCTTATTCCTAATAATAAAGAATATTTGTATGATGAAGTCCATTTAAATAAAAAAGGTAATATTTTAGCATCAGAAATCATTAGTGATTTTTTTGTAAACAATTTTGTAATAATGAATTAATATTATGGATGCAATAAAAGAAATATTTGTTTTCCTTTTAGAAAGGAAAAAGTTTTGGTTAATCCCTGTTGTAATTATACTTCTTTTATTGTCAATAATACTGGTTTTCGTTTCTTCATCTGCTCTTGCTCCATTTATTTATACTATTTTCTAATGAGATCTCATACCACTATACTTGCAATTGTTTTTGGTTTTTTGATTATCTATTTCTTTTTCAACTCTGAAAATATTATTTATGCTCTAACAATTATTTCCGGATTAAGTCTAATGTCTAAAAAAATATCTGATTTAATTGAAAAATTATGGTTTTTTATCTCAAAAATATTAAGCTTTATTGTTCCAAATATTCTTCTTTCAATAGTTTTCTTTTTAATTTTAACTCCACTTTCAATCATATCTAAGATTTTTAAAAGTAAAACTGATTATATAAGTAAAAACCCTTCTAAATCTACTTTTATCAATTCATATAAAAAGTATGATAAAAAGTCTTTTGAAAGGGCTTGGTAAATCCTTTTAAGCTAATTTTACAAAGGCATTAAAATCTTCTTAATCCTTATCAATTTTTCTTTATACTGATTGCTTATTTTATCATTCCCAAGTATATGTTTGATGAGATGAAGTGCCTCTCCATAAAGATTATAGCTCAGGTATGTTTTAATAGCATTGAATTTGGTTTCCAAATCTTTGTCTAATATTGAGGAAAATTTTTTCATAAAAACCCAATCACACTCAGAAGGGACATTTACTGATTTAAGCCATCTATTAGATCTAGGGTAAACTGAACTTACGACATTTAGGTTAACAACTTCAAAATCATTATCATTAAAAAATTTTAGGATTTCATAAGTTTCAGAACTCCCTTTATAAATAGGTGAGGCTAGTATATTATTTTCCAACTCTATTAAAAGGACATTTCTGAAAAAATGATTTTTAAAAAATGATTTTACTATATTAAATTCCGATCCCTGAGTATCTAACTTTATAATAATTGAAGATTTTTTTTCTAAAAATTTACCTGTTATTTTATCTAAAGTATTTACTTCTATTTCCTTTTCTATAATAGGGAGTAGATTTTCCTTAACAACTCTATGAGAAGAGTTTTTATTGATCTCAATATTAAGTAAAGAAGAACCCGAATCAACTTTTGTCAAATAAAATTTAGATTTCCCATTTTTATAACCAACAGCCTTAGCAATCTTGATTGCTTTGGATGGGTATCTCCATTTATCTATGTAAGAAAGATTTTGTTCATTTGGATCAATTGCAATCCATAAAGTACTAGGTAATCTTTTAACTAAACCCCATTTGGTGTGAGGAAAATATGAAGCCCCTACATCAATTGCGACAATATTAGAATCAAGTTTATGTAATAATTTTTCAAGCTTTCTTTTTAGCCTAGTTTTTTTACCCAATAGCTTAAATAAATATAATATTTGTTTTAGTAGAACTTTTAATCTATACATGTTAATTTATCCTTAAAAATTATTTTCTTCTTGCAAGAATAATTTGAAGAACAACTCTCTCCCCTTTTCTAACCATACCTCCCCTATGTAAAACATTTGATCCGTCAAAAACAACCAAAGTACCTTTTTCCCCTGTTACAATATTTTCATTTTTTATTATTAATTTTTCTAAACTACTATTTGGCAAAACATCCCACCCAAAATGAGAATTAAATTGCATTTCTTTTGGCAAAATTGAAAAGTCTTTCCTAAACAACTTGCAGCCAAATGTTTTATGGTACTTATGATTATAGGTTTCCTTTAACTTTGAATCTCCCCTTTTGCCAACATATTGAATTGCTCTACCTATTATTTTTTGTATTGGGCTAGGATTAAAATCTTTTTCGTCTAACTTAGATATGCTTAATGGTCCTGAATCAAAATTTACATCTGTCAAATAAAGCATTGCTTTAGGATAGGATAATCCTTCATCATAATGAAAATAGAGTGTTTTAGGAGAGTCCGAAATTTTATCCATTTCATGTTTCCACCAATCGCATTTTTCATGACTTAATTCTAAAGCACAGCCATTCACAAAATATTCTTCGCCATAAAATTCACTTAATTTTTTTAAAAGACCTCTCCTTTTTAAATTCCAATTCAAAATAAAAATTATTATTCTAATTATTATTCCAGAATTAATCTGCAAATCTTCCCTTTTAAGTTTTCCCTTTTTAATATTTGATCTAAATATTTTGACAGGATAACTTGACAGCCATTGAATTAATTTTAAACTAATTCCCTCTATTTTTCCTGTATAAAATCTTTTCTTTTCAAATTCAGAATTAACCTCGAAAGATTTTTTCTTTTTAGAAAAAAAATCTAAATCTTCTGATAAAATCCTTTTCGAATATTTTTTCAATTCATCAATAAAAAGATGCTGCCTTTCTATGCTAATTTCCATATGAATTTTTTTAAAAATCTTATCAAGATAATTCTTCAATTCTAGGCTTTCTTGATTATATAAAAAAGATTGGGTTAAATATAAATTATTGAACTCTTCAATTTCTTTCTTGCCTATGGAAATTTTGTTTTGTTGATCAAAGGCAATATGATCATCATAAATTATAGTTGCTGCTTCCATTATTTAAGTTAATTATAATGTTAAAAATATCTAAATAATCATTATCATGTGTTACATAAATTACACATTTACTTTTACTTATATTCTTTATTGTCCTTAAAATCTTGGTTTTAGTATTAATATCCAAAGAATTTGTAGATTCATCAAAAATCAATAAATCGGGATCATTATATAAAGCTCTTGCAATTGCTATTCTTTGTATTTGACCACCAGATAATTTTGCTCCTCTTTCTCCAATTAAACTATTAAGATTATAATCCATTTTTTGTACTACTTTTTTTAGATCTGCAAGATCAATAACTTTATTTATTCTGTCAAGATTAATATTTTCTTTATTAATCCCAAAAGCAATATTTTCAATTATCGATTTATTCATTAAATAAATACTTTGTGGAACATACCCTATTTTCAAGTCAAAATTTGAATAATCTTTACCATTAAGAAGAATTTCACCCTCTGTTGGTTGAATTAATTTCATGATTAAATTAATTAATGTTGTCTTACCACTACCACTCTCACCAATTATTCCAATAAACTTATTTTTTGGAATCTCAAATGAAAAATCTTTAAGTATATATCCTTTTCTTTTTTTATAATAAAAACTTGCATTCTTAAATTCAAGTGACCTAAAAGAAGGATTAGGATTTTTATCTTTTGAAAATTTCCTAATTGCATTATCTACTTCATTCAAAGATGGTTCACAAAAAACCAGCGATTGGAGTGAAGAAGAAAGCCTTGAAATAGATGGTAAAATACGATACAAAGTGGCCATAAAAATACCTATAAAAGCAATCTGAGAATTTTCTTTAGGCAAACTTATCAGCAATATTATTGTAAGAAAAATTAACGTTTCATAAAAAAGTTTTGGTGAATTTTGAACGACACTTTGCTTAAATCCATTTTTTAAATAATTGAAATTGTACTTTTCAAATTTCTTCTCAAAAAAATCAAATAATCTGCTGACTTTTATTACCAATAAATTTTCAAAAATTTGTTGTATTAATTCGATTTTTTTTGCTTCATATTTAACTAATTCTTTCCCATACCTATAAACCAATTTATTTGAAAATAAATTAAAAATTAATACTACAATACCATTGCTTATAAAAATAATTAATGAGGCTATTGGATCAAAATAAATTTGAAATGATACAAGTAGAATAATTAATATTAAATCGGTTATAATTGTTATTAAAGGAATCGTATAAAATAAATTTATCCTATGTGCATCGGTTGTTGCATTTTTAATGAGATCTGATGATTTAGATTCTGAATATTCAATTTTTGTTTGATACAAAGAAGATTCTATTATTCTCAATGACAACCGATTTTCAAGAGAGAATGAAAATTTGTTGAGAATATAAATGTTAAAAAAAGAAAATAAATTTTTTACAAGCAAAAAGGAGAAAATAAAATATAATTTAAATGATAAATTATTTTCTAAACCCAAAAACTGAGAAATGAAAAAGAAAAAATCATCTAAAAAAGAAAGTTTGTTTTCCTCTCCTGTAAAGCTGTAGATTAAAGGTCCAAGAAATGCTATGAAAATAAGTTCTAAAAGACTGCTAAGAAAATTAGAGCCAATTATTAAATAAAATTTAATTCTATCCCTTTTTTCTAATAATTTTAGAAATATAACAGCACTTTTAAATGATCTAAAAATCATTGGACTACATGTTTTAATTTCCAGTCATTATTTTTCTTAGACCATAAGTGTTTGGGTCTAAACGAATCTATAACATTAAAAAACTCATCTTCACTTATAGATATATAGTTTATGAACTCTTTAAAAAACTTTTTTGGAAACTCCTGATCATATTTTTTTACTAAAGCAACCCCTTCTTCTCTAGTTATCTTATGATTTCTTATTTCTTGGGATGCATCATATGAAGTTCTCCCTAAACCAAATTTAATTAATGTAGTGTAATAATGAAAAGGATCTATTTTATCATCAATACTACTATATTTTGAATATGAACCTTCAGTTCTTTCTGTGTTTGGCTTAAAACCAGTATTTTCAGTTGAATAATAATAACATTCCTGGGGATCCCATTTAATATAATATCCTAAATATTGATAATTCAAGTTTGACTTTAAAATTTCAACTTTAGTTAAAGGAACATATGGTTTAAAATCTCCTACTTTAAAATCTGTGTTCTGAATTATTTGATTTATTTCAAGTCCTCCTAAAACAATTTTTTTTGTTGATTCAACAGAATAAAATGAATTTGACATCTCTGGATTCTCATTCTCATCTATTTTATTTCCATACTCTGCTTGATTTTCTCCATACATTATTAATTTTATTCCAAACCTCTGGGCTATTCTAGGGCCTATAATTCTTTGACCAACAATAAATGGTTGAAAAGGGTGTAATAAATTTTTGAAAGCCAATGAGGTTAAAAGACGATGCAATTTACCATTCGGAGTATATAATATGTTATCAAATCCACCAACATGTACCCAATTTGTAAAATTTTCAAAACCTATATCGGTATATAAATGGGGAGCCCATGTAACAGTTAAAGGATTCATGCCATATTTATATTTTAATAAATGAGATGTAAAAGCACTATCTTTCCCTCCACTCCCAGGAACAACCACATCATAATTGCCATCATTAGATCTATACCTGTCTAATAACTTCAACAATTTTTTTTCTCTAAAATCCCAATCAATTTCATTATCTTTTATGTAAGTGTATTGACAAGCAGAACAAATTCCATCTTCACCTATTATTATTCCGGATTTTTTGTCTTTTGACTTACTCAAAAATTCAATTGATGAGTTAGGTCTTTGGTTTGATATTACACAATTTTTACAGAAAACAACTTTTTCTGGCAGTCCATAACTTTTTCTCATATCACTGATTCAAAATAATTTTTTAAAAATTTTAATCCTACTTCACCACTTTTCTCCGGATGAAACTGAACACCAGTCACATTATCTTTTTTTACAATTGATGTTATTTCAGAATATCCATTGTCATATTTATATAATACATTCTCTTTCCTTGAGGCTTTAGCCTCATAACTATGAATAAAATAAAATTTTTCATTTGGTTTTATTCCAAAAGGATTAATCTCTTTCTTATTAACAAGAGAAAACCAACCTATGCTAGGGATCTTTTGAAGTTTATTTTTTTTCATAATCTTCTTTACGCTTCCATCAATAAATCCAAACCCTAAATGCATCCCAAACTCATAACTTTTTTCAAATAACATCTGCATACCAAGACATATTCCTAATAAGGGTTTTTTTGAGTTCTTAAATTCAATAATCTGATCATAAATTCCATTGCTCTTTAAATTATTTACTCCTTTATCAAAAGCACCAACTCCCGGGAGTATTAAACATGAAAAATTTTTTATATCTATTGAGTTTTCAATTACAATTGGATTATACCCTATTTGATTGACTGCATTGAAAATACTCTTGATATTATTTATTCCATAATTTACAATTGCTATTTTTTTCATTATATTTTTTCCCTTATATTATTAATGTTACAATGCCCATAATGAATAATTGATGCAAAAACTACTCCAGAAATTTGAGTTTTTTTAGTAACCTCAACTATATGATCAACATTTCCAGCGCCTCCACAAGCGAGTGATGGTATATCAATAGATTTTGATGCTTCATCCATAAATTCAACATCAAATCCTTTCATAGTCCCTTCAAAGTCAACAGAAGTTAAAAGAATTTCTCCTACACCCAAACCTTCAAGTTTTTTAATCCAATCTAAAGCATTTAGCCCTGTTGTTTCCCTTCCACTTTCAGTTAATACAGTCCATCCATTATTATTCTTTTTAAAATCTACAGAGCCTATTATTGCTTGAGACCCAAAATTTTTAACTGCTTCCTCAATAAACTTAGGTTTTCTAACGGCTTGGGTATTTATTGCTATTTTGTCTGCTCCGCTTTTTAGAGCTCTTTCAATATCTTTAATTGTCCTTATCCCTCCAGAAATTGTTATTGGTATATAAACATCATTTACTGCGTTTTCAATAACATTAAAAATGTTATTCCTTTCATATAGGGATGCTACAGAATCATGAAAAATAATTTCGTCTATTCCCTCCTTATAATATTTTTTTGCAAAATCATTTGGGTTACCTAGCTTTCTTAATCCCTCTAAATGAATCCCTTTAATAACAAATTCATTTTTTATATCTATCCTTGAAATTAATCTCATATTAGTATGTATCGTTAAATATTTTCTGAATATTAACCTCCCATGTTTGATTTCTTTTTAAAATATCCAAAAACATCAAATCACTATTCCCTTTCCCATATTGAACTTGAGGTTTGGGTTTTAATTTTTTAATCTTTGTAATTGCTTTAAAAATATTACTCCCATTAAAATCACAATTAATTATGCTCTCAGCATTAGGATTCCTACTATTTTGTCTAGAACCAATATTTATAGATGGTATTCCATAATATGGAGTCTCTCTAACACCTGCACTTGAATTACCAATAAGAAAATCTGTATGCTTTAAAAGAGTTAGAAAATATTCAAATCTAATTGATGGAAAAACTTTAAATTTTTTATTCGTTTTAAGTCTTGACTTGTAAATACTGATTATTTTTCTTGACCCGGGATCATTATTTGGATATATCACAATACAATTAGTTTTTGATTTTACCAATGAATTTAGTATGCTATTAATTTGATTATCAACATCCTTGATTTCTGTGGTTACTGGATGGAAAAGTAAAATTGAAAATTTTTGAAAGTCAAATCCATAATGAGCTCTGACCTTTTGAATTGATGGTAATTTTTTTGAATTCATTAAATCAATATCTGGAGATCCAATTACAAATACCTTTTCTTCTGATTCTCCCATTTTCATTAGCCTTTTTTTTGAATCTTGATTTGAAACAAAATGCAGATGCGATAATTTAGAAACAGAATGTCTAATAGATTCATCTATAGTTCCTGAAAGCTCTCCTCCTTCTATATGAGATACTAGTATATTATTAAAGCTCCCAACTATTGCGCCAGAGAGAGCTTCAGGTCTGTCTCCATGTACAACAATCATATCTGGTTTTATTTCATTAACATATTGAGAAAATCCTCTAATTGTTTTTGACAATGTTAAATCCATTGTGCTTTCTGAAGTAGTATTAGAAAATAAATGTATGTTGCTATTAAATTCATTTTTAATCTCCTCAATTGTATAACCATATTTTTTTTGCAAATGCATTCCTGTAACAAATAAATAAACATGGAAATTGTCTTCCTTGATTACAATTCTAAGCAATGACTTTATCTTTCCAAAATCAGCTCTTGTTCCTGTCAAAAAAATAATTTTTTTATTCTTCAATGTCTTTCCAATCTAAATGATGATCAATATCTAAATTTGATTTACTTTTTTTACCAATAATCGTATCATAAAGTTCTGCTTTTATTTTCCCAAGACCTGGTCTTTTAACCCAAATATTTTGATCACTGAAAATTTCTCCAGACTTTACTCTCTTTATAGTTACAACTGTAGCAAAGGCAAAATCCATAGTAACTTTTTCTTCTTTTACAGGAATTTTTCTACCACCTCTTAATTCTTTCATTATTCTTACCCCTTTCAAAAGATCCCTCAGATCACCTTCATTCATTGAGCATACAATATCTGGACCTTTCCTTCTTCTAGAATCAGTAAAATGTCTTTCAACTATTGAAGCTCCCATGGAAACGGCAGCAAGACATGCGTAATTATCGACAGAATGGTCTGAAAGACCAAAAATAACACCTGGGAATTCTTTTTTTATTTCTTCTAAAGCACCAAGTCTAACTAAATTATGAGGGGTTGGATAAACATTAGTACAATGAAGAATAGCAAAAGGGCATTTATTTCTTTTAATAATCTCTATACTTTTTCTAATACTTTTAATATCATTCATCCCCGTACTAAGTATCAAGGGTTTTTTCTTACTAGATATTAAATCTACTAAGGGATAATTATTACATTCTCCTGAACCAATTTTATATGCTGGAACATTAAATCTTTCTAGTCTATAAAAAGCCTCTCTTGAAAACGGTGTGCTTATAAATAACATTCCTTTATCTTCAACATATTTTTTCAACTCTAATTCATCTTCTTCATTTAGCGCACAAGATTTCATTATTTCATATATTGATTTAGACGAATTACCAGGAATAACTTTTAATGCTCTCTTGGACATTTCATCTTCAATAACATGGGTTTGATGCTTAATAATTTCTGCTCCTGCAAGAGAAGCCGAATCAACCATTTTTTTTGCAACCCCAAGATTCCCACTATGATTAATGCCAATCTCTGCTATTACAATTGGTTGATAATTATACCCAACCTTTCTCCCGCCTATTTCAAATTCAGCATTTTTCATAAATCAAATATTCGAGTTTATCAATATTTTTTTTAAAAATTATTTCACACAAACTGAAATCATAAATATCATCAATGTCTATTCTCCCAAAAATATTATCACATAAATTAAAACCAATTTTATCTCCAAAAATTTTTCCTTTTAAAATCATTGATGGCTTCAAAAGATAAATCAATCCATTCTCTTCATAATTCCCATTTAAATCTTGGGTTCTTGAACCCATATCATAATTGGGCTTGAAAAAGTTATTATTTATAGACCCTATTTTTTTTCTAGTCTGATTTACAGAAATAACCGAATCAAATTTTTTGGTTTCAAATACTTCATATGAATCTACAAATAAATTTTTCTCTCTTAAAGGGCTAGTCGGTTGAAGTAAACATATAAGTTCTGAATCTATTAAATCAAAATCTAATATAATTTCTCTTAACAAGTCTACTATTAAAGAATTATCAGATGATAATTCTTTTGAACGATTATGAACTAAAATATTAAAATTTTGGCAATATTCTTTAATCCTATTATCATCAGTTGATACTATTATTTTATCAAAATCATTAATTAAAGCAAATTTAATTGAATAGAAAATTAAGGGATTTCTATACAAAGTCTTAAAATTTTTATCCTTTAATCTTTGCGATCCTTTTCTAGCAGGAATTATTGCTATTTTCATTTTTTTAAAAATTTTTTATTTAGCAAAATGTCTTTGGAAAGAAGATGGTCAAGCTTGAATTTAATCATATCAAAAAATCTTCTCCTAGAAAAATTGTTCAGCTTTAGGATTCTTAAATTTAAAAAAATAGACCCCCAAATTAAATACTTATTATTTACTTTAATGCTTAGCTTTAATAGATTCATTAAAAAAGAAAACCCCTTTGCATTTATTTTAATGTAGAGATTATTTACATAGTGATTTAGCATAAACCAATTTAATCCCTTTTCCTTATAAAATTCTTGCTCTTTAGATGTTAATTCATCATTAATTATTTTTTTTAAATTTCCATAGTATTCTTTAACCGAACTACCACTAATAACAATATCGTCAGGATAATTTGTTAATTTATTATCATATGTTATGACTTTTTTCCCAAATATCAAAGACTCAATTGCTGTTATCGACCAACTAGCCAGAGTTACATCAACCACCTTAAATAAATCATATATTGAAATCTTTTCATTTGGATAGTTAATATAAATGTTGGCTTCCAGTTTTTTTGAGCCAATTATTTTAAGAAACTGTCTGTAATGATTTGAGACCTGTCCTTCTCTTCGGTTTGAAAATTCTCTAGGATGAATTCTAATTATCAAACCAAACTCTGGATAATTATTAAAAAATTTTATTGTATACAAAATCCAATCCATCTGGTTTTTAAAAACCTTACTTTTAATTTTATAATCTGGGAATGCTCCTATTACATTAGCTGCAAATGATTCATCATAACTACTTGTTGAGAGAAGGAAGACTTTTTTAAATTTTTTTAAGTCAAACCCTTTTGAAAATTTTATTTCTTTCTTTTTAGGAGAAGGTGAATAAACATGAATATTTTTCCCCTTCAAGAATGACTTAATGTGTTTTTCACTTAATCTTTTTGCTCTCAAAGGGAGTTTAGTTAATTCATAATTTCTCCAATTTAACTTAACAGGGCTTTCTAATTTATAACGATCCCAATCCCATATTCTTAATGCGCTATGCTTAAAAAATAAGTTGTCTGATCCTTCTATAAAATATGTTTTAAGTGATTTAGATTTGAACCCCTCATAAAAGAAATTATTTATTTCATATTGTGGGCTATAAATAAATAATAAATCTGATTTAATGATTTTTTTTAATTGCTGAGCAACATGAAAACTATATAGACTATTTCTAAGTTTCTCTTTGTAATATTCGAAATTTTCTTTACTTAATTTTAAATCATTAAGCTTGTAGGTAAGTATTGTGAGGTATAGTGCCTTTAGTTTTAGTTTTCTGTTAAGGAAATAATCACTTTTAAAGGAAAAATTTTCATGACTAAGCTTTGCTATATACTCATCAATCTCAACTTTTTTGTCCTTTTTCAAATATTTTGAAACATAATGATATTCAATTCCTTTTATCTGTTCTAGTCCTCTGCTTATACAAGTACATTTAGAGCAAATAGTTTTTTTTAAAGTCAAGTCTGACTGATGATTATTCCCAGAAGATGACATAGATGAACATAAAGATTGATACAATCCATCGCAAAAAACACGATGAATCTTATGCCCCTGTTTTACTAGTTCTTTAATCAAAACTGACTCCGGTATTGAATGAACTGTTATAAATGAATTTGGCGAATAAAATGTAATCTTCATATAATCTTTTCAATCCAATTAAAAAAATGATTCATTCCGGTTTTATATTTACTTATTATTTCAAATCTTTTAGCAGAATAAATCTTTTTTATCTCTAATAAATTATTGACCGTATTGTCAAATTTTTTCATAAAATCAAATTTGAAATTTTTAGAATTTATATCTATAATTCTATCTTCAAAATCTATTTCTTCATAAAAATTTTTAATCTGAGGGTAATTATAAAGTCCTATTGTTGGAATCTCAAGTGCAATTGAACATAAATTTGAGTGGAATCTATTTGCCACAATCAATTCACAGTCCTTATAGAGACCAAAAATATTTTGCATCCCTTTATAACCATTTTGATATGGAGATACAATCATTTTAGTCCTTTTGATTTCTTCTGGTAAATATTTTAACAGATCTAGTAATATTTCATAATCCTTAGGTATATGAGGGAAGAAAATTATTTCCTTTTCATAATTTTGAACAATTTCTCTTATTACCTCACCATAATTTTTCAAGACAGTTTCATAATTTTTCCCATACCTAATTTGAATCATGTCTCCAGCTAAATTAAATCCGATACAATTTTTTCCTATAATTTTTGATGATTCCAAATCCTTTTCACTAATATTGATTCCACTGTCAGGAATAAGATTAATCCAATCACTATATTTTAATCCAAATAAATCATCTAAATTTTTTTTTGCCCCATCATTTCTGACAGAAACATAGTATTTAGATTTATCTTTTTTCAAATAGTCTAAATAATTTTTGAATTTTGCTTTGGTTTCATTAGAATATCCTTGCCCTGTATCTACACCTAATGAGAAGAATGCAATTGGGGTCTCAATTTTGTTCAAATATTCTATCGGTATATCAATTGTTGTACCTGTTCTAGAGGAATCAACCCAAACTTCAAAGAAATTTCCTCCACCTATAATTATTAAATCATACTCGTTAAATTGATTAATTAATTTATGATCAAATTTTTTTTTATTCCAAAAATATTTTCTTATTTCATCATGATGGAAAATAAATTGTGAATCGGAAAATCTGTCGAAAAAAGACTTATAAAACCCCGTATGATTTGCATTATCACCTATGTTTCCAGAAAAGCTTGCCATATGTAAAATCTTATACTTTTTCATAAACAGTAATAGTTTAAACCTGTAAAATCTTTAAGAATATTTCTACCATCAAAAATTTTCATTTTTGGATTGGTGTCCTGATAACTTTTCCAATCATATTCTCTAAATTCATCCCATTCAGTTAAAATAGCAATGGCATCTGATGTTTTAACAATATTTTTATGATTTTTAAAAACTTTTACTTTTTTTAATCTTTCTTCAGCTTGTTCTTCAGAAATATTTTTGATTCTAAAAATATTTTTTAAATCAGAAAAAATTAAAGATTCTGATATTTTTGGATCATAAATACTAATATTAGCTCCCTTTTCTAATAAGTTATTTGTTATATATATAGATGCAGATTCTCTACTATCACCCGTGTTTTTTTTAAATGCCCAACCAAGTATGCCAATCTTTTTATTAGAAATCTTTCCTTCAAAAAAATCAACTATTTTACTTGAAAATCTATGTTTTTGATAATCATTAATTTTTATAATTTGATGCCAATATTCTGCAACTTCATCTAATCCGTAATATTTACATAGATAAACTAAATTCAATATATCTTTTTGAAAACAACTTCCACCAAATCCAACAGATGCTTTTAAAAATTTAGCCCCAATTCTATGGTCCATTCCAATTGCTTTAGAAACTTCATCTACATCTGCTTCAGTTTTTTCACATAATGCCGATAAAGAATTTATAGAAGAAATTCTCTGAGCTAACATTGCATTTGAGGCAAGTTTTGAAAGCTCTGAAGACCATACATTTGTTGTTAAAATCTTTTCCCTAGGTATCCATGCTGAATAAATATCTGTAAGATTTCTTACAGCTTTTCGCCCTGATAATGTATTTTCTCCACCTATCAAAACACGATCCGACTTAAATAAATCTTGTATTGCTGTTCCTTCAGCTAAAAATTCAGGATTTGAAAGGACTTCAAAATTAATTTTTGGATTAACTGAAGAAAGAATTTCTTTTAATTTTTCAGCCGTTCTAACTGGAAGCGTAGATTTTTCAATAACAATTTTATCAGTTTTTGAAACCTTTGCAATCCTTCTGGCACAAGCTTCTACATGAGTTAGATCTGCAGCAAAACCAGCTCCCTTTCCACTAACTTTCGTTGGGGTATTAACTGCTAAGAAAATCATATCTGATGAATTAATTGAATTATCTATATTAGATGAGAAAAATAAATTTCGATTTCGAACTTTTGAAACAATCTCTTTCAAACCAGGTTCATAAACAGGTAAATTGTCAAGATCACCATTCCAAGCCTGAATTTTGTGAGGATTTGAATCTACAACAGTTATTTTAATTCCTGGACATTTTAGTGCAATTACAGCCATAGTTGGTCCACCAACATATCCAGCTCCAATACAACAAATATTTTTTGTCTCCACTTTGTTTATTTATTACCTATGAGCCAAGATGAAGATTGAATTTTATTTCCTAATCCATCAACCAAATCTATCCCAAGCTTTTCACAAATATGTTTTTCAGGAATAGATTCATTATTTTGATCCCCACCATTTCCAAAAAATAATTTATACTTTGATGATAATTTAGAATATACTAATTCTATGGTCTCACATACAGTGGTGTCATTATCAATTGACAAAAAAACCTCATCTACTATTCTTAATTCACTTATTATAATTACTCTTTCATCTTCCAACATAAACTTTTTGGATCCCTTGATAGCTTGTTGATTGTCATTATTCACAATTACAAATAATTTATCTACTTTCTCTTTAGCTAATTTAAAATACTCTATATGTCCCTTGTGTAAGGGATTAAAATAGCCTGAAACTATGATTCCTTTTTGCATATCTAAGATTGCTTTTTATCACTAAACAAAACAATACTTGACTGATTACTTAAAAACTTTGTCGCCAAATAAAAACTAACTTTTCGCCTAATTAGGTTTTCTATTTTTTCTTCCAATTGAGCGATATATTCCATATCTAAGTCATTACCAATCAAAAACACTTCTATTTTACCTGAGTCTATTCCTTTGGCATAATCCCCTACAAGAATGATTTCCTTAACCTTTCCCATTCGTTCCAAAACTGTTTCTACAACATCTTCCAAACCCAAATGTTTCAAAACAACCTTCCGCAAAACATCAAATAAAGGATGTTTAACATTTGCCTTATATTCTATTTTATTATCTGCTTTAAGTTTTTCAAGATATCCCGCATCATGAAGATGATTTAGCTCTTTTCTAATGGAATTTGTAGATTCACCCATCTCACTAGCTAAACCATTCAGATAACCCCGATTGGCTTGAGAAATAAAGAATTTGATCAGCAAGCGCAATCGGGTTTTAGAAGTTATAAGTTGACCTAACATTAACTATTTTAATTTATCAAGTACCAAAAGTACTTAATTATAATTTCTTTTCCAAATAGTTATTAAATAAATAAAGTATTTGATTCTATATATAGATCCTTTTAAATTTAAAATAATTTCTTTTTATAATCTGCCATCAATCAAATTTTTGTTTAAAGCAGATTTGACATCATATATAATAGATTTTTTTTTACTCTTAAAATGACTTATCTCTTTCTTCAAAAGTATATCATGAGGCACTGCTAAAACAATGGATTCATATTTGTCAGGGTTTTTCTTTAACCTTATGTTGTACTGTTCTAAAACTTCTTCAGAATCAGCTAAAGGATCATATACATCAACATTAATGCCATAACTCCTTAATGAATAAATAATGTCAGGAACCTTTGAGTTCCTTATATCATTACAATTTTCCTTATATGTAATCCCCAAAATAAGTGAATTAGAATTTTTAATTGGTATTGCGTTTTTCTTCATTAACTCAACTACTTTTGAGGCAATAAACTTACCCATGTTATTATTAACATTTCTTCCTGCAAGAATTACCTCAGGTGAATAACCTAAATTCTTTGCTTTATGAATAAGAAAATAAGGATCGACACTAATACAATGCCCTCCAACCAAACCAGGTTTAAACTTTAAAAAATTCCATTTTGTAGCTGCTGAATCCAATACTTCATTAGTGTCAATTCCCATTAGATCAAAAATAATAGCTAATTCATTTATAAAAGAAATATTCAAATCTCTCTGAGCATTTTCAATTACTTTAGATGCCTCAGCAATTTTTATTGAAGGGGCTTTATGAGTACCTGCTTTAATTATTGATTTGTAGAGAGAATCTACTTTTTCTGCTATTTGATCAGTTGATCCAGAAGTTACTTTTTTAATACTTCTCAGTATATTTATTTTATCCCCAGGGTTTATTCTCTCAGGAGAATATCCGCAAAAAAAATCTCTGTTAAATTTTAACCCAGAAAAGCTTTCTAAAAGTGGGACACAATATTCTTCAGTACACCCTGGATATACAGTGCTCTCATAGATAACAAGATCTCCTTTATTTAAATACTTGCTAATAATTTTGGAGGCGTCCTTTAAATACGACAAATCTGGCTCTTTGTCTTCTTTGACTGGAGTTGGAACAGTTGATATGTATATATTACATCTAGATAATAAATCTTCTTTAGAAGAAACTACTAAATTATCTTGTAAGGCATTTTTTAGATCTTGATAATTAACTTGATTTGTTTTATCTAAATATTGATTTAAACTATCAATCCTTTTATGATCAATATCATACCCCACAACATTATATTTCTTTGAAAATTCAATTGCTAAAGGCAATCCAACATATCCCAATCCTATTATTGCTATTTTTTCTCTCATTAAATGAAAGTAAATATAAATTTAATCTAAACTAATTATTACAATGTTGATTAATGGAGGCTTCCGCCTGTATATATCCATAAGCTAAAGAACGATCAAGTAATTCACAAGATTGAACTCTATCTCCCCAATTTAATAGTACCAATGCCTTCAAATACTCCGATTTACCAGTCATAGGTTGAAAATCATCAATAACTTTAGAAGCATATAGGAATGCTTGCTCATAATCCCCTGCAAGAAAATATGCACTAGCTGCATTTTCAAAATGTGAGTATTCAACGAAATTTATGTTTCCAGCCTCAACAAATTTGCTGGCGGCTTCTATATATCTCCTATTATTATAAAACTGTAAGGCTCCTTGGGCAATTATATTTGAATTATTTATAGCGTCTTGACCTATTACATATGCTCTTTGTAAATTTTTCATTTCAGGATCTCCCGGATAGAGTTCAATTGCTTTTTTTATAGTGCTTGCCAAACCTGGATCTCCTATAGGGACACTAGCTCCATAAGCTAAAATAAAATTCCTCCATATAACTGGGTTTGATCTTCCTGATAATTTGTTAAAAGCCTTATTTAATTCCATAGTATCTTTTGTAGCACTAAGAACTTTTGCTAGGTTCGCAGCATGAAGAGCATTATTAGGAAGTCCATAAAATGCCTTTTTTGAAAAATAAAAGGCACTATCAATCATGCCTTTTTCAAGATACGCTTGAGCTAATAAATTTTCACTAAATAAAAGGTAAGGATTTGCCGCTATTCCTCTTTTGAGCATCGGAATAGCTCTATCATATCTTTTATAATAAAGATAATACCTAGCTTTAATTGACTCCATTGGGATAGTAGTTACTGTTATATTAGGCAGCCAAGGAGTAATATTGTCTATTTCGTTTAAAGCCACAGAATATTGATTAGAATTAAAATCTCGAAGCAAAGTCAATTGCCCGATTAAAGATTTGTAATTAACATTGGCAATGTGGGTTAAAGGAGTCATTATTAATAATAAAACTATTGGGAAAAATGAAAATCTTCCGATTGTCTTTTCTGAAACCTTTTTTGTTTTAATCTGTTTATAGTAATAAATAAATAATGCCATGGTAAGTGCCCAAGGAGCTAAAACTTGAGGTCTGGCAATAGGGAAATTTAAATTTGCATCCACACTATAAACCGCCAAAGAGCATAACAACATCGCTACAAAAGTCTTAGTTTTAAGATCAAGTTGAGTACGGAAAAGGATTATAAAAACATAGTATGCTGCAAAAAGAAAAACACCCAGATAAAGCAAAAAACCAATTATCCCTAGTTCTGCTCCTAATTGAATAAAATCACTATGAGCATGATAAGGAACAATATAACCGTTTATATCATCTTTGTCATAATCTATAGATGTTAATTTCCAATTACCAATCCCTGTTCCCAAAATTGGATTCTTGGTAATATGTGTTAGAACATCTTCATAATACCTTAATCTTTGATTAACTGAGCCATCATTTGTGCTGAGTGAAATTGTAGCAGCTCTTGAAAGAGCGTCACTACCTTTATCCTTTAAAAGAGACTGATTTATTAAAAGTGCTAAAATCATTGGAATCAAGTAATAAAAATTTGTAATTAGGTTCCTATACGATTTTTCCTTTTTTGAAAGGTAATAAGTCCAAAAGAATAAAAGGATTGCAACTGAGCCAGCAGCAACAAATGAAGCCCTACTCTCTATCATTGATAAAGAGAAAAGACCAAGAAAAATTATAAATGAATAGATGAGTTTTGAAAAAAATTTCTTAGATGAAAAAATGAGAAACAATACATATGGTAGTTTAATCGCAATTGAAAAAGCCGTTATGTTCCTGTTTGCTGTAACGCCTTTTAACAGTCCAGGATCAACTTTCCCCCCTGTATTAAACATATCAAGAGCCTGAACCAAAACAAAATAAATCTCCACTGATAAAATAAGCATAATTGCTAGCGATAAAAGGCGTTCCTTGTTCTTTATGTTATATATAAAAATTCCCAGATTAATAAACATAAATAAGGTGTTAAAATGTCGAACAATGTTAACTAAAACCTCAGTAGGGTTTATTGCATAGAAATAAGAAAAAAGTGCCCACAGGACAAAACCGATATAACTAATTGCCATGCCAGAAGAAATTACTGAAAAAATTCTATACGTAAATGCTTTACGCTTATAGAACAAATAAATTCCTGATAGAACATTTAAAAGGCTTAGATAAAGCCATTGAGGAGCAATCTTGTCAACAGCATCCAAATTTGGAACGAATCCAACAAGTAAAAAAGCGATTATAAAAAGAGATGGCAAAAAATTTGAAAAATCAAGTTTTGATGACTGTGAAACCTTTTGTGCCATAATTAGTTTAACTTTTTATTAATTTGCAAGATATAAATTTATTGAATAAGTAAATTATCTATTGATGTCTACCTTATCCCTTGTTTTTGTCTTTTTCACTTCATTAATAATTACGTTGGTATTGACAAAAATTTTTATGAAATACAATTTATTTGATGCAATCAATCATCGTTCTGTTCACAAATCAAAAGCAACTAAAACAGGAGGGATAAGCATTTTTTTAACCCTTTTTATTTTTTCACTTTTTTTTTATGTAAGAGAAGATCAGATATTTGACTTCTCTCTACTTATTCCCCTTGGAATCATGTTTATAGTCGGAGTATATGATGACTTTTACAATGCAGATTTTAAACTCAAATTTCTCTTGCAAATAATTGTTGCTAAAATTTTAATTGACCAGGGATTAGTAATAAATAATTTTCATGGCGTTTTTGGTATTTATTCAATTGGTAATATCCCCAGTCAGTTTTTTACAATTTTTGTTTTCCTAGTAATAGTAAATGCTATTAATTTTATTGACGGAATTGATGGACTAGCTATAACTGAAGCTGCTAAAGTTATTTTAATCATAGAACTTTTCAGTGTTTCTCCTACCCAAATAAGTGTTCTTGGTCAAATTATTTTGATTAGCTTATTGCCTCTATATTACTTTAACTTTAAAAAGGAAAACAAAGTGTTTCTAGGAGATTCTGGTTCACTGCTTCTGGGAACATTAATATCAATTTATGCCATCATTTTTCTTGGTGATAATTATCAGTTGAAAGATACCTTTTCTTCAAATAAGGCAATCTTGTCAATGATAATACTAATCTATCCCCTTGTTGATTTACTGCGTGTTTTTTCTATAAGGGTAGCAAATAAAAAGTCTCCTTTTAGACCGGATAACAAACATATCCACCATTATCTTCTAAAAAGAGGAATAAATCACTTTGGTATTTGTCTTTTAATAAGTATTGTCTCTGTTTGCCTTACCCTTTTAACTGCCTTAATATAAAAAGGTCTTCCCGAAAATTGGGAAGACCTTTTTTAGTCTAAGAAATTATATTCTATTTCTTATTAATAACCAATACTTGAACTAGTAGCCGTTGATAACGCTAACTCGTTATAGGTAGAAATATTTCCACCATTGTTTTGATTATCAGTTGCTCCACCAGTTGCACCAGCAGCCCCAGCAGTATCTGCAGCAAATGCAGCAGCGTTTGTGTAGGTTGCAGTACCCATAGTGACCACATCAATTTCAATATCAAAAGTTAAATTTTGAATATAGTTGTCTCCAGCAATATTAGCAGCTGTAACAGTTCTCTTGTTATTAGCTCCGCCAGCATTAGCAGCATCACCAGTAAACATATCAAACCAATCTTTGAAAGATTTGATCCATGCAGCACCAGCGCTGAAATAAGCATAGCCATAATCTGTTACATCAGTACCAGTAACCGCTCTAGAATAAGTAGCCGTTGTGGCATTATCCTGAATAGTAACTGTTACAAGAGCAGATGTTTCAGCAAAATTCTCTTCACCATCACCTGTACCAGGAACAGGAGCACTAATTGAAGTTAAAGCACTATTCCCAGTAATTGAGATATGCTTAACTTTTCTCATAGTAGTCATGTCAAGAGCAGTAACCCCAGTGTTAGAAACAACTATTGTAGCAGCAGCTGATCCATTCCCTTGAATATGAGAGTGGCCAAAATTAATTTCCTTTACAGTAGAGTCATTTTTAACAGTAAAGTCTCTGATAGATCCAGCAGTTGTTATAGTAACAAGTCCTGTAGAACCACTAACAGTCAAAGACGAGAACATAGAAGCCGCATCCGTAATTGAAAGCGATGCTAAATTCGTGTTAGAAGCAGTGATAGTAATATCATTGTCCTGATTCGCCGTATCGCCAGTTTTTTCCTTACCATTAATTGTAAGAGTAGTCAAAGTAACTCCAAAACTGTTGAAGTTAAGATCACTATCTTGACTATGAATGATAAGTGTCTTACTAGCATCAAGACGAGCTAAGTCAGCTACGTCTCCTACTTCAATACTAGCAGTAGCACCTCCCAATGTTTGAACATCTTGTCCAACTGTTAATTTAGGAGCGCTAAATGTTTTAGCCTGTAAAGCAGTTATTGTAGCAGCATTTGAAGTAAGTGCAGGCATAGATAAACTAGAACCAGCAGGCAATGTTATAGTAGCCACAGCAGTTGTACTAGTAACAGCATCAAGAACTACACTATTAGCAGCTATAATTGTGCCGGCATGAATTCCAGCTAAAGCATCTAAATGTGCATTCCCTTGTGAATTAATATTCAACTGACCAGCAGAAGCAACAGAACCAAGATTAAGAGTACTTGGTGAAGTTCCTCCAGTTACAATTGTTACTGTCCCTGTGAATTTCTTCATTTTAGACATATCAACGCTAATTGTAGTAGTTGTTACACTACCTCCAATTGCAGCTGAAAATGCACCTTGACCAGCAGCAGCATCTTGAAGTGTCGTAAAATCTGAACACTTGGCCAATGTTACTGATGCAGGTAAAGAAATACTACCTAGTTTAACAGAAGTAGCATTCCCAAGAGAAAGTACCCCAGCAGCAGATCTAATAACAGTTGCAGTCGTTAAGCCTTCAAAATTAACTGAAGTACCTTTTCCAGTACCATCAACTAAAGTAATTGTTCCAGCTCTTGAAACAAGCGGAAAGCTATAAGCACCTGCATAGTTAAGATCAATATCTCCACCAACAGTAACTAGTTTAGGAAGAGCAACACCAGCAGCAGTAACTTCTAGATTTGCATCAAGGAATGATAACTCATCAAATGATAAGTTAGCACTTGAAGCAACAAGACCTTTGTCAGCATCGTTACCTAAGATAGTATTTATCTTGTTAGTGATTGCAGAAATTGAATCGATCTTAGATGTGCTTGTTGCAGCAAAAGTAGCATCAACTTCAACGTAACCGTTAACGATTACAGTAGGAGTTGGATCTAAATTTACAAGCGCAGCTACATACTTAAGCTCGGCGTCAGAAGTGATTCTAAGATCTTGGTTGATTACAGCATTAGCTGCTAGTAAATCATCAAGAGCTGCAAGAATTTCATCAACTTCAGCATTTAAATTTTCGACTTCAGTACCAACATCACCTAAGTTCGCTACTGCAGCTTGAACATCAGCAAGATCAGAAATGATCCCAGCTAGATCAGAAGCAGAAAGAGCAGAAGACTGAACTGCGGCAATTTTAGTATTTAAGTCTGTAATTGCACTTTGAATGGCGCTTATACTAGTAAGCTCACTTTGAAGTGCAAGGATTTTGGCGTTCAGCTCATCGAACTGATCGTCATAGTTTTGACAGCCAACTAATGTTAGTGCGGCCAGCAAAAAACTTAATAAACCTTTTTTCATTTGATAAATATTAAAATTA
>MDTG01004473.1_pt1 | contig 31115 bp, 25 predicted proteins | sample 811421 | NCBI WGS metagenome assembly MDTG01 (sample SAMN05326645, study PRJNA326480) | marine metagenome | isolation source: seawater | place: Pacific Ocean: South East | collected 2011
CCCATGCTTTCACTGATATAAATCTCTTTTTCCATATTGACTCCTATATTAATAGATCAATAATGAGTTATAGTTAGCATGGATTATTAGATGATTATGAGGCGAGGATGGCCTTTCAGCCAAGGTAAAACTTCAGATTTATTAATTATAAGACATCCGAAGATAAATTTTAATACTTACTTTACTTATTATGTCTAAAATCAGACGAAAAAACTTTTTGATACACCTTCTAATATCATCTTAATCCAGTATGAATTTATGCAATTTAATGCCACTTACCAATAAGATTTGAATTTGCACTATATCATTGGACAATAGATCAATTAATATTAATTTTTCAGGTCGAGATTTGAACCGTATTGCCTCGACAGTAAATATGCGCTAAAAAGGTTTGGTAAGCCCTGGCGTAAGCTTTAAGGGCTTTTTTATTATGATAAGAAAATTAATTGAAGAAAAAATATTAATATTTGATGGGGCTATGGGGACCATGGTCCAATCATTCCAATTATCAGAAAAAGATTTTCGTGGTGAAAAATTTAAAGATCACCCTGTTGATTTAATAGGGAACAATGACCTACTTGTACTAACACAACCCGAAATTGTTTCTGAAATCCATAAGCTATATTTAAATGCTGGCGCTGATATAATCGAAACCAATACTTTTAATGCAAATTCAATTTCACAATCGGATTATAAGATGGAGGATAAGGTTTATGATATAAACTATGCAGCTGCCAAAATTGCATCTGAGGCTGCTAAAAGTTTTAATGATAAGCCGCGCTTTGTTGCAGGAGCTATTGGGCCCACTAGTAGAACAGCTTCACTAAGCCCTGATGTAAATGATCCCTCGTATCGTAATACATCATTTGATGAATTAGTAGATGTTTATTCTGAGCAAATTCAAGGGCTCATTGATGGCGGCGTTGACCTCTTTTTAGTAGAGACTGTCTTTGATACATTGAACTGTAAAGCTGCACTTTTTGCAATAAATCAAACACTCATAGAAAAAAACCTTGATATACCAATATTCATATCTGGCACGATTACTGATGCTAGCGGAAGAACATTATCCGGTCAGACAGTTGAAGCTTTTTGGAATTCAATCAAGCATATAAAGCCTTTAGCGGTTGGTTTGAATTGCGCCCTTGGGGCTCAACAAATAAGGCCATGGCTAAATGATTTGTCAAATATTGCAGACACCTTTGTTTTTGTATACCCCAACGCAGGCCTTCCCAATGAATTGGGTGAATATGACCAGTCACCACAGGACATGTCAGTGATCATTGAAGAATTTGCTCAGGACGGTCTAGTAAATATGGTAGGTGGATGTTGTGGAACTACGCCAGATCATATTAAAGCTATATCTAAGGCTGTTAAGAATCAAAAACCTAGAAAAATACCAAAGGTTGATGCATATACGCGCCTAAGCGGATTGGAGCCTTTTGTAATTCGACCTGAGAGCAACTTTATAAATGTTGGTGAACGAACCAATGTTACAGGTTCCGCAAGATTCAAAAAATTAATTAAAGAAGGCGATTTTGAAGCGGCCTTATCAGTAGCAAGGCAGCAAATACATAATGGTGCACAGATTATTGATATAAATATGGATGAAGGCCTGTTGGATTCTGAAAAAGCAATGGAGAAATTCTTAAGACTGATTGCATCCGAGCCAGACATTGCAAAAGTACCCATAATGATTGACTCTTCAAAATGGTCCGTAATTGAGGTTGGGCTAAAAAACCTTCAAGGAAAAGGTATTGTTAATTCTATATCACTTAAGGAGGGTGAAGAAATATTTTTGGAGCAGGCCCAAAAAATAAAAGATTATGGTGCAGCTGCTGTAATTATGGCTTTTGATGAAGAAGGTCAAGCAGATTCATTTGACCGTAAAGTAGAAATATGTTCCAGAGCCTATAAATTGCTTGTAGAAAAAATTGATTTTAACCCTGAGGATATTATTTTTGATCCAAATATTTTTGCAGTTGCAACGGGAATCGATGAACATAATTCCTATGCAAAATCCTATATTGAAGCTGCTAAAGAGCTTAAGAAGCGTTTTCCTAAAGTTCATATTAGCGGAGGTGTTTCAAATTTATCATTTTCTTTTAGAGGAAATGAAATTCTGAGAGAGGCTATGCATTCAGCATTTTTATTTCATGCTGTCAAATCTGGGATGGATATGGGCATAGTTAATGCTGGCCAATTAACAGTTTATGATGATATCGATCCAAAACTTAAAGAATGCATTGAAGATGTTATTTTTGACCGCAAAAATGATTCAACTGACCGATTAATTCTAATTGCTCAAGAGCACAAAGGGAAAAAGAAAAAAATAAAAGCAGATCTTTCTTGGAGAAAAACAAGCGTTGAGGAACGGCTTAGCTATTCTTTAAGAGAAGGAATCATTGATTATATAGATACGGATATCGAAGAAGCTAGGAAGAAATATGACCGACCAATTAATGTTATTGAAGGCCCATTGATGGATGGGATGAATATTGTTGGCGATTTATTTGGTTCTGGAAAAATGTTTTTACCTCAAGTAGTTAAATCAGCTAGGGTCATGAAAAAAGCAGTAGCTTATCTTATTCCTTTTATTGATAAAGAAAAGAAAGAAATGGGATTAGAGGATGTATCTAATGGAAGAATTATTTTAGCCACTGTAAAGGGCGATGTTCATGATATTGGAAAGAACATAGTTGGTGTAGTTTTAGGTTGTAATGGCTATGATATAGTTGATTTAGGTGTAATGGTTCCTTCAGACAAAATTCTTTCAACTGCAAAAGAACAAGGCGCTGATATTATTGGCCTTTCTGGATTGATTACGCCAAGTCTCGATGAGATGGTTCACGTTGCAAAAGAAATGGAGCGATTGGATTTTGACGTTCCGTTATTGATTGGAGGAGCAACTACAAGCAAAAAACATACAGCGATAAAAATTGAGCAAAATTATTCTGGCCCAACTATTCATATTACTGATGCTTCTCGCTCTGTTGGTGCGGTAAGCAAGCTTCTAAATAATGATGAAAAAAATCAATTTGTTGAATCAGTTAAAGATGACTTTCAACAGATTCGTGATTATGTTAGTGAAAAAAATATAAAAAAAATATCAATTGATGAGGCGCGAAAAAGAAAACACCATATCGATTGGAAAAAATATTCTGTATTAAAGCCAAATCTTAAAGGCTTAAAGGTTTTTGATGATTACCCCATAGGAGAGCTTGTTAATTACATAGATTGGACCCCTTTCTTTCATGCATGGGAATTAAAAGGGAAGTATCCATCTATATTATCCCATGAAAGATATGGAGATGAAGCAAAAAAAATATACAACGATGGAATAGTATTGCTTGACCGTATTGTTGACCAAAAGCTATTAAATCCAAAGGCTGTGATTGGAATTTATGATGCGCAGGCTAAGGATGAAATTGTAACTAGCGAAGGATTAGAGTTTGATTTCCCCAGACAGTTAGTTGATAAGGGCAAAGATAAGGTTAATTATTCATTAGCAGATTTTATTGCTCCAAATAATGACTATTTAGGGTTATTTGCATTAACGACAGGGCATGGTCTCGATAATATTATTAAACAATTTGAAAAAGATAATGATGATTACAATATTATCATGGCGAAAGTTTTAGCAGATAGACTGGTTGAAGCGTTTGCAGAAAGAATGCATGAACGAGTCCGAAAAGAGTTTTGGGGCTACGCAAAAAACGAGAATAATTCGAATGAAAATTTGATAAAAGAAAAATTTCAGGGAATAAGACCCGCTCCTGGATATCCATCTTGCCCTAGCCATAAAGAAAAGGATAAAATTTGGAGCATACTTGAAGTTGAAAAACACACAGGAATAAGCCTGACAGAAACTCGGGCTATGTATCCAGCCTCTTCAATTTGTGGCTGGTATTTTTCTCATCCAGATTCAAAATATTTCTTTATTAGAGAATCATAATTGGAATCACTGCAAACAGATTATCTCCTTGCCAAGGAAGCTGCGATAGAGGCTGGAAAGGTTATAATGAAATATTTTCAAACCACCTCATACGATGTTAAAGAAAAGAGTATTAATAACCCAGTTACAACCGCAGATTACGAAGCCAATCAAATTATCGAAGAAATACTCTTCAAAGAAAATTCTGGCTATGGCTGGCTATCAGAAGAGACTGTTGATTCGGATATTAGATTAAAAAAAGATTATGTTTGGGTAGTTGACCCTATCGATGGAACAAAAGAATTTATTGAAGGCATACCTCAATTCTCAATTAGCATAGGCCTGGTTGAGCTTGGCAAACCAATTCTAGGAGTAATTTATAATCCTGCAAAAAATGAATTATTTTCAGCTATTAATAATGGAGGTGCGGAGTTAAACGGAAAATCAATAAAATGTTTGCAAAATAATCAAAACTTATCCTTGCTTGTTAGTCGATCTGAGGTAAAAAGAGGAATGTGGGATAAGTATCAACAATATTACAATAAAATAGAATCTGTTGGATCAGTCGCCTATAAACTCGGATTAATTGCAGCTGGTAGAGCTGATATATTTGTTACGCTACAGCCAAAAAATGAATGGGATATATGTGCAGGCCATTGCATTATTAATGAATCAGGAGGGTCTCTTGTTGACCTATTTGGAAACAGCCGATCATACAACCTGAAAAATACGAAAATTGAACCAGGACTGATTGCGGGTAGTTCGGATTATTTTGAATCTGTATTCAAAATAATAAATATGTAATCCATTTGTTTTGACAATTTTATTATAATAATCTTTGTATGCTTTATTGTTAAATAATTGAGAATTGAGATTATCAATGAGTGATTTACCTAAAGATGCAATAAAATGTCTAGATAAGGGATTTGTCCGCCTAGTTGATTCAATGGGAGGCGATGATGCTATTGTTCAATCTGCAAGAGTAAGCTACGGCAAGGGAACGAGTAAATTGTCCCAAGATCGTGGATTAATTAGATATTTAATGCGACATCGCCATACAACCCCATTTGAAATGGTTGAATTTAAATTTCATTGCAAGATGCCCATCTTTGTTGCAAGACAGTGGGTTAGACATCGCACAGCAAATATTAATGAATATTCCTTAAGATACTCTGAGGCGCGTGATGAATTTTATTATCCTGATCCAGATCACATTGAATTTCAAAGTTCAATCAATAAGCAAGGGAGGATGGGTGAAGTAGATTCAGATTTGAAAAAAAAGGTTCAGAATTATTTTAAAGAAATTTCAGAGCGCAGTTTTGAGATTTACAGCGAATTAAATGAGGCGGGTGTTGCAAGGGAACTTGCACGTGCAATCCTCCCTGTCAATCTTTATACTGAATGGTATTGGAAAAATGATCTTCACAACCTTCTTCATTTTATAGGTTTGCGCTCCGATGGTCATGCACAATATGAAATTCGTATTTTTTCTGATGCAATGGCATCTTTTGTGAAGGAGGTTGCGCCATTTGCATGGGAAGCATATCAAGATTATGTCGTAAAAGGTATGAGGTTCTCAAAAATTGAGCAGTCAATATTAGAGCGAAAATTACCGGAAAGAGTTATTGTTGATATTCAAGAAGATATTGCATATCAACTAACTGCTTCATTGCATGCAAATAAACCGCGAAGTGAAAAGGACCTATATTCATTATATAAAGAGCAGGGTGGATCAGATAGTCAAGAGGATTTTGATTTGAAATGGGCATCTGGTGAAATTGAAGCGGGTAATGTTCGTGAGTTGCGCGAGTTTAAAATAAAAATTGAAAAGCTTAAGTAGATAATTAGTAGATAAATAGATTCTCTATTTAATAACTAATTAAATTATTATTATGTTTAATAGAGCAGAAATCATTGATAGGAATTTTATCAAGCTCACAAAAAACGGTAAATTTCCAAAATCTAAAACCATAGCCAACCTCTCTGATTTAAATATTCAAACTCATGATTTAATTTCAATATTTGAGTCTCAGATTTTAAGTCGACATATGGATCTTAAAGCTAGAATTCTAAAGGATGAGGGTAAATGCTTTTATACGATTGGAAGCTCTGGCCATGAAGGGAATGCTGTTTTTGGAAAAATATTTCATCTAGAAGATATCGCCTTCCTTCATTATAGAAGTACCCCTTTCTTTATTGAAAGATCCAAGCAAAGCGATGGGTCAACCCCTCTTTATGATACAGCACTTTCTTTTGTAGCATCATCTGAAGACCCAATAAGTGGAGGTCGCCATAAAGTTTTAGGAAGTAAAAAACTCAATATTCCACCTCAAACAAGCACAATTGCTAGTCATCTCCCAAAAGCTGTAGGAACTGCTGTATCTATTGATAGGGCTCGTGATTTAAAAATTGAAGAACGGCAACTTGAAGATAATAGTCTTGTCGTATGTAGTTTTGGAGATGCAAGTGCAAACCATGCCACAGCGCTTAGCGCGTTCAATACAGCTAGCCTTATACAATACAATGGTGGCCATGTACCTATTGTTTTTATTTGCGAGGACAATGGATTAGGAATTTCTGTTCCAACTGAAAATAACTGGATCGAAAAAAATTATTCCAACCGAATAGGAATTAAATATTTACAAACAGATGGCCTAAATCTTATTGATCTATATATCAAAACTATTCAAGCAGAGTCATTTTGTCGAAAAAATAGAAAACCGGTCTTTTTACATATGAAAACTATACGATTGATGGGGCATGCTGGATCAGATATTGAACTAGGCTATAAATCATTAGATGAAATAGAGTCCATAGAATTTAATGATCCATTGCTTCATTCTGCTAGACTGCTGATAGAAAATAATTGCCTCTCATCTGAAGAAGTGATAAATATATATGAGAATTATAGGAGCAGAGTGAATCAGGTCTTTGACTATGCTTCAACGCGGCCAAAGCTTATTGATGGCAAAGAAGTTATGAGTGCAATCACCAGCAATTCGAACAAACGAGTGTCTCCGCAATTGCCGAATGAAAATAGTAGAAAAAAAATATTTGGTAAAGAATATAAAAGATTGAATCAAAAACACCATATGGCAAAGTTAATTAATTATACGTTATTTGATAGCCTTCTGCAGTATTCTAATACTGTGATTTTTGGTGAGGATGTTGCAAAAAAGGGCGGTGTATATCATGTTACAGCAGATATATACAAACGATTTGGAGCGCGCAGAATTTTTGACAGCCCTCTAGATGAAACATCAATCATTGGATTTGCTACTGGGTTTGGGCATAATGGATTTGTTTCAATTCCTGAAATTCAGTTCCTAGCTTATTTCCATAATGCTGAAGATCAACTTAGAGGAGAAGCGGCGACGCTTCCATTTTTTTCAGAAGGACAGTATACAAATCCGATGGTTATCAGAATCCCAGGACTCGCCTACCAGAAAGGATTTGGGGGTCATTTTCATAATGATAATTCGTTAACTATTTTTCGAGATATTCCTGGAATAATATTAGCTGTTCCTTCCAATGGTTTAGATGCAGTTAAAATGTTGAGAGCTGCTATAAAAACAGCGCATGAAGAAAATAGAATAGTAATTTTTATTGAACCCATTGCTTTATATATGACTAAGGACTTATACAAGAGTGGTGATGGAAAATGGAGCTTTGCGTACCCAAAACTTACCGAGCAGATTGCTGTAGGTGAATCTAGAAAATATGGCAATGGGAAGGCATTAACGATATTAAGCTATGGCAATGGTTTATATTTATCCCTTCAGGCTAAAAAAGAAATTGAAAAGAAAATTAATAAAAAGATTCAAGTAATTGATTTGTGCTGGCTATCCGAAATCAATGGTGGAGAATTGTTAAAGTTAATAGGTCAATCCAATAAAGTCCTTATTGTTGATGAATGCAGAAAGTCTGGTTGTTATGGCGAGGGAATTATGACTGATTTAGTATCAGCAAGCAAAAAACCTATCCAAATTAAATTGCATGCTGCAATGGATAGCTTTGTTCCATTAGGTAAGGGAGCTACATCAACTTTGCCTAGTAAGGATTCAATAACTGAAACTGCACTAAAATTATTCAATGCCTAGAGAAAAAATAATAGTTATTTGCCCTGGACGTGGTTCTTATTCAAGAGAAACATCCGGTTACTTAAAAAAATATCTAAATCCATCTTTACCTGAGATTAACTTTATAGAGAAAAGAAGAAAAATTAAAAATCAACTAAGTCCGCTTGAATTAGACTCATTACCATTCAGAGCAAAAGTTCATATGGTTGGCGAAAATGCATCAGCATTAATCTATGCTTGCAGTGTTATGGATTTTACTTCAATTGATCGGGAAAAATATGAAATTATTGCTATAGCAGGTAATTCGATGGGATGGTATACAGCACTTGCGCTAAGCGGAGCAGTATTAAATGAGAACGCTTTTGAATTAATTGATACAATGGGCTCTATGATGAAGGATAAGATTATTGGCGGGCAATTAATTTATCCCATAATTGATAAAACCTGGCAAATAGATAATGAAAAAACCCTTCTTGTGATAGATGCAATCAATAAAGTAGAAGCCTATGTTTCCATTTATTTAGGTGGATATATTGTAATTGGTGGTGATAATCAGTCTTTAAAGAACCTTAAAAAGATATTACCACCCATTGACGATTATCCTTTTCAAATCCCTTATCATGGTGCATTTCACACACCATTAATGAATACGATTTCAAAAAATGCACTTGGTATTTTTCCTAGCTCATTTTTTTCCAAGCCAACTATACCGCTTATTGATGGTCGAGGTATTATATGGGAATCATATAGCACCAACCCTCAAGATTTGTATGATTATACATTAGGTGCTCAAGTCACTAAGCCATATGATTTTACAAAATCAATTACAGTTGCCATGAAAGAGTTTTGTCCAGATAAGATAGTTCTTTTGGGTCCCGGAAACTCATTAGGAGGAGCTGTTGGTCAAATTGTAGTTCAAAACGATTGGAAAAATATCAACTCAAAAAAAATATTTTTATCCAATCAAAATCAAGATCCTTTTTTAATTTCAATGGGAATTGCTGAACAACGAGAGATTGTTTCAATATAATTATTAAAAAGATTGTAATTTTCTGATATACTTAATGAGAGTTTTATGAAGAGTTTAGGACCTGATTTTTATAATATAACCGATCTTCTAAGTGAAGAAGAATTATTAATTCAAAAAACAGCGTTTGATTTTGTTCAATCAGAATTTATGCCACTGATCAATGAGCATTATGAAAATGCAACATTTCCAACTGAGCTTTCACAAAAATTAGGTGAGCTTGGATTTTTTGGCTCTTCACTTCCTCAAAGCTCGGGTGGGTCGGGAATTAGCAATGTTGCTTATGGATTAATTCTTCATGAACTGGAACGTGGAGATTCAGGTTTACGTTCATTTGCTAGCGTTCAAGGATCCCTGGTGATGTATCCCATACATGCTTATGGCTCAGATCAGCAGAAAGAAAAATGGTTAAAAGATTTGGGATCAGGTACGAAAATTGGTTGCTTTGGCTTAACAGAGCCTAATTTTGGATCAAATCCAGGCGGGATGGTGACTACCTGTAAAAAAGATGGTGATGATTGGATTATTAATGGAAATAAAATGTGGATTACCAATGGATCAATTGCAGATGTCGCGCTGGTTTGGGCTCGTGATGAAAATGAGACTATTAGAGGGTTTTTAATTGAAAAAGGAACTGATGGATTTTCTTCAAGTGATATTCATGGGAAATTCAGCTTACGCGCATCAATCACTTCGGAGCTATCAATGTCAGATGTACGCATTCCAGACTCCTCTAGATTGCCAAATATTGAAGGGCTAAAAGGCCCCTTAAGTTGCCTTACGCAGGCTAGATATGGAATTGCTTGGGGTATGGTTGGTGCATCTGTTGACTGCTATACTACTGCATTAAATTATTCTAAAGAAAGAAAACAATTCTCAAAACCAATTGCTGGCTATCAATTGACGCAACAAAAACTAGCTGAAATGATAACAAGAATTACTGAATCGCAATTATTAGTATACAGATTGGGTAGATTAAAAGATGAAGATAAAATGACTTTTCAGCAGGTATCCCTTGCGAAAAGAAATAATTGCGTTATAGCAAGAGATATTGCCAGGACAGCTCGTGAGATTCTTGGCGGGAACGGTATCACAATTGATTATTCTCCTATTAGACATATGGCAAATATAGAATCTGTTTTTACCTATGAAGGTACCCATGAAATGCATACACTGATTGTTGGCGAGCATGAAACTGGAATTGCAGCATACGATTCTTAATTTTATAAATTCAATTACCATTAATACCGTCTAGCTTATGTTCCAAAGTCTCACAAATAAATTTATTCCAAACCTTAAAGAATCCAGTAGATTTTACAGAGCTAAAATTGGAATTTTCCAGGGCAAAGTATCTATAACGGTAAACTCATTCTTATTTATAATAAAGCTTTCAATTGGCATAATAACTGGAGCAATTAGTTTAATTGCGGATGCTATTCATACCTTATCCGATATGATTACATCTGGAATTGTTATTTGGGGATTCAAGCAAACAGACAAGCCTGCGGATGCCCGCCATCCGTATGGGCATGGACGCGCAGAATATATCGCCACTCTTATAATTGCAGTTTTACTTTGTGTCGCTGGTATTGAATTTATTGAAGTCTCAATAGAGCGTATAAGAAATCCAATTATTTCTTCTCCAGAATGGTGGATGGTTGGAATGATAGTTTTCACAATCATCATTAAAGAAATAACCGCGAGATATGCTAAGTTTCTTTCATCAAAAATAGCTTCAGGATTATTACATGCAGATGCGTGGCATCATAGGATGGATGCAATTTCAAGCACCCTTGTTATTTGCGCGTTGATTGCAGGAAAATATGGCTTCCCAACTATTGATGGTTGGGCAGGTCTTGGAGTTGCTATGCTATTAATCTATACTGGATTTGATATAGCTAGAGATTCTGTAGATGACTTAATTGGGACACCGCCAAATTCTGATGAGCTTGATAGAATAAGAGAGATTGTTTTAGGAGTATCCAATACGCTAGGCGTTCATGATATTGTTGTACATAACTATGGTCATGAAAAATATATTAGCCTTCATGTTGAAATTGATGCAAGAAAAACTGCTGCTGAAGCCCATGATATTTCAGAAGCAGTCGAAACAATACTTGAGCAATCAATGGGGGTTGAGCCAACAGTCCATATTGACCCAGTGTATCCAGATAATCCCATGGTTAAAAAAGTAAAGAAATTGCTTGAGCTTATCAGTATGGATGATGATAGAATTACGAATATTCATGATATTAGAATTGTCAATACCGATAATCACAACCTAATCCTTTTTGGTGTAAATGTTTCTCTTGGGATGAGCAGACAAGATATATTAGATCTAGACCATGAATTACAAAAAAAATTAATTGATGAATTTGGTGATTATGAAATAAAGACCAAGATTTCACCTATTCATAAACATTAAATTATACTAGACGAATTAGTAATTAACCGCAGCTTGTTTTGTGTTTTAATTATTGCACTTCCATCTTTTGAAATTCCCTTAAAAACCCCCTTTATCAATTTAGAATTATGGTAATATTCTATGTTTGAATCAATGTGTTCACATCCTAATTCCCATGCTTTTTTTATTTTTTCAATATTATAGGGAAAGTTAAGCAGTAACAGTTCAAGATTATTAAGTATAGAGCCAATTAAATATTCACGTTGAAATGTTTTTCCGCATTCAATTTTAAGTGATGAGGCATTTTGAATATTGAACTCATGCATATCATCTTTGGTTTCATTAGCATTAATTCCAATACCTATAACAATAAATTTAGATAATTTACCCATGACTTTTGATTCACATAATATTCCACCAATCTTTTTATCATTTATAATAAGATCATTTGGCCATTTTAATGAAATTTTCACTTGATGACTATCAAGCGCATTTTTAACCGCAAGACCAGCTATAATTGGGAAAAAACCTAACTGATTAGATTGAACTTTCTTATTGGTAAAAACAGTAAATGTGATACTATTATTTTTTGATGAAATCCATTTATTATTTTTTTGACCTTTTCCTTTAGACTGATAATCAGTAACAATCAATCCAGAATTAATACCATCACTGATTAATTCCCAAGCGGTAGAATTTGTAGAGGGTAAACTCTCAAAATATTTAATATTGTGGGCTAGGGAATTTGTAGATAAATCAGAAGCTATCAGATCAACTGAAAGTTTCTGATTGTTAAGCGTTTGGATCGAGCTTTTCTCTTAATTTTAGAACCATTCCTGGGCTAAGAATACCTGCAGTAGCCTTAATTGAATCTTCATTGTCCCATAAAAGTATAATCCATGATTTTGCATCACCATATTGTTTTCCAGCAATATTCCATAAATTATCACCAGGCTGAACAATATAATCAAAATAGGTTGGCTCAAAGGTTTTAGCAGCTAAACGTTCTTTTTGTAGATTGAAAAAATGATATGGATAGATCACATTAGGGTTGTCACCAATCTGTTCTTTATTCCATTCATAGATATATTTCCAGAGTTTAAAATCGCCATATTCTTTTTTTGCGATTTTTACTAAAAAATCACCTGGCTCAACCATGTATTTTTCCCATGCAAAATCTTCATATAGCATTGGAGCCATTTTCAATTCGTCTTTGGGGTCTACATCAGCTGGAGTCTCAACAGGTTCTGGCATAGGACCAGAATCAATCTGCTCATCAATGATTGGTTCATTAATTGGTTCTTGCGTAGCAAAAGTGGGCTCTTGAGGCTCGGGAAGAGTTGCGCGTTCATTTTCTACAGTTTGTTTAATTTTTTGCTCATTCTCAAGATTTAGAGGTGGCGCTGTTTGTTGAGAGCACGAAAGAATGAAAATAAAAATAAATAAATAGAAATTTAACTTATTCATAATTGAACCCATTAATAATTAATTTTTGATTAAAATTATATTTTATTTAATTACTTAATAAATCTTAAATATTTCTGGATAAAAATACAAACAAATTAATTTTGATTGTACTCCCCAAAAGACTTTCTTAGCGCATCTGCAATCTCACCAAGAGTGCACTCAGACCTAGCAGCTTCAATGATTTTTGGAACTAAATTATCATTAGTCAATGCACATGATTCAATGCCTTCAATTTTATTATTAACTGATAGATTATCTCTTTCACTTTTGAGCTTTTTTACTTGATCTATTTGCTTATCTACAGCATCTTGATCAATTTTTTGCAAATTAATATCAATATTATCATCTTCAGTAAACTTATTAAGACCAATAATAGTTTGTTTTTTTTCATCAATAGATTTTTGATATATATATGCACTTTTAGATATTTCATTCTGCATCCAACCATTTTCTATTGCTTCAACAGCGCCACCAAGCTCATCAATTTGATTGATCAATAATCTAGCTTCATCGATGGTTTTATTTGTTAGAATTTCAATCTGCTCACTATTCCCTAAAGGATCAATATAATCAGCTAAACCTGTTTCGTGTGCAATCACTTGCTGAGTTCTCAGTGCAATTTTTGCTGAACGGTCAGTTGGCAGAGCCAATGCTTCATCATATGCATTAGTATGTAAAGATTGAGCTCCACCTAAAATTGCGGATAATGCCTGAATAGTTGTTCGTACGATATTATTCTCAACTTGTTGCGCTGCTAGAGTAGATCCTCCTGTTTGAACATGAAATCTGCACATCATAGCTTTTTCATTATTTACTTTAAACCTTTCCTTCATGATATTTGCCCATATTTCTCTTGCAGCACGAAACTTTGCTATTTCTTCTAAAAAACCATTGTGAGAATTAAAAAAGAATGACAATCGACTACCAAAACGATTAGGATCTAAACCTCTATCAACCGCTGATTGTACATAAGCTATCCCATTCGCAAAAGTAAAGCCAATTTCCTGAGCAGCTGTTGAGCCAGCCTCTCTTATATGATAGCCTGATATGGATATAGGATTCCATTTTGGCATATGATTTTCACAGAAAGAAAAGATATCCGTTATTAACCTCATTGAAGGACCTGGGGGATAAATATAGGTACCTCTTACAAGATATTCTTTTAGAATATCATTTTGAACCGTGCCATTTAATTTATCAATAGAAATTCCATTTTTTTCCGCCAAAACAATATAAAAAGAAAGTAATATAGCAGCTGTTGAATTGATAGTCATTGAGGTAGAAATTTTGTTAAGGTCTATTTTTCTAAATAGTCTTTCCATATCATGTATAGATACAATAGGAACCCCTACTTTTCCAACCTCACCTATAGCCATTTCATGATCTGAATCAAATCCAATTTGAGTGGGAAGATCAAAAGCAATCGATAGACCTGAAACACCTTGATCAATTAGATATCGATAGCGTTTATTAGATTCTGCTGCAGATGTAAAGCCAGCGTATTGCCTCATTGTCCATAGCCTATCCTTATACATATTTTCATAGATTCCTCTTGTGAAAGGATATTTTCCAGCTTTTTTTGACATAGTATTCTTTTATATCCTCAAAAATTAGCTAATCGTATTGCGAGCCTTTTTAATATTACTATATGCTTCATTTACCATTTTAAATTTTTCTTCTGCCAAAGATTTCACTTCTTCACCTAAATGATTAACTTTATCAGGATGATATTTTACAGCCATTTTTCTATATGCTTTTTTAACTTCTTCATCACTTGAATCAGGAGGAATTTCCAGAATTTTATAATCAGATTCAAAATTTTTAACAAACATTGCCTTTATTGAAGAAAAATCATTCTGGTTAATATTGAGATAATTTGAAATGGTATGAATCAATTTTTCCTCATCGGAATGGATATTGCCATCAGCTAAAGATAGTCCAAATAGAATATGTATCAATTCCAGCCGACTTGGATGATCCATAGACCGTGCTATTTGTCTACATACATCCTTTAGTGGATAGTCCTGTTTTAAAATATCTTTAAACAGTATCATAAAATCATGAACCTGTTTCTTGCTAAATTCTTTAGATAAAAATTCTTTTACATAATCCAACTCAGATTTAAGCATTCTACTATCTGCTTTCATAACTGATGCAAACAGAACTAATAACGATATCATAAAATCACCAGGTTGGGTTTTAGGATATCTATTTGATTCAAAGTAATTACTCGAACTTGCTTGTTGTGTGCTCATGCCAGCCATTGAATAGCCTATGATTGCACCAATTGGACCCCCTAATACCCAGCCCAAACCACCCCAAAACATTTTTTTTCTTACGTTCAATGTATTTTATCCTTTTAAGAATGAATGAAGTTAATACAATTTTGACTTTGATTAATGAGCCTAAGAATTACTATTTAATTAATAAAATGAATCAATTCAATACAACTAAAGCAGCGCTATGGTGGCATAGAATTCGCACCAGGGGTAAATCGGGTTCAAATTCTTTATCTTTAAAGAAAAGAGGTAAGCTACCAATTGATTTTTTAATTATTCTACCAGAGCATGCAACAGAATCAGATCTCGCAAAACGATTCTTAGATGCAATGAAAAATGCACTTGGGCCAAGAAAAAAAAGAAATATGAAACTTCTTGGACCTTCAGGAATTGGCAACATTATTGAAATAAACGAATTTGAAGATTATATTCTGTATACTGAGGAAGATTTAAATAGATGGGGATTGCCAGGCAAAGAATTAATCAATACTTGTCAAAAAATTAAAGTTGATGCCATTCTTGATCTTAATCAGGAGTTTGCTACTGTCTCTGCAACTATAACAAGAACTGTCACTGCTCCACTAAAATTAGGTTTTTATAGCGAAGAAGGGGAAAAATTTTATAATATAATGGTTCGTAGAAAAGGTGAAGAATTAGCAGAGAGCGGTTTTAAAGAAATTTTTCAAATTTTAGGAATAGAATGAAAATATATGTTTTTGAAGATCAGTATGCACTGAACTTATCTCCAATTTCAGTAACTCGAGCAGTTTTTGATATTAGGATTGGCTCAGAAACATTTTTAGATCGCATACGTAATTTATTTCCCGATCAAGCCATTTCATTAATAGTTAGAGAAGAATTAGCTGATTTGGTTTCTGAAACTCATACTAATTATGATGTCAATCCTAAGGATTACGAAGATGGGCTTTGGCTATCGGGTTCAGTAATTTGGACTGAAGAAAGCATAAAATTGCTAGAACAACAAAATCTAACCTTTCATTCAGATGGTAGACTAGTAGCAGCAAATCTTTCTTCTGATGATGCGGCTAGTTGGCACGCTAAAGGAGGCCCACTGGAATCTAATTTTGATGCAATTAAATCAAGCGATATTGATGTTAATGTATGTAATTATTTATGGGATATTGTTAAGCTTGTTCCACAAACAATCATTAATGAATCAATCAAATTAAGCCCAATTGATTCAAATGATTACACCAAAGTAAACTTATTAAATACAGAAAAAATATTTATCAATAATGCCACTGTGATGCCTGGAGCATTGATCAACGCTGACAATGGTCCTGTAATTATTGATGATGGAGCTTTGGTATATGGTCAAACCTATATTGAAGGGCCGGTATATATTGGAGTTGATAGCGTAATTAATCCCCTAACAAAAATCAAGAATAGTGTTATTGGTCAAAAGTGTAAAATAGGTGGTGAAGTAGATTCTTCAATTATTCAAGGGCATACAAATAAAGTTCATGATGGACATCTAGGGGATTCTTTTTTGGGGGAATGGATTAATTTAGGAGCTGGAACATCTAATAGTAACCTAAAAAATAATTATAGCTCTGTAAAAGTTCATATAAATGATCAATTAGTAGATTCAGATAGTCTTCATATTGGATGTTTCGTAGGAGATCATGTTAAAACTGCCATAGGAACGCTTATCAATACGGGATCTGTAATTGGCGTTGGATCAATGATTGCATCATATGGTTTTATACCAAAAACTATCCCTCATTTTTCATGGTACGTCAATAGAAAGCATTTGCCGGTAGATATTGATAAATTTATTGCTACTACTGAAGTTGTTAAAAGCAGAAGAGGTGAAAATTTTACTTCTACTGAAAAAGCGTTAATTAAAAAAATTTCAAACTCTTGAGTGAAATTGATTGACCAACTGTAATACTCCAACTATATTCGTTTCCTGTTAAATAGGAAAAAATTAATGTTAGAAGGAATTATCTGCCCAGCCTGCGAAGGACCCCTTGAAGAAATTGATATCAAGGAATCACTAACATGTAGGCATTGTAAAACTGATTTACAAGATAGAAAATATCTAGATTTTTTAGAATACCTTATGGCAAACGGATTAGTTGAGGATCTTGATTTTTTTGATCAAAAAGTCTACAGCGAAGATGTTGAAAGACTAGAGCCTGACGATGAGGAAGATGTAGATCCAGATGATTTTGAGAAGAAAAAAGATATTTTTAGTTTATACGAGACAGAGATGGAAATTTATAAGCAAAAAGCTGAAGATGAAGAAATAAAAGGCTATGAAGATTTTGAAGGAATTGAAGAAGAATGGGAAGATTTTAATCAAAGTAAAAAACAGAAAAAACAACGGTAGGTTATTATGGAAGATAAAAAGAACATTCAACAAATAAATATTGAATTATCTCAAGAAACAAGTGAGGGTGAATATTCTAATTTTGTGGTTGTTACGCATTCTCCAGCTGAGTTTGTTATGGATTTTACTAAAATACTTCCTGGGGTTTCTAAAGCGAGAGTTCATTCTAGAGTTATTATGGCCCCACAACACACCAAAGCGTTTCTATCTGCTCTTAAGGATAATATTAATAGATATGAAAATGAACATGGGAAAATCGTTTCACCAGAGCAGGATGGTTTTGGAGAGTATCCTATAAATCCACCAGAAGATTCTTTACCAAACTAGTATTTTACCCAGCTCTTCCCAGCTTTTAGATTTCTTATTTTTATCATTACCCAGCCTGTCAAAACAGTCCAAGCTAATCCATAGCCAAGTAATCCACCAAAAAATATATCCGCTGGATAGTGAACGCCGACATATACCCTACTGAATGCTACTAGGGCTGCAATTGTAAAAAATAACTTTTTATATTTTTCATAGAAATATCCCAAGATTGTTGCCGCAGCATATATATTTGCTGCATGTGAAGACACAAACCCATACTTACCACCCTTTGGAACTAACAATCTAATTCCATCAATTAGATCATGACTTGGCCTAAGGCGCTGAAAAAAAGGTTTAAGAATTTGAGCCGAAGAATAGTCCGCTAATATAATTCCTATGATCAGGACCACTGAAGTAATTTTACCTTTTACGCCTCCCTTGACCGATAGAATAATTACTCCAATCAAGATTGGAATAATCCAAATATCCTGATTGGTTATAATTGGGAAAAAAACATCAAAAACTGGATTTGAAATCGTAGAATTAAAAAACATAAATATGCTTTTATCAATATTAATTAATGATTCAATCATTTTAAAAATTAGCAATACTGATCATAATAAAAAAAGCTTGTCCTATGATAAATGCATAAATAACTTTTGATAGATTTTAGCAGGATCGTTATTAAGGAAAACTGGTTGTTCCCCCGCTCCCAGTATTTCTACGATCCTGCTCTCTTTGGGGGAACATATAAGCTCAATTAATATATTATTTTTTTCTGCGTTCAATTAGCCGCTTAATTGACCAAAGCAAAGCAATTGTTCCAGCAAAGAATAAAATATTTGAAATTATTATTTGCGCTATTCTACTCATCTTTAATAAGCAAATTACCAAGTGATAATTAAAATAAATTTAATAAATAAATAAGTTTTCTGCTTTTTATATGATGATAACATAATATTATATTACTAATGAGTAAATAATGACTAGTGAAGCATATATTTTTGATTCAATTCGCTCACCGCGCGGTAAAAGGAAAAATGGATCTCTGAATGAGGTTACACCAACAGATTTGCTTTCAAAGCTCATGATCTCATTATCAGATCGGCATAATTTAGACACCTCTCTGATTGATGATGTTGTAATTGGGTGCGTAATGCCCGTGGGTGATCAAGGCGCAAATATTGGAAAAACTGCAGCTCAGTATGCTGGTTGGGATACAGATGTTCCAGGTATGCAGATCAATCGATTTTGCGGGTCTGGCCTTGAAGCGATCAATATTGCTGCGATGAAAATAAAATCGGGATGGGAAAATCTAATTGTTTCTGGCGGTGTTGAATCAATGTCTAGAGTTCCAATGGGCGCCGATGGAGGTTCAATGGTATTTGAACCCAAAGTCAGCTTAGAAACTAATTATGTTCCACAGGGTATTGGAGCAGATCTTATTGCAACAATAGATAAATTTTCCAGATCTGATTTAGATGCTTTTGCGTTAGAGTCTCACAAAAGAGCTTTGGAGGCTCAACATAATAATAAGTTTAATTCAATCATACCAATCTATGATCAGAATGGATTACTTATACTTGATAAGGATGAGCATATCAGACAAGAAACTTCTATGAATGAATTATCAAAATTAATTCCTTCATTCGAATTTATTGGCAATATGGGCTATGATGATGTAGCGAAAGAAAAATATCCAAATGTAGAAAAGATCAATCATGTCCATACCGCTGGCAACTCTTCAGGTATTGTTGATGGAGCGGCTTTAACGCTCATTGGATCTAAAAAAATTGGAGATGAGTTAGGGCTTAAGCCACGGGCTGCAATACGCTCTATTGCAACTTGCTCAACCGATCCCACAATTATGCTTACCGGACCTGCTCCCGCAACCAAGAAGGCTTTAAAGCGCGCAAAAATGAAAATTAGTGATATTGACTTAATTGAAGTAAATGAAGCCTTTGCTGCAGTTGTATTACGGTTTATGAAAGAAATGAATATAGATAATACCGATAGTCTAAATGTTAATGGAGGTTCGATAGCGATGGGTCATCCATTGGGCGCAACAGGCTCCATGCTAATGGGAACGCTATTAGATGAATTAGAATATAGAGATTTATCGGTCGGATTAGTAACTCTGTGCGTTGCAGGCGGCATGGGTATTGCTACGATCATAGAACGAGTATAGTTGAAGATTTTATAATGGAATTTATATACAATAAAGATGACAACAATATCATAACCCTTACTATGGACATGGCAAATAAATCTGCCAATCTAATTGATGAATATTTTTTTAAATCCTTACTTGAAAATGTAATGAAACTTGAAAAAGAATCAAATTTAAAGGGAGTGATTCTTGCTTCATCTAAAAAAACATTTCTCGCAGGGGCAGATCTTGACATGCTATATAATATTAATGAAGCGAAGGCATGTTATGACATGATGGAGTCGGGCAAAGCAGTAATGAGGAGGTTTGAGCTTCTAGGCAAGCCCATCGTTGCAGTAATGAATGGAACGGCATTAGGAGGCGGTATGGAGCTTGCTCTATGTTGCCATTATAGGATTGCACTTGATAATTCAAAATCTAAATTTGGATTTCCTGAAGTCAATCTTGGAATTATGCCTGGTGGTGGTGGAGTTGCGCGACTACCGCGCCTGATTGGATTAGAATCATCTTTGCCATTATTATTAGAAGGCAGGCAGCTCAATGCAAATCAGGCAGCAAAGAAAGGACTTATAGATGAATTAGCTCCCAATGAAGCAGAAATGCTTTCAAAAGCCATATCATGGATTGATTCAAATCCTAACTTTGAACAACCTTGGGATCGGAAAAATTTTAAATTTCCTGGAGGAAATGCACATCATCCAAAAAATGCCCAAATGATTGCTATGGCTCCAGCGGTCTTAAGAAAAAAGACCCGCGGTAATTTTCCTGCACCAGAAGCACTATTAAGTGCAGTAATCGAAGGATCTTTAGTTGATTTTGAAACCGCATCTAGGATTGAATCAAGATTTTTTGTTCAATTATCGAATGGAAAAGTCTCAAAGAATATAATGAATGCAACTTGGTTTCAAATGAACGCATTGAATTCTGGAGTCAGTAGGCCTAAAGATATTGCATTAACATCAACATTAAAGGTGGGAGTTCTTGGATCGGGTCTTATGGGACATGGAATTGCATATGTTTCTGCTATGGCAGGATTAGAAGTAGTGATGACAGATGTTAATCAAGAAAGCGCAAACAATGGCTTGAAGCGCATACGTAATATTCTTGAAAGCGCTCAAAAACGTGGATTAATTGATCAAGAAAAGATGGATGCCATCTTACAAAGAATTACAGCAACCGATGATAATAAACTATTAAAAGGATGCGATTTAATTATTGAAGCAGTTTTTGAAGATAGAGATTTAAAGGCAAAGGTTACCGCTAAAGCTGAAAAGTATCTTATGGAAAATGGGGTATTTGCATCTAATACATCTTCGATACCCATTACAAGCTTAGCTGAACAATCTATTTCGCCAGAAAAATTCATAGGTATTCATTTTTTTTCTCCTGTACATAAAATGAAACTTGTTGAAATCATTAAAGGAAAAATGACTTCACCCCAAACGCTAGCTAAAGCCTTTGATTATGTATTAAAAATAAAGAAAATACCTATTGTAGTAAATGATAGTAGAGGATTTTATACATCACGTGTTTTTGAAAGATATACAGGGGAGGGTATGGCTCTTTTGACAGAAGGTAATTCTGCAAAAAATATTGAATCAGCTGGAAAACAAGCAGGTTTTCCTGTGGGCCCACTTGCAGTTATTGATGAAATAAGTATCGGTCTAGCTGCTCATATCCGTGACCAATCCTGGAAAGACTTAAAAGCAGAAGGTAAAGAGATTGCAGCGGAACCATGGGATGAGGTTATTGATTTTATGACCAAAGAGGTAAAACGTACTGGCAGAGCAGGAAACGGGGGATTTTATGAATACCCAAATAATGAAGAAAAATACCTTTGGCCCAAACTAGAAAAACATTTTCCATTATCTAAAAATCCACTCTCCCAAGAGGAAATGATTGATCGCTTTCATTTTATACAAGCCATTGAAACTGTTCGGTGTTATGAAGAGGGCGTATTGACCTCAGTGGCTGATGCTAACATTGGAAGTATTTTTGGATGGGGCTTTCCTTTGTTTAAAGGTGGCACTCTTCAATTCATTAATGATTACGGATTAAAGCAGTTTAGAGATCGCGCTCAAGATCTAAGTAAACAATACGGAAAGAGATTTTCCGTGCCTAAATTGATTGATCAAATGATTGAAAAGGGACAAACTTTTTGATGAAAAAAATTATTTTAGATCGGGACTTTATAGGAAAACAATACCCTACCATTACCTTTGATGTTGAAATTCAAACTGTGCTTTTATTTGCCAAAGCTACAGGCCAAGACGATCCTATTTATTTTGATGATGAAGCAGCTAAGAAGAACGGTTTTCCAGCTATACCGGTTCCCCCAACTTTTTTAATAGTAGTCGCCATGAAACAAGATAATCCATATCTATATTTAACAGATCTTAATGTGCCAATTGGTAGGATTTTACATGCAAAGGAGGAATATAATTATTTTAACCCCATCTATGTAGGTGACCAATTACATATGAATAGTAAAATCGATAATATCTTTGACAAAAAAAATGGAGCCCTGCAATTCATATCTTTTTTATCAGTTTATACAAATCAAAATAATATAAAGGTTGCAGAGTCGATTTCAACATTGGTGGTAAGATGACTAGCTGGGATTATTTAAGACTTGAAATTGGCGATGCGATCCCAACGCTTGAATTAAATAAAATATCAAGATCTTCTCTAGCATTATATTCTGATGCTTCAGGGGATAATAATCCGATACATACCGATATAGATTTTGCTAAAAAATCTGGCCTTCCTGATGTAATTGCTCATGGAATGCTTATAATGTCTTATCTTGGCAGAGCGCTGACCAATGCCTTTCCACATATATCTTTAACTAATTTCTCATCTCAATTTGTTTCAATGACTCAAATAAACGATAGGTTATTTTGTTCAGGTAAAATTACTAAGAAAGAAAAAGATTCTAATAATAACATAATTCTTACTGTTTCATTACGAGTATTAAATAAAGCTGGTGAAAAACGAATCACCGGTAAAGCTACTATTTTGATTAAATCATGAGCTAGGATAAATAATATGCAATTTAATGAAGAACATATAACCTTAATGAATACTGTACGTGACTTTGCTGTTAATGAAATTCACCCGAATATTGAAGAATGGGAACGGTCTGGAATATTTCCAGCGCACTCATTATTCAAAAAATTAGGATCGCTTGATTTGCTTGGAATTACTAAAAGCAAAGAATTTGGAGGTATGGGTCTTGACTATAGCTATGGATTGGCTTTTGCAGAAGCCTTAGGCCATGCCTGGGATCTAGGCGTTATTACTGCGATTGGCGTACACACGGATATGGCGACACCTCCCATTGATCGATTTGGATCATCAGAATTAAAAGAAGAATTTTTATCTCCTGCAATTAATGGAGAATACATAGGAGCTCTTGCGGTTAGTGAAGTTGGAGGAGGTTCAGATGTTGCAGCGCTGAAAACGTCCGCACGAAAGGATGGTGATGATTATATCATTGATGGTCAAAAAATGTGGATCACAAATGCAAAACAAGCTGATTTCTTTTGCACTTTAGTTAATACCAGCAGTGAGGATTCTCATAATAATAAATCATTGATTGTCATTCCAGCCTCAGCTAAAGGATTAACAGTTGGTGACAAAATAGAAAAACTTGGGCAACACACATCAGACACAGCACCTGTGTATTTTGATAATGTTCGAGTTCCGCAGCGTTATTGCATAGGCGATGAAGGCAAGGGATTTAAAATACAGATGCAACAGTTTCAAGAAGAAAGAATGTTTCTTTCTGCTAGTGTTCTTATTGTGCTTGAACAATGCATTGCAAAGACTATTGAATATTGTCAAGATCGACATGCTTTTGGGAAAGCTATTATTGAGAATCAATCCATACAATTTAGATTAGCAGAGCTACAAACTGAAGTTGAAGCCCTTAGGGCTCTTATATATCGGGCTGCTGAAGATTTTATTTTAGGAAAGGATATGACATATCTAGCATCGATGGCGAAACTAAAAAGCGGGAGACTTACTAGAGAAGTCTCTGATGCCTGTCTTCAATATTGGGGAGGTATGGGATTTTCTTGGGAGAATCCAGCATCTAAAGTATATCGAGATGGCAGGGTTGCTTCAATCGCAGGAGGAACTGATGAAGTTATGTTGCAAATCATTTGTAAGAAAATGGAGATTGCATGAGTTCTAATTTTAAGGCATTTGTTGTAAGAGAAGATGGCGATGGTCTCTTTTCTAATGCGATTGAAAATAGAAACATCGATGATTTACCCAAAGGCGATTTGACTATTAAGGTTTCTTTTTCTTCAATCAATTATAAAGATGCATTGTCTGCTTCGGGAAATAAAGGAGTAACTAAACATTACCCTCATACACCAGGTATAGATGCAGCGGGGACAATAGTAGAGTCTACTAGCTCTGAATTTTCATCTGGAGATAAAGTTATTGTGACAGGTTATGATTTGGGAATGAATACTTCCGGTGGTTTTTCTGAATATATTCGCGTCCCAAATAAATGGGCAATAATGTTACCCGAATCGCTTTCTCTCAAAGAATCAATGGCTCTTGGAACTGGCGGACTAACCGCTGGCCTATGTATTAATCTGCTTAAAAATAAAAATGGCATCACCAATAAGAAAGCAATAGTAACTGGAGCTACCGGTGGGGTAGGCTGTATTGCAATTCAGCTTTTATCAAAACTTGGAGCAGAGGTAACCGCTGTAACTGGCAAAAAGAATTCAGCATCATTTCTTAATTCGTTAGGCGCCAATAGGGTAATTACCCGCGAGGAATTAAATGAGCAATTTCGCGAACCATTATCGAAAGGTCTGTACGATATAGGTATTGATGTAGTTGGCGGTAAGACCTTATCGGGCTTGCTCACATGCTTAAATCGCGAAGGTACTATAGCATGCTGTGGAAATGTTGGTGGTGTAGCATTTGAAACCAATGTCTTTCCTTTTATTTTAAGAGGAAATAGTCTATTAGGGGTTGATTCTGCAGAAAGAAAGATCGAAGAAAAAGAATGGTTATGGAATCAATTTTCTAGTGAATGGAAAATTGAAGATATAGATCAATTTAGCCGAACTGTAAGTTTGAATGATCTAGATTCTGAAATAAAAAAGATATTAGAAGGAGGGCAAACTGGTCGGGTAATTGTTCAGGCTGAATAGATTAGAATTTTGCATTGAACTTCAAAGTAAACTGCCTACCAAGCTTAGGCCCACCTATGATTTCTCGATGGACATCATCATTCATATTATTGACATTAAATAATAAATCATATTTATCATTAAATCTATAACCAAGCATCCCATCGAGGACTAAATAGCTTTCAATTTTTCCATAGTGCACACCAGCCGCCCAATCAAATTCCGGTATATATCTTGCACCTATATTACCAAATAATCCCTTTTTAGCAATGTATGCTAATTTTCCATTTAATTTAAATTTTGGAGCATTTACTGGATCATAGTCTCGCGTAAGCGGGTTGTAGAATCTATCCTTCCCAATAAATGAAACATTCACATCTAAGGTGATATTCTTTGATAAGAATGCATAAATACTGGCATCCATTCCCCATAGATTTACTTTTCCATAATTAATATTTGTAAGAATAAGCGGGGGGGATATTGGCCAATTGTCATCGGTAAGGTATGCGCCAAGCGTATCTCCGTTTTGATCTACATCCATCCATGATCCCTGCCTTGACGCTTGGGACAGTCTCCAGAAATTTGTATAAGTACCATTAACTGCATCAGTCAGGACAGTCATATTCAGAATATCATTCCATTCAGGACTTCCATATGGAATATACCTACTTCCAATGATACCATCTCCACCATCAGCCCAATTGCTTTGCTCCATTGCAGGTACGACACCCATGATTAAAGGATCAGGATTATCTACTCCATAAAAACCGTTCTTAGATGTATCAAGAAGGACTGGCGTGATCCAGGTCAGATCACTTACAAAACTTGAATAGGTACTATTATACAGATCAAGGGTTAATCTAAACTTATCAGAAACAATTCCAGAATAACCAAGCTCATAGGTCCAAACAGTTTCAGATTCAATTTCATCAATACGTGTATAGTCTTCAGGCTTTACTTCCCAACCGGGCCTTCCAAGCACAGCTGGAATCCACATCATGGACCCTTCTGGTATAGGAGCTAATTGAAATTCTGTTTTGGAATTTGCTCGAACATCCCAATACATCAAATTATCTGCTGAATCTCTAAAAAATGTATAGCCATCATCATTACCGCGGGCCATAACTGAAAAGATGCTATACTGAGCCGCTTTTACATCTAAATACAATCCTTGAGAACTGGGTGTATTAAAAGCTTTTGCAGCGGTAAGGCGTACTGTGTGATTATCATCAGGCTTATAGAGTAGGCCAATTTTTGGCGATGCCTGAGGGATATATTTCAATGTACTTCCATCCAATGGATCATTCAAAAATGTTAGTCCATTTTTGTCATCAATAAGTCCGCTATGCAAATCTATCCTTCCAGCAAGGATAAGCTCGAGATAAGAGTTTAATTTTGTTTGGGTTTGTGCATATAGACCAAATTCATTGGTTACAAACAGCTCATCCCACTCATCCACCTCTCCATCCTTATCATTATCAACCCCATCACGCCCATAGCTTTTTGGCGCTCTCCCACCTGTGCCATCTGGTAGAATGGTTCCATAAGTTTCAGGCATTGTACGTTGATAATCTCCACCCCAGATGAATTGGGTATTCATTAAATTTTTAAATTCTGTTGAGTGTTGGAATTGAAAATGGAAAAAAGTGGATCGATCTACCACAATCTCACCAGTCCTTAGGTTGCGCGTATTTCCTGAGTTGCTAGTGTTTAAATATGCTTGAGCAAACCAGTTCTTATAGATCCAGCGTCCTTGATAAAAATTATAGATCCAATCATTAGCCAAATATCGTCCAATACCCGTAATATTGATATTTGTTGCTCGCGCATGTCCAAAATTCAAGCTTACAAAATGATCTTCAGAAAAATCGTAATCCATACGAAGATCTAAGCGTTGATTGCTTATATCAAAATTTGGTAGGTCATTAATACCATCAAGATTAATATCATTAAGGATATTATCTTTTCCAAAATAGGTGGTATCGAATTTTCCATCGCCATCTCGATCAACTTTAATATCCCAACCATCCCAAATTGCGCGCCCATCATCAAAAAGATCATCTAGTTCATCACCATCCAAACCTTCTTCTCTCCATTGACGGTAATGTTCTTTCTTTTCATCAACTTCTATATATTCCCAGTCATGTGCTGTAAAACTTACAGCGGACATTTTATAGCTAAAATTATTCATCTTTCCAGCATGGCGTACTTGCATTTTATTGAATTCTCTTGTGCCTGTCGTATATCCAACGATTGTACCTAGCGATTCTGCTGGTCGTTTGGAAATAATATTCACTACACCAGAATGTGCATTGGGACCATACAATGCTGAGGAGGGACCAAGCACTACCTCAATTTGACTCACATCATCTGAGGTAAGCGGAATTGTGTTATAGGCAATCAGTCGTAGGGAAGGGACATTGGCCATTCTTCCATCAGTCAAAGTAAGTAGCCTACTTGAAAAGCTAGAGTTAAATCCTCTAGCGCTCAAATTATAACTATCCATGCCAGACGCAGTAAAATCGACCCCTTTTATATTTTTAAAGTAATCCCCAAGGTTTGGATTGCTTTCGCTACGAATCTTAAGTTCTGATATCACAGAAATTGCTGCAGGCGCATCTGTTATTTTTTCACGCTTACCTCTACTTGCTGTCACCACATACTCCTGAAGCTGGATAGCAGAAACAGCTAGCTGTATACTTAAATTTTGATAGGTATCTGGCTTTACATCAAATACATCGATATCAGATTTATAGGTCTCATAACCAATGAATGAAACCATGATCTCGTATTTACCATTGGGTACATTATTAATCTCAAAATAACCCTCACCATCAGCTGCTGCCCCTAAGCTAGTACCAGAAAAGATGACATTTGCACCTGGCAAAGCATCGCCATTTGCTCGATCCGTAATTGTACCGAACACTTTGTTTTGCGCTAACGCTAGGTTTGAAATTAGAAGTAAGGCAGTAAATATTTTTTTCATAATTGACTTAAATGAATGAAAAAAAGGGGCAACGTTTTTTATTGCCCCTTTTTTTTATTTAAGGATACACTAAATCTTCTGAGAGTTCAGCTATTATTAGTTAGCAGTCGTGCCTTCTGGTGCTCTTTCCCACATTGAATTAATTTTGATAATTTCATTGGTTGGAACACATACAGCTTCACGAACCTTATAATACATCTTACCACCAGCTCCAGCAGCTGCACCACTGAATACACGGTCGCTATCATTTACAGGTACCGGCTGTTGAGGATTTGAGCTATCCACAAGTACGCTATAAGGAACGCCAAACGCAGTCTTTCCACCACCACCAGCTAGGTTATCATAGTGCATGAATACAATCATGTCTCCTGCACCAACCGCGCCATCACCATCAAGGTCAGTTAATGGATTTTTTGCATCTGTGGCTTGAGCCGCCGCCGCTACATTAATATTATAGAAATAGAAAGTAAATTGATTGCCCCATGCAGCTGGAATAGCTGGATTTAAAAGATATCCACCAGAATATGCAGGATTTAGTACTGCTGGATCAGGATCAGCCGAAGCGATATTGCCATTCGCATCATTAAATACATTGCCATAACCTTGGATCACACGGTCATCACTTTCATTCCAAGCGCTTTGCACTTCTGCATATCTTGCATCATGACCATCACGATCAACATAATTAATTAACATTTCATCTGGAGCTTCACCCACACCTTCAGTAATTGAATAATCACCATCATAGAATGGCGCTAATACTGCGCCGCCCAATGTTGGATCTGGTTGAATCATGAAATTACCAAGCTTAGGACCACCATTTTTATCTACGTCAATCGTATATAAACCTTCATCTGTAATCGATGCAACAGTGACTGTTGTTTGGCAATCTGCTTGACGGACCGTTGGATATTTACCACTGACTTTATAGGTCGCACCTTCACCTTTTTTAGGCGCATCATCAGTTACAAGTGTTAGGTCAACACCAAATCCTAATAAATGAGCAGGGGTTGGCAGAGCCAGTGTTCTAGGGAAACCTGGAACATTTTCGCCATCACCAACATTGATTAATGTTTGTGAAGCTCCTAAATAGGCTGGCGAAGTCTTACCACCTATAGCTTGAAAGAATGCTTCTGTACCAGCATCACCATTTGCATCCCAGTCAACTACATGCGTATAGCGTTGGTTTTTATCTTCACCTGCAGGAACCGTTACTACGCGCTCGTAAGTTGCTTCATAACCATTGAGTTTCCAAGTACCTACAACTAAACCATTATTTACAACAGCTTCATCATCTTCACATGCAGTGAAGAGTAGCGCTGAGGAAATCGTTAAAAATAAAACTTTTTTCATTTTATTCTCTCCTTAATAAGTGTATTCTTAAAAATCTTTTAGTGTAATATATAGAAACAGAATTACTATTCTGAACTGATAAAAAGTACAGCTTAACTATAAAATGGGCAAATATTTTTTCATTTCAATAATAATCATTTTTTTCGCTTAATTTACTGACTATAAGAATCGTAATTTATTAATATGATGAACAAATAACTTTAGCTTCAAATTAAATTTATTCATGAAAATTGCTGTATTAGTTAAACAAGTTCCCGGATCAGAATCCCCGCTACCTATAGCCCCATCGCAAGATTGGCTTGATGAAGTTCAGGTAGCATACGTGATGAATGAGAGCGATAGTTATGCGATTGAAGAAGCGCTGCAAATCTGTGAAAAGAATGGTGATGGAGAAGTGGTAGTGGTAAGTATGGGGCCCGATAGAATACAGAAGGTTATTCGCGAAGCACTGGCAAAAGGGGCTCATCGCGCGATTCATGTTCGCACAGATTCTCATGATTCGACGGACCCACTAACAACCGCATCCGCTCTTGCCGATAGCCTCAGAGATGAAAATTTTGATCTAATATTTTCAGGCCTCCAATCCGATGACCTTGGGTTTGGTCAAACCGGCATCATCCTTGGAGAAATGCTTGAAATGTCTACGGCATCTCTTGCGATGGCCACCGATGTTGGTGATGGGACAATTAAGATTAAGCGAGAGCTTGAAGCGGGTTATTTTCAATGGGTTACCATGTCCTTACCAGCAAGCATTAGCGTGCAGTCGGGTTGCAATACGCCTCGCTATCCTTCCTTGAAAGGGATCATGGGGGCTAAGAAGAAAGAAATTAGCGAAGTAACATCTACCAATACCGATCAACAACAATCCATTAAAAAATTATATGCACCCAATAGTTCAAAAGAAACTGTAATGATCGAAGGTTCACCCGATGAAGTTGTGAATAAATTGGTACAGGTATTAAAAAATGACATTAAAATCGCATAACGGATTACGATGGACATATTAATCGTACTTGAAGATAGTAATGGTAAAATTCACCGCATGGGCCTAGAGTCGATTGCTGGGGCACAGCATCTTGCGTCTTCCCTGGGACTGCAGGCGTCCGCAGTTGTGATGGGTGCCAATGCTGACATTTTAGCTAATGAAGCTTCTCAATTTGATTTGAATGAAGTAATAAAGATCAAAAATGATTTGCTATCAACTTATTCTTCTGATGGCTATGCGGAGGCCGTAAAACAGATCATTGATAATGAATCCCCATCTTATATTTTATTTGGGCACTCATATCAAGTGCGTGATTATGTGCCAAAACTGAGCGCCAAACTCATGAAGCCATTTTTAGCAGATAGTATTGCTTTAAAGATTGATGGACAAACTGTTTCTGCGACCAAGCAGATGTTTAATGCAAAACTGTTTTCAGATGTATCACCTTCAACGGAAACTCCATATCTTATCAGCTTTCAGTCTGCAGCATATAGCGCAGATAATATTACCTCTGGAAGCGCTACTGTTAAAGATTATGATGTTTCATTGGATACCTCAATGATCAAAACACAATCTGAAGAACCATTCAAAGAATCATCTGAAGACCTAG
>MDTG01038069.1_pt1 | contig 31108 bp, 23 predicted proteins | sample 811421 | NCBI WGS metagenome assembly MDTG01 (sample SAMN05326645, study PRJNA326480) | marine metagenome | isolation source: seawater | place: Pacific Ocean: South East | collected 2011
CTTATGAATGAATATCGAGATGGAATCTTGCTTTTCAATTTAATGGATGAAAAAGTTTGGTCTAAAGCGATCAATGATACTGTTGGATTAAAAGAATTCCATAACAAAAACAAGTACAATTATATGTGGCCTGATAGAATAAACCTAAAAATTTATTCAGCAAAAAATAAAAATATTTATAATAAATTTCAGAAAAAGCAAAAATCAGGTTTTCATATTAAACCGTCAGATAACCAAACAATCACTAATTTTTGTATTGAAAGAAATCAAAGGTCAGATGAGGAACTACTAGATTTAATTAACAAGGAGTCTGAATTGAATCTTTCAATAGATAGTGTTCTAGTATCTCAAGGAGATAATGTTTTATATGATGAATTACTATTTAATAGTGAAAGTATTGATGAGGGCCATGTTATTAAATTAGATGAAGAGTTCAAATTAATTAATGTTACAAGTGTATTGTCACCTAGTCCTAAAAAATTAAGTGAGATTAGAGGTTTAGTTATATCTGATTATCAGAATTTTCTTGAAAACCAATGGTTGAGTGAACTTAAAACAAAGCATCCAGTATCAATAAATAATGATTTATTTCTTTTAGCTCAAGAAAATAGATTAGATGAAGTTCCAGTTGAAAAAGTTGAAAATTTCCCTGTAACAAAAGTTTATTATGGAGATTTTGAATCGGCTTTTTCTAAAGCTTTAAAAGATTTAGGTTCTTCTTCAACCATATTATTTGAATGGTACGGTAATTTATATACTACAGAAATAAAACCTTTAGATTAACAAAATTGTACAGGCTGAGTGTAATAGTGTTTTCTTTGTTCTTTTATAATTGCCATAACTCAAATAGCAGTGTAAAAATTGCTAGAGTTGAAAATCAATATCTATATAGTCATGATCTACCTGTTGTTAAGCATAATAATGACAATGATAGTTTGATTTTTGTTCAAAACTTTATCACAAATTGGGCTCTTCAAAAGTTATTAGTTGATAAAGCAAAATTTAATTTTAAGAATTACCCTTCGTATGTTGATAGTTTAGTGAATCATTACAAGGAGTCTCTACTTATTCATTACTATCAGCAAGCTATTATAAAAGATTATTTAGATACTGTAGTGTCTTCCAATGAGGTCAATCTATACTATAGAAGTAATATTGATAATTTTAAATTAAAAGAAAATATATTTAAAATTAATTATATAAAAATACGTAATGTGGCTCCTAATATTAATATTGTTCGTAATAATTTCACTTCTATAGAAATAGACGATATAGATAATTTAGAAGACTATTGTCTTCAGTTTGCAGAAAAGTTTTTTCTTAGAGACACAAATTGGGTTGATGAATCTTTATTGATTAAACAAATACCACAAAGTGAAGATATAAATAAATTTTTTATTAATCACAGATTTAAAGATGTCAATAAAATAGAATTAGAAGATGATATATATAAGTATTTTGTTTTTATAAAAGAATATCAACTCAAAGGTAGTTCTTCACCTATAGAATATGTATATTCAATGATTGAAAAAATAGTACTCAATAAGCGTAAAAAAGATTTGTTAAATAATATTGAAAATACTATTATTGATGAAGCTATTGAAAATAATAATTTTGAAATATTATGATAAATAAGCGTGTAACATATATGCTGATACTTTTTTGTATTAGCTTTTTTATCCATTCTCAGAATAAACAAGTTTTAGATGGTGTTTTTGCTATTGTAGGTAATAATGTGATATTTCATAGTGACATTGATAATCAAGTTTTACAATATCAGTCACAAGGAAATATTGATGATTTAGATGTTTTAAGGAAAAGAGTATCTGAGGAGTTATTTTTTCAGAAAATGTTGTTGCATTTTGCAGAAATTGATAGTGTTGAGGTAGATTATTCTCAAGTACAGAATACCATTAATCAACGAATATCTTTTTTTAAAGAGCAATTAGGATCTGTAGAAAAAGTAGAAAACTATTTTCAAAAAAATATTAATGAATTAACTGAAGAATTAACACCAATAGTTAAGGATCAATTGGTACTTCAAAAAATGCAATTTGAAATCACAAAAGATGTGTTAGTTTCTCCTAATGAATTAAATAAATTTGTCGCAATGAATCATCCTGATAGTCTGCCAATTATAGATGCTCAATATCAGGTTGCACATATTTTAAAAATTCCCGATGCTGCTGATTTTGCAGTTGAGGAAACATTATCTAAAATTGAAAGTTTAAGAAATCGTATTATAAATGGTGAAGATTTTGCTACTATGGCAATATTGTATTCTGAAGACCCTGGTTCTTCAAGAAATGGAGGAGCTTACTATAATATTTCAAAGGGTGATTTTGTCAAGGAATTTGAATCTGTAGCATTTAGTTTAAATATTGATGAGGTTTCTGATGTTTTTAAAACTGAATATGGTTATCATGTAGCCAAATTAATTGACCGAAAAGGTAATAAAATAGATATACGTCATATTTTAATGACTCCAAAAATATCTACCCAAGATATGAAAGGTGCTAAATTATTTTTAGATTCTTTGAAAAACAATATAAATCAAGGATCTGTTAGTTTTGTTGATGCTGCAAAGCAATTTTCATCTGATTTAGACTCAAGATATAATGGTGGGTTATTAGTTAATCTAGCAACAAATACTTCATTTTTTTCTCTCAATGATTTGAGTACGACTATTTTAAATCAAATTGATTCTCTTGAAGAAGGAGATATTACAGATCCTATTTATATTAAATTACCAAATGGTAAAGAAGCTTACAGAATTATTAAGTTGGTCTCTAAAATTGATAAACATGTAGCGAATTTAACAGACGATTATCCTTTTCTAAATAATTACTATTTGTCTATAAAAAAAGAGAAAAAAATTAAAGAATGGCAAATGAACAATATTAATAATGTATTTATTCAAGCTAGTGATATATTATTATCTTATGATTTTTATAAAAAATTATTCAAAAATGAGTGAAAAAAAAAATAAGGAACTGGTTTTAGTTGATGGTTTATTAGCTAAGTATCGTGAGGCAAGTAGTGAAATTTCTAAGGTAATTGTTGGTCAAAAGATTGCAATAAATCAAATACTTAGTACAGTTTTTGTTGGCGGTCATTCAATATTAATTGGGGTTCCAGGATTAGCAAAAACTTTATTAGTTAATACTGTTTCCAAAACATTAGGTTTGAATTTTAATAGAGTGCAATTTACTCCTGACTTAATGCCCTCTGATATTATTGGTAGTGATATACTTAGCCAAGATAGACAATTTAATTTCATAAAAGGCCCCATATTTTGTAATATATTACTTGCAGATGAGATTAATAGGACACCCCCTAAAACACAATCTGCTCTTTTAGAATGCATGGAGGAGAAGGCCGTGACAGTATCCGGAAAAACCTATAAGGTTTCTTTACCTTTTTGTGTGTTAGCAACACAGAACCCAATTGAACAGGAAGGTACATATCCTTTACCTGAAGCTCAGCTAGATAGATTCATGTATAATATTGTATTAGACTATCCAAGTATTACTGATGAAATAGATATTGTTAAAAGGACAACGATGTCTACATTACATGATGTGAAACAGGTATTTTCAGATCAGGATATTTTAAGTTTTAATAAAATTATTTTAGATATTCCAGTAAATGATAATGTTATCAAATACGCTGTTAATTTAGTTCATAAAACACGTCCCAATAGAGATAGTAGTTCTGAATTTATTAATAAATATATTAGTTGGGGTGCGGGTCCAAGAGCTTCACAGTATTTAATTCTTGGAGCAAAGGTAAATGCATTATTAAATGGAAAGTATTCTCCAGATATTGAAGATGTTCAGTTTGTATCTAATTGGGTTCTGGGTCATAGGTTAGTTAAAAATTATAAGGCAGAAGCAGAAAATATTAGTATGGAACAAATTATTAAAAATTTATTTTAATAATTTGTTAATAGTTTGTTTAATAATTTGTTTTGTGTTTCCTGATTGATTTTTTTTGAGTTTATGCATTAATGTTTGAATTGTTTGGCTTGTTTTCATTTTTCTTTGTATCTCAGTATTTATTAAATGATTTAGCCAAAATACATTTTGCTGTTTTCGTTTAGCTTCTATATGCCCACTTTTATTTTTTTCTTTATATAAATTTGATATTTCACTCCATATATTTTCAATATTAGTATTTTTTAAGGCAGAACAAATTGATACAGTTTGTTTTTTATGAGTTGATAATTTGATGTTTTGCTCTAGTATTAATTTTGTGTATTTAGCTTTTTGAATATTTTGATCACATTTATTAATAATGATTATGTCACTAAGTTCAAGAACCCCTTTTTTTATGAACTGGATTTCATCACCATTATCAACTAGAGTCAGAAAAATAAATATGTCAGTAATAGAATCAACTAGTATTTCAGATTGCCCTACTCCTACTGTTTCGACTATAATAATATTGTAACCAGCTGTTTCACACAGAACAATTGAATCTTTTGTGCTTTCACATATTCCACCTAGCGATTCTTTACTAGGTGAGGGTCGAATAAATACATTTTTATGATTTGATAATTTTGGCATTCTTGTTTTATCACCCAGTATACTTCCTTTAGATATTGAGCTGCTTGGGTCTATTGCGAGAATAGCTATTTTTTGATTACTTTGAATAAGTAATTCACCAAGTTTATTAATAAATGTGCTTTTTCCTACACCAGGTGTGCCACTAATTCCGATTCTAATAGATTTACCAGAATGAGGTAGGCATTTTGAAATTAAAAGATCTTTTTTATTGATGTCGGATTTTAATGAGCTCTCAATTAATGTAATTGCTTTACCTAGAATGGCCCGATTATTCTTTATTAAACCATTATAGTATTCTGTTACTCTCATCTATTTAATAATTCTATTAGAATTTCTTTACCTGCTTTAGAAACAATTGTACCAGGACCAAATATTTTTTGTACTCCAAATTGATATAGTTTTTTATAATCTTTTTTTGGAATTACTCCTCCTGCAATGATCATAATGTCAGGTCTATTCATTTTTTCTAATTCTAGAATTAAATCAGGTATTAGAGTAATGTGTCCTCCAGCAAGAGATGAAATTCCTATCATATGTACATCATTTTCTATAGCTTGCTTGGCAATTTCTTTAGGAGTTTGAAAAAGAGGTGCAATATCCACGTCAAATCCCATATCAGAAAAGCTGGTAGAAATAATTTTTATTCCTCTATCATGTCCATCTTGACCTAGTTTAGCTGTTAAAATTCTTGGTCTTCTACCTTCTATTTGATTGAATTTATTACTTAATTCCTTTGCTATTATGAAATGTTTGTCATTTTTTCTTTCCATACCATAAATTCCTGATACTAAATTTGTTTTCGCAACATATCTTGTAAAGACCTTTTCACATGCTGTTGATATTTCTCCTAAAGTAGCATTATATTTAGCAGCTTGTACAGCAATATGTAAAAGGTTCTGATCTTGTAATTCACAAGCTTTGGAAAGCTTTTTTAAATACTTTTTTACTTTTGTTGTATCTCTATTTTTTTTAATTTTTTTTAGATTTTTTATTTGCGATATTTGTACTTTTTTGTTATTTACTTCTAGTATATCAAATTTAGTTTCTTTGTTCGCTTTAAAACAATTTACACCAATAATCAAATTTTGATTATTATCAATTTTTGCTTGTCTTTTTATTGCAGATGTTTCAATTTTAAGTTTAGGCATGCCCATTTCAATAGCTTGTGCCATTCCTCCCATGCTATTAATTTCTTTGATATGTTTTTTTGCTTTCTTAACTATTTCATTTGTTAAAACTTCTAAATAATATGATCCACCAAACGGATCAATTATTTCTCCAAGATCGGTTTCCTTTTGTAAATAAATTTGCGTATCTCGTGCAATTTTAGCTGAATATGTTGAAGGTAAACTTATTGCTTCATCAAATGCATTAGTATGTAGCGATTGAGTCCCTCCAATTATAGCAGCAATTGCTTCAATTGTAGTTCTTGTAATGTTATTATATGGGTCTTGTTCTGTTAAGCTCCAGCCAGAAGTCTGGCAATGGACTCTAAGCATAGTTGATTTTGGGTTTTTGGGTTTAAATTCTCTCATCATTTCAGACCAAAGAATTCTTCCGGCTCTCATTTTAGCGATTTCCATAAATAAATTCATTCCTATTCCCCAAAAGAATGATAATCTGGGTGCAAAATCATCTACATCTAAACCGGCATTGATACCTGTTTTGATATATTCAATTCCATCAGATAATGTGTATGCAAGTTCAATGTCTGCACTAGCACCAGCTTCTAGCATATGATAGCCGCTTACACTTATATTATTAAATTTAGGCATATTAATAGAAGTATATTTAAATATATCGCTAACTATTCTCATTGATGGTTTAGGTGGATATATATATGTGTTTCTAACCATAAATTCTTTTAAAATATCATTTTGAATTGTGCCAGTTAGTTTGTTTAATTGAAAACCAGAAGTTTCAGCAGTAGCTATAAAGAAAGCCATAATGGGAATAATTGCTCCATTCATAGTCATAGAGACTGATGTTGTACTTAAATCTATCCCTTTAAGTAATTCTTTCATATCTTCAATACTATCTATTGCTACTCCAGCTTTTCCGACATCACCAAAAACCCTAGGATGATCAGAGTCATACCCTCTGTGTGTTGGTAAATCAAATGCAATTGACAACCCTGTTTGTCCAGCTTTTAAATTTTTTTTATAAAATGTATTAGATTCTTTTGCTGTAGAAAAGCCAGAGTACTGTCGAATAGTCCATTTTTTGTCGCAATACATAGTTGTATAAGGACCTCTTAAGTAAGGTTCTTCGCCAACTCCGTATTTAATATGCTCTATATTTTCAATATCTTTTCTATGGTATTTGGATTTTAATACAATTTCTTCTGCTGTTTCCCATTTAGTAGTTTGATGTGATTTAAGTTTGGTTGTTTTAGAGTATAATTGATTTAATGAATTTGTTACTTTTTCGATATAGTAACTTCCATGAGTTGGGTCAGAAACACGATCTAAATAAGATTCATGTTTTAAAATTAACTGTTGCTTGATATAAGCTAGATAATTCTTTTTTGACACTACTAGTAATGCATTACTTCCTCCAAGAATTGATGATAGGCTTTTTGTACTAGTTTCAATCAGTGAATTAGGAAATGTAGTATTGGTTTCTATAATAGATAGAATATAGGGAGATTGTTTGTGTTTGTTTTCATAAGATATGCGAAATGATCTCAATTTACTTATATCAAAAAAGAAGCAGTTTGACATTTTAAAAATGTAAATTATGTGTTTAGTTTTGATAAAATTATGTTTGGATATTTCAGTTACATTTTTAAAGTTATTTTGATGTATTTCTTTAGATAAAAAAGTAAAATTTGGGAATTTAGATGAGGCAAATATATATTCTTTTTTAGTTATTGATTTACTATCAAAGTGACCTTTTAGCTTGGTATGATCTATTTGATTTTTTTTAGAAAATTGTACTAATGATTGTACAATATATTCTATACTGCTAAAATGTTTAAAGTGAATATTGATAATATCAATTTGTATGTCTTTGAATAGAATATCTAGGTTATGTTTATCAATATTAATGAAGCAAATTGAATTTACTCCAAATGATAAAAATTCAAGAGCTTTTTTATTGGCTACTTTTTCATCATTCACAATAATTTCAACATAAATATCCCAGTTAATAAACTTTTCAAATGTATTATTGACCTTTATTTCTTCTTGAAAATATATTGGGTCATAACAGTTGTGAATATTTTTTTCTTTAATTGCACCAAGATCTACATTTTTTAACCAATCTTTCTTTCTTTGATGTTTGAAACTTCTTCTTTTTTTTAATAAACTTTTCTGTTTCATATTTATTATTCAATTATAAATACTTCTTCATCTTTTTTTGAAAGAAATAAATTTTCCCTTAAGTATTTTTCTAATTTTGGAGTGAGTGTATCATTACTAACGATATCAATAATCAAGTTGTCTTTTTTGATTTCATCCTGGTAATAAATAATATCTTGTTTTAATTGTTGTATTTCTTGTTTTTGTTTCAATTGCGTTGACAATGAATTTACATCAAAAAAAGAAATCCAAATTAAAAAAAATATAGTTGACAATACATACCTGTTTTTTAAAATAGAAGGAATAATGTTGTATATATATATAATTATTTTGCTCATTCTTTTGTTAAAAATGGATATTTATAATTCTTTGGAGGATTAAAGTTTTCTTTAATAGTTTGGGGTGATGTCCATCTTAATAAGTTTAATAGTGACCCTGCCTTGTCATTTGTTCCTGAAGCTCTTGAACCACCAAATGGCTGTTGTGAGACAACTGCTCCTGTAGGTTTATCATTTATATAGAAGTTTCCTGCAGAATTTTTTAATTTATCTAGACATTTATTAATTATTTTTCTATTGTTAGAAAAAATTGCTCCTGTAAGTCCATATTCAGAAGTTTTATCAATAATTTCTAGTGTCTTTTCGAATTCATCATCTTTATATATATATATAGTTAACACAGGACCAAATAGCTCTTTTTCCATTGTAAAGTAGTTTGGTTTTGAAGTTAAAATTACTGTTGGTTCAATAAAATATCCTTTTGTTTTGTCACAATTTCCGCCAAAAATAATTTTAGCATTTTTATCTTTTTTAACTCTTTTGATTGTATTAGCTAATTTATTGAATGATTGTTCATGGATTACAGCATTAATAAAATTAGAAAAATCGCTTGGACAACCAATGGAAATTGAGTTTAATTCAGAAATTAACTCTTTTTCTATTTTTTTCCACTGACTCTTTGGTAAATATGCCCTAGATGCAGCTGAGCACTTCTGACCTTGATATTCAAATGCACCTCTAATTAATGATGTTACTATAACTTTTATGTTTGCTGACTTATGGGCTAAAATAAAATCTTTTCCGCCAGTTTCACCAACTATTCTTGGATAGTTTTTATATATGTTAATATTTTGTCCAATAGTTTTCCAGATATTTTTAAAAACTTCTGTTGAGCCAGTAAAGTGTAGTCCAGCAAAGTCTGAATGGGAAAAAATAATTTTAGATGTCTTAACTGGATCGGAATATATTACATTAATTACTCCGTCAGGAAGACCGGCTTCTTTAAATAGTTCAATAATTACTTTTGTAGAATATATTTGGTGATCAGAAGGTTTCCAGACTACTGTATTTCCCATCAATGCTGGAGCTATACTTAAGTTGGCAGCAATAGAGGTGAAATTAAAAGGAGTAATAGCATATATAAAACCTTCTAGTGGTCTATATCTCATTTTGTTCCATATTCCAGAACCTGATTCAGGTTGGTTTTGGTATATTTCCGTCATAAATTGAACATTGAATCTTAGAAAATCAATTAATTCGCACGCAGCATCTATTTCAGCCTGATAAATATTTTTAGATTGTCCAATCATTGTGGCAGCATTAATTTTTTGTCGGTATGGACCAGCTAGTAATTCAGCCGCTTTTAAAAAAATAGAAGCTCTTGCTTCCCAACTGAATTTTTCCCAGGAAACTTTTGCTTTTAACGCAGAGTTTATTGCATCGTTAATATGTTTATTTTCAGCTAAATAGTATTTACCTATAAGGTGTTTATGATTATGTGGAGGGTATATGTTTCTAGTTTTTTTAGATTTCACATTTTTTCCATTAATATACATTGGAATGTCAATAACACGGTTCATTAATTTACTATACTCAGTTTTAACTAAATTGGTTTCTATACTGTTAGGTAGGTAGGATTTAACTGGTTCACAAACTGGAATAGGAGTTTTTGATATACTGTTCATATTTATAGGTTCAAATTAGATAAAAAATAATTATTTTAAAAATAGTAATAATTAATTTAATGAGTTTGATGTGCCTTGTGATATTCCTATAATTCTATCATAATTCTGCCATAAAGGTGTGTGATAAATATATATGGTGTATTTATTTCTTGTTTCATAAAAATTAGATTCTATATGATTGTGAATAATATTTTGTGTGCTATCAGTAATTATGTATTTATAATTATAATAGCCCTGTTTTAAATATATAGAGCATTCGTATTGCTTGGTTTCTTGATTATAGATCATTTTATTTTTTTGTAATTTGTTCCAGTTTGTTAATTCTCCATATACATAAATCTCTTTAGATATTAATTTTTCATGCTTTAATGAAAAATTCACTAGTGCATATTCTCCCTCACTTCTCATATCTTTGTGGTTCTCATTGGCGAGTACATATTTTCCATTTAAATCATATGAGAACAAATAGTTATTAGTATCTTTTTTCTGATCAGTATATAATGTAATATGATGATAATTATCATTCTCTAAACTCAATAAATTAAGAGATGGTTTGTTTTGTAATGTTTTTGTAGACAATAATTGATGTTGTTTAATATGGTTACCCAAATATTCTAGGTTTTTTATATCAAAATCTCTAAATTCTGATCCAGCTAAAAATAAAAATTCATCATAATTATTAAACTCCATATATTGAGGATGAATAAAACTAGGGTAACAGTTTTGCATGGTTTTGCTCCAATCGTTATTTTGCTTTATTACAACATTTATGTCATTTGAAAAGTCTATGATATTTAATTTTTTATAATCATTAATGATGAAGTTGATTTCATGTTTTGATTTCATGTTCATTAAAATGGATGGTTTTTTAATGTGCGTTTCAATGTTCACAATTTGTTCATATACTACAAATCTTTTTGTAATTAAAGGGATGTTTTTTTCAACATCATATATCAATATTATATAATTTCCTGATTTAGAGAAGTTAACGTTTTCATTGGGGAATAGTATTTCATAATTTATATATTCAGTGGTGGTGTTAAATGAATAGAGATAGTTGTCAATATAATTATCAGTGAATCCGTTTAAATATTCACTTTGATTTAAATTAGATATTGTCCAGTTTGAATTGCAGTGAATAAAAGTATAAGCATAGTTTCCATTATAAGATTCATTTAATATGTCAAATGAAAACACTAATTGATCAGATGAGTTGAGTTTAATGTGTGGATCAAAGTATTCATTAAGAGGATTTTTTATTTGCGAGTATCCTATATTAGAAATATAGTGAAAGTCCTTTAGTTCTAGTTTGTTTTCTGTAATGTTAAAAGTTTGGCTAGATGCAATACTAGAAATTATAATTAGTGTACTAACTATTTTGAAAACATAACGATGGATTTTTTTAAAATGCATATTTTTTTCTAAAATTATTTTAATATACATAAATATATTTTTCTCCCACACAGTTTAGAATAATTCTAAATTAAGTGTATGCTTGTAAATATTTTGTTATAATTATTATGTCGATTTAAATTAATTATATATTTGCTCAAGTCAAACGATGGTGTTTTAAATTTTTATATTACAATGTCTCAAGATTTTAGAATAAAAAAAGGCGCAGATATTCAAATGGTCGGATCAGCAGATCGTGTATATTCAAATGTTTCTGGTGTTGAATTTTATTCGATTAGCCCAGTCGACTTCCATTTATTAATTCCAAAAATGGTAGTTAAAGATGGTGACAAAGTACTAGCTGGTGATATTTTATTTTATGATAAAAATAATGTTGATATAAAATTCACATCTCCTGTTAGCGGTATTGTACATAAAATTATAAGGGGAGATAAAAGAAAAATATTGAATGTTGTTTTACGTGCTGATACTAATATAGAATATAAAGAATTTGAAAAAAGAAATTTAACTAGTCTTAATAAAGACCAAATAATTAGTGATTTACTTATTTCGGGTCTTTGGCCCATGATAAGACAAAGACCATTTTCTACTATTGCAAACCCAAAAGATAATCCAAAAGCTATATTTATATCTTCTTTTGATTCATCTCCTTTGGCCCCCGATAATGATTTTATTTTTCATGGAGAGGGTGATCTATTTCAATTAGGTCTTGATATTATTACACAATTAAGTACTGGTACTACTCACCTTAATTTAGATGGAAATGCGAATTCCCCCAGAGTATTTAATAATGCAAAGGGTGTTCAAATTAATAGATTTTATGGTCCACACCCATCAGGTAATGTTGGTGTTCAGATTCATCATATTAACCCTATTAATAAAGGAGATATAGTATGGTATATATCTCCGCAAGATATTGTGACTATAGCTAGGTTTTTCAAAGATGCGAAGTATGACGCATCTAAAATTATTGCATTGACAGGATCAAAGGTAAGAAAAGCAAGGTATTATAGAATTATTCAGGGTGCTTCTATTAAGAAATTAATTGAAAACAATCTTGTTGATGGAGATAAAAGATTTATTTCTGGTAACCCATTAACAGGAAATCTTATTTCAGAAGATGGTTTTCTGGGTTTTTATCATTTTCAAATTTGCGTTATTCCAGATGGTAATTATAGTGAGTTTTTTGGATGGTTACTTCCCGGATTTCATAAATATAGTTTGTCAAGAACATTTTTTTCTTGGATGAATAGCAAAGCAGAATATGATTTGGATTCAAATACTCATGGAGAGGAGAGAGCTTACGTTGTCTCTGGTCAATATGAAAAGTATTTGCCAATAGATGTTTATCCTGTGCATTTAATAAAATCAATATTAATGCAAGATATTGAATTAATGGAAAACCTGGGTATATATGAAGTTGATCCTGAAGATTTTGCATTATGCGAGTTTTCTTGTACATCTAAAGTTCCAGTTCAAAGTATTATTCGCAATGGTTTAGACATAATTAAAAAAGAGTGTAGTTAATGACTAATTTATTTAGAAACATATTAAATAAAATTAAACCTCACTTTGAAGAAGGAGGAAGATTAAAATATTTGTATCCCGCATATGATGCATTTGAAACGTTTTTATTTGTTCCAAATCATACTACTCAATCAGGAGCTCATATTCGAGATACAGTTGACCTTAAACGCACTATGGTAATTGTTATAATTGCATTGCTTCCGTGTCTTTTATTTGGAATGTGGAATGTTGGTTATCAATTTCATTCACAGTTGGAAATCGGTATGAATGGTTATAAGGAAATCTATTCCTTTTTAGACCATATTTTATTTGGCTTTTGGCGTGTTATTCCGCTTGTTATTGTGTCTTATGCTGTGGGCTTAGGAGTTGAATTTGGTTTTGCTGTAAATAGAGGTCATCAAGTTAATGAAGGCTACCTTGTCACTGGTATGCTAATACCATTAACTATGCCAGTTGATGTACCCTTATGGATGCTCTCAGTTGCAGTAATCTTTGCTGTTGTTATTGGTAAGGAGGTTTTTGGTGGTACAGGTATGAATATTTTGAATCCAGCTTTGACTGCGAGAGCGTTTTTGTTTTTTGCATATCCAACTAAGATGTCTGGTGATATTGTATGGGTTCATAAATCTGGAATGCCAGAATATGCTGATGCTGTATCTGGTGAAACTGCATTAGGCCAATTAGCAACATTTGTCAAAGTTGATCAAAATAATTCATCAATGATTAGCGAAGCACAAGCATTATATAATAATTTATTTTTGCCTGGGGGAGAATATAGTTTATATAATGCTTTTATTGGTATTGTGCCAGGTTCAATTGGTGAAACCTCCGTAATAGCAATTTTGATTGGTGCTTTTATTTTATTATTTACAGGTGTTGGGTCAAGATCAATTATGTTCTCTATGTTTGTTGGTGGATTATGTATGGCTTATATTTTAAATTTATTTGGAGCAAATCTATTCATGACACTACCGCCTATTCATCAATTATGCCTTGGGAGTTTCTTTTTTGGTATGGTGTTTATGGCTACAGATCCAGTATCTGCAGCACAAACAGGTACTGGAAAATTAATTTATGGTTTTTTATGTGGCTTTTTATCTATATTAATTCGAGTAGTTAATCCTGCATATCCTGAAGGAGTTATGGTAGCCATTCTTTTTATGAATATAATGGCTCCTTTAATAGATCACTATGTTGTTCAAGCTAATATTAATAGACGTTTAAAAAGATTAAGTATTTAAATATAATGAACAAGGAAAGTAACATTTTTACATTTTCATTTGCTACTATTATGGTTTTAGTAGTCGGTACTGTTTTGGCTGTAACATCTGAAGTGTTAAAACCAAAGAAGATTCAAAATAAAGCAGATAAAAAGATGATAGATATTCTAAGTGCAATAGGTATAGAAGCAAGTAGATCAAATGCTATGAACCTATATTCACAATATATATCTAATGAGTCAATTGTTGATAATAAGGGTAATTTAATTGAAGGATCCGCTTTCGATATTGATGTTTTATTTCAATATAGGGACAAAACACTGGAAGATATTGATAAAAAATATCCTTTTTTTACTGCTAAGAAAGATGGTAATAATTATGTTATTGTTCCAATGGCAGGAACTGGACTATGGGGGCCGGTTTGGGGATTTGTAGCTTTAGAGGATGATTATAACACAGTATATGGTGCAGTGTTTGATCACAAGGCCGAAACACCTGGACTGGGAGCTGAAATTAATACTGATTTTTTTGAACTTCCTTTTAAGGGTAAAAAAATTATTGATCAATTAGGTAATTTTGTTTCTATTGAGGTTAAGAAGGGAGGTGCAGATAAGGGTAATATGCATCAAGTAGATGGAATTACTGGTGGGACAATTACTAGTGATGGTGTTAGTATGATGTTGTATCAAACATTAGAAATATATAATAACTATTTTAACTCTGTTCTTGAAAAGAGAAAATTATTAGAATATTCTTCAGATAGTTTATTGAGTTTAAATGAACAAATAGATAAAAAATGAAAAAGCCTTTTTTTTCTAAGCAACATAAAAGATTATTAACTGATCCATTAAGTGATCAGAATCCTATTACAATACAGGTTTTGGGTATTTGTTCTGCCCTTGCTATTACAACTCAGCTTCAAAATGCTCTTGTTATGACTATGGCAGTTGTATTTGTGATGACATCAGCAAGTATGATTATATCAGTATTAAGAAATAGTGTGCCAAATAGGATTAGAATTATTGTTCAATTAATTGTTGTTGCAGCTTTAGTTGCTTTAGTTGACCAAATATTAAAAGCATTTTTACCTGATGCATCAGAAAAGTTGTCAGTTTTTATTGGTTTGATTATAACAAACTGTATTATCATGGGGCGTTTGGAAGCATTTGCAATGGGTAATAAGGTTTGGGATTCATTTTTAGATGCTTTAGGAAACGCATTTGGTTATGGCTGGATACTAGTTGCTGTTGCTTTCTTTAGAGAATTATTTGGTTCTGGTAAATTAATGGGTTATGAAGTTCCCGGATTTTCCTTATTATATGAATATGGTTACATGAATAACAATCTTATGATACTTCCTCCAATGGCTTTAATTGTTGTTGGTTTAATTATTTGGGTACAAAGATCATATAATAATGAATTAATAGAAGATAACTAATATGGATTTAATTAATATTTTTGTTAAAGGTGTATTTATTGATAATATGATATTTGCGTATTTCTTAGGAATGTGCTCTTATTTAGCTGTCTCTAAAACTGTTGCAACTGCTAATGGACTGGGACTTGCTGTCATTTTTGTTTTAGGTATTACGGTACCAGTCAATTATTTGTTAGAAAATTTTATTTTAAAGTCAGGTGCATTGAGTTGGATAGGTCAAAATTTTGTAGACGTAGATTTAAGTGTTTTAAGCCTTATTATGTTTATTGCTGTTGTGTCAGCTATGGTACAGTTAGTAGAAATGATTATTGAGAAATTTTCTCCAACTCTCTATAGTTCATTGGGTATTTTCCTTCCTTTAATAGCAGTTAATTGTGCTATTTTAGGTGGCGCTTTGTTTATGCAAGAAAGACAATATTCTACAATTATTGAGGCAACTTCATTTGCTTTAGGATCTGGTGTAGGTTGGTATTTAGCTATTGTGGCAATTGCTGCAATTAGAGAGAAAATTAGATATTCTAATGTGCCTCCTCCTTTAAGAGGGCTAGGTATTACATATATTATCACTGGTTTAATGGGAATAGCATTTATGTGCTTTATGGGAATAAAAATTTAATTATGATATACACAATTATTTCTGCTGTTGTTTTCTTCTTGTTTGTCATTATTTCTTTAGTAGGAATTTTATTATTTGCAAAGTCTAAACTTTTACCATCTGGAGAAATTGCTCTTACAATAAATGGAGATAGTAAAATTAAAGTTTCACCTGGTGAAACTATTTTAGGAACTTTAGGAAATAACAAAATATTTTTACCATCTGCATGTGGAGGTGGAGGTACTTGTGCAATGTGTAAGTGTCAAGTTTTATCGGGTGGTGGGGAGATTCTTCCAACAGAGAAACCTTTTTTTACAAGGAAAGAGATTCAAAATAATTGGAGACTGGGATGTCAGGTCAAAATTAAAAATGATATGGAAATTAAAATACCTGATGAAATATTCGGTATAAAAAAGTGGGAATGTGAAGTAGTATCTAATTATAGTGTTGCCTCTTTCATTAAAGAATTTATTGTGAAATTACCTGCAGGTGAGAGCCTGGATTTTAAAGCAGGTGGTTATATTCAAATTGATGTGCCTGAAACAGAAGTTTCTTATAAGGATATTGATATCTCAGCAAATCCTGCTGATCCTGCTGGTGTCAATAAATTTAAAAGTGAATGGGATAAGTTTAATTTATGGAACCTGAAGATGAAAAATGATGAACCAATTTATAGAGCTTATTCAATGGCTAATCATCCAGCAGAGGGTAACATTGTGATGCTTAATATTCGGATTGCTACTCCCCCTTGGGATAGAAATAAAAACGATTGGATGGATGTTAATCCAGGAATTTGCTCCTCCTATGTGTATTCTTTAAAACCTGGTGATAAAGTTACTGTTTCTGGACCATATGGTGAGTTTTTTATAAAAGAAACTGAAAGTGAGATGGTTTATATTGGAGGAGGCGCAGGTATGGCTCCAATGAGGTCACACTTATTTCACTTATTTCATACTCTTAAGACAAATAGGAAAGTCACTTTTTATTATGGGGGTAGATCGAGAAAAGAATTGTTTTATATTGAAGATTTTAGAAAGATTGAAGAAGAATTCCCAAACTTCAAATTTCATGTAGCTCTATCAGAACCATTACCAGAAGACAATTGGAAAGAGAAAAAACATGTTGATGATGACGGAGATGGTTTTGTTGGTTTTATTCATCAAATAGTTGTAGATCATCATTTGAAATCTCATGAATCTCCAGAGGATATTGAATTTTATTTTTGTGGTCCACCATTAATGAATCAAGCAGTACTTAAAATGTGCGATGACTGGGGTGTCCCCGAAGAAAATGTTGATTTCGATGATTTTGGTGGGTAGATTATTTGTTTTCTTATCAATAATATTAGTTTTTAATTGTTGTAAAAACTATAATAATATTTATTCAATCAAAGGTCAAGCTCAAGGAACAACATATTATATTAAGTATTTATCTTCAGAACCTATCGTTAATCGATTTCACGTAGATAGTCTTTTGAAAATTATTGATTTTTCAATGTCTACATATAATGATAAATCAATAGTTAGTTTATTAAATAATGGTAAAAATGTTGAACTTGACACACTAATTAAAAAAGTTATTGAAAGAAGTGTTTTAATTTGTAGTCAGACAAATGGTGCATTTGATATAACAGTGGCCCCTATTGTTAATCAATGGGGTTTTGGTCCAAAAAGAATGCAAAAAAAAGTTTCAACTTTAGCGGATTCACCTAATCTAAAAGGTTGTAATAAATTGTCATTATATAATGACTCTTTGATAATGATTGATAATGTTAATTTAGATTTAAATGGTATTGCTCAAGGTTTTTCTGTAGATTATGTTTCAGACTTTCTACTTAAACAAAACATTGTTAATTTTATGGTTGAGATTGGTGGAGAAGTTAGATGTTCGGGTTCTAATTTAGGTAAGCCTTGGAAAATTGCGATTGATAAACCCAAAGAATACGGTGACAGAGAATTTGCTTATATACTTCAAGTAAACGATTTGTCTATTTCCACTTCAGGTTCTTATAGAAATTTTTATTATACAAGCGATTCATCAAAAATCACTCATCATATGAATCCAATAGAAATGAAACCAGCCTTTAATAATTTAATTAGTGCTACAGTGTTATCTAAATACTGTATGGATGCTGATGCATATTCAACTGCTTGTATGGCGGTAGGTTTAGAAGGGTCAAAAAAGTTTTTAACTGAGCATGAGATTTCAGCATGTTTAATGTATTTGGAAAATCAGGATACAGTAAGTTATTTTTCAGGCAGTTTTCTGTCTTTTTTACATTCTAATAATGGGTCAGCACCACAATAGCTACATTTTTCGCCAGACTGATTTAAATATGGATTTTTACTTGCACAAGTTCCAGAAAATTCTCCATTTTTAGTAAAAATAATTTTTACGCATATACCAATTAGTCCAATTGAAATAATAATTATTGCAAGTAATATCGTTTTAGTCATAGTATTAATACTTCTTCTTCTAATTTAATATTAAATGTTTGAAATACTTCTTGTTTTATTTTATTTGCTAAATTCTGAATTTCTTTTCCAGTTGAATTTGAGTGGTTGATTAATACAAGAGCTTGCTTAGAATAAACCCCACAATTCTTATTTTTATATCCTTTCCATTTAAGTTTTTCAATTAGCCATCCTGCAGGTATTTTTATTTCATTTGTTTCGTAAAAAGGTATATCTGGATATTTTTTTTGAATATTATATAGTATGTTTTTAGAAATAATTGGGTTTTTAAAAAAACTACCTGCATTGCCAATTTTTTTTGGATCAGGTAGTTTTTTTGTACGAATTTTTATTACTAGCTTACTTATGTCTTTGCAAGTTATATTATTTTTATTTAATTTCTTGACTTCTTGTTCTAATGCCTTATAGCTAAGGTTTATATTTTTATGTTTTGATAATTTTAATCTTACTTTAGTTATAATAAATTCATTTCTATATTGATTTTTAAATATCGAATCCCGATATCCAAATTTACAATCAGACTTTGTAAACGTTATTTGTTCTTTTGTTGTAAGATGTATTGCATCTAGACTCTCAAATGTATCATTTAATTCAACACCATATGCGCCAATATTTTGAATTGGAGCAGCTCCAACATAACCGGGAATTAATGCTAGGTTTTCTAATCCATATAAACCTTTATTTATACTCCAAATTACCACATCATGCCATATTTCCCCAGCACCTAATTCTACGATAGAGTTATGTTTATATTCTTTAATAATATTAATGCCTTTAATTGTATTATGAATAACAAGGCCATCTAAATCTTTAGTGAATAATATATTACTACCTCCTCCCAAAACCAATTTGTGTTTTTTATCTACATATTTATAATTTAAAAGATTTAATATGTCATCCTCACTCTGTATTTTTACAAATTGCCTTGCTTTTATATCAATATTAAATGTATTGTGTTGAATTAATGATTTATAATTTATTATATTCATTTTGCTAAAGTAAATTAAATAATTATTATTATTAGATTAAATTTATCAAATAAAATAGAATGACATCTAGGCCTATAAAGGTTATTCTTTCTGTAACCAATGATTTAAGTACTGATCAACGTGTTAATAAAGTTGCTCTTACATTGGTTAATTCAGGATTTGATGTTTTGATTATTGGGAGATTAAAAAAAAACAATAAAGAATTTCTAAAAAGACCATACTCTGTTATTAGATTTAATTTATTTTTTCAAAAGGGAGTATTGTTTTATTTTGAATATAATTTCCGTCTTCTCTTTTTTTTATTATTTAATTCTTTTGATATTTTATTGTCCAATGACTTAGATACCTTACTTCCTAATTTTATTGCATCTAAAGTTAAACGCAAAAAGTTAATTTATGATAGTCATGAATTATTTTCGGAATTACCAGAAATAATTAATAGGAAATTTGTAAAATCAACATGGTTATTATTGGAAAAGATTTTGTTGCCGAGGATTAATTATTCATATACTGTTAGTAATAGTATTGCAAATTATTATTATCTAAAATATGGTATAAATATGGGTGTAGTCAAAAACGTTCCTTTATATAGAGGGTCAGACAATTATATTAAAAATCCTAGTGATGATAAGATTATTATATATCAAGGTGCGGTTAATAAAGATAGGGGAATAGATTTGATGATTAAATCGATGCAATATGTAGAGGCTAAATTATATATTGTTGGAACAGGAGATGTTTTGGATGATATGATTCAGTTATCTAATAAATTAAGACTAAAAAACAAGGTGACCTTTAAAGGCCATGTGGAATTTAAATACTTACATAAATTAACTAAACAGGCTGATTTGGGTCTTTCATTTGAGGAAGATAGCTGTTTGTCATATAGGTTTTCACTTCCTAATAAAATTTTTGATTATTTACATGCTGACATCCCAATTTTAATTAGTGATTTACCAGAATTTAAGAATATTTTATCTAAATATAATGTAGGAGAAGTTCTTCGAAATAGAGATGCTAAACATATAGCTTCACAAATTAATCAATTACTTAATAAACCAAAACAATATTGGATTGAAGGTATAAATAATGCAAAAAAAGAGTATTGTTGGGAGAAAGAAGAATCAGTATTATTATCTTTTTTTTCTTGATTTGATTTGTATTTCACAGAATAATCCAAGTTTATATAATTGAAATAATAACATAGATGGGTGTTTAGATTTTAGATTCTTAATAATTAGTTTTTTAGACAATTTGAATGCAATAAAAACTACCCAATCTAACTTGATATATGCAAGATTGATCCAAGTGTTTTGTAGTCTAGTATTTGCACATTCTTTTTTTATATTTAATAGAGAATCATTTATATTTTCTAAAAAATAATCTGTACTTTTCAATCCTATGTGATAAAGTGGAATATCTACGTGTTTAATTTTTCTGTTTTGAGCAAAATATAAATCTTCATATCCATACGAATTGATGGTTTCATCAAATTTAATTAGTTTAAATAATTTTTTTTCACACAAAAAATGATGTGATGAAAATATTTTCCTTTTTCTTTTTGACTCAACATTACGGCCATATTTCCAATGTAATAATTTGTTTTTTGGTGGTTTATTATTACTGTAAAGGGTTGTACCATAAATAATTTCTATTCCATCATTAATATATTTAGCTGCATCAAGATATTGTTGGATAAATTTGTTGTCAACTACAGCTGAATCTGCATCAATAAATAATAATAAATCTGAATTGGCTTGTTTTGCAAGTAAATTTCTAATTTTTGATCGACCAATATTCTGCTTTAACTTTTGATATTGAACTTGTTTATATTTTGTTATCTTTTCATTTTTAAAAAATTTGGAAGAACAATCTTCGATGCAAATAATTTCAAATCTAATATCTAGAGCTATACATTGATTATATAAATTATCTATCAAGGTAGTTATGTCCCAATTAAATATTGGAATTAAAATTGAGAGGTTAGAATAGGAATTATAATTTTTCAAATACTAAGTTTTTTTCACAAATAATGGTTCTTTGAGGAAATTGATCCATGAGATATTTGTCATGTGAGGCCATTAATACAGTTTTTGTGTGAGTAATATCTTGAAGTAATTTTATTATTTCAATAGAATTTTCTGGATCCAGATTGCCTGTAGGTTCATCTGCTAAAATAACATCAGGGTTGTTTATAAAAGCCCTGGCAATTGCTACTCTTTGTTGTTCTCCTCCTGATAATTCGTGAGGCATTTTAAAGCCTTTTGTATTCATTTTAACTAATTCCAGTACTTCCTCTACTCTATTAAGCATTCTTTTTTTATTTTTCCAGTCGGTTGCTTTCATCACAAATAAAAGATTATCAGTTATATTACGATCAGAAAGGATTTGAAAGTCTTGAAAAATAATTCCAATTTTCCTTCTTAAAAATGGAATTTCACTTTCTTTAAGTGTTTCTAAATTAAATCCTACTATACTACCTTTGCCTTTTTTTAAATTTAAGTCGCCATATAAAGTTTTGAGTAAACTACTTTTGCCACTACCTGTCTTACCGATAAGGTATACAAAATCACCATGTTGAATATCAATGCTAACGTCTTTTAATATAAGATTTTGGTTTTGATAAATATCCGCTTTTTGTAGTTTAATTATTGGGTTCAATAGTATTGAATTTTAAAATAAGTAATAAAATGATTTTTAAATTTATAAAATAATTTCAATTAATTTATGTTAATTAATTTGTTAAAATTAATAATATGAGATATCAATTTTAATGTAAAAATAAATTTATGTTTGATTATATATGTTTTGTAGATTAATTATTTTATTGTTTATAAGTTATTCTGTTTGTTCACAAACCAACTTTGATCTTTACACAAAGAGTATAAATTGTTTTAACACAGGTGATTATGTTTGTAGTAAGCAAGGTTTTAAAGAAATACTAGGTTCTTCTAAAGTCAGTAATAGTTCAATTTTTGAAAATGCTCAATTTTATGTTTTTTTATCATCTTTGAAATTGTATCATAATGATACGGAGCAACTTTTTTTTGATTTCATTAATCAATTCCCAAACAGCAATAAAAAAGATGAAGCTCGATTTTATATTTCACAATATTTTTTTGAGGCAAAAAAATATCAAAAAGTGGTGAATATTTTAAGTGAAATTAATTTATATCAAACTGTAGATCGTGACAAGGCTTTTTTTTATCTTGGATACAGTGCTTTTTTTGTAAAAAAATATGATTTAGCTAAGAGTTGTTTTTTTGAATTAATAAATATTGAATCTGCTTTTATTGAAGATGCTCTATACTATAATTCTACTATACTTTTAGATGAGGGGAATTTAGATGCTGCACTAATTGGATTTAATAGATTAAAACAGTCGGATAATTATTTTGATAAAGTCCCCTATTATATATCATCTATCCTATTTAATCAACAAAATTACAATCAGTTAGTTAGTTATTTAGAGCCTATTTTAGATAAAAGTTATCATAAATACAATAAATTGGTTTCTTTATGTGCAAACTCATTTTATAAGCTTAATGATTACGACAAAACAATTGCATATTTTGAGGAATACAAGCAACTAAATGATACCCTAACTATATTTGAGCTATATCAAATAGGCGTTTCATATTATAATAAAGGATTGTATGGATTTGCTATTAATCATCTAAATAAAATAGTGTTTAATAATGATAGTATTGCACAATATGCTTTTTATTATTTGGGAGATAGTTATATAAATACAAATAATAGACATGAAGCTATGAATGCATTTTACTCTTGTTCTGTGATTGATTATGATGCAGATATTCAGCATGATGCGTACTATAGATTTGTGTTACTTGCATATGAACAAGATAGTCCTTTATATGATCCTGAAATGTATTTACTTGATTTTATTAATAAATATCCAAATTCTATTTATGTGGATGAAATATACCACTGTATTTCAAATATTTATCTTAACACCTCTAATTATGAAAAAGCAATTTCTGTTTTAGAGAAAAGTGATTTTAACGACAAGACCTTACAAGAAAAATATCAAAAAATAACTTTTCATAGAGGGGTTCAACTATATAATGATGGTGATTTTAGTCAAGCCTTAATTTATTTTAAAAAATCTATTAGATATAAAAATGATATTAATCTTTTTTATAAGTCTAGTTATTGGATTGCTGAATCGTTTTATAATTTAAATATGTTCAAAAAATCGTTAGAATTTTATTCTAATGTAAATAGTACACACGATTTTTTTTTACAAGCAGCTTATGCACAGGCTTATTCTTATTGGATGTTAGAAGATTACTCTAATGCTATTAAGCAATTTAAAATTGTAATTAAGCAAAATGATAATTCTCAATTTATTCATGATGCATATGTGAGATTGGGAGATTGTTATTTTAAATTAATGAATTATTATTCGGCTTCGGAATTTTATAGTCTTGCAATTAGTCATAGTGGACATCAGTCTGATTATGCAGCATATAAAAAAAGTACATCTTTAGTCTTATTAAATGATTATCATAGTGCAATTGAGTCATTTAATTATTTGATTAATAATTTTGACACTTCTAATTATTTAGATAATGCAATTTATGATCTCGGAAATGTCTATATTTTATCCAAAAATTATGACTTTGCTCTTAATACATATGACATCATAATAGAAGAGTTTAGACATAGTGAATTTTATAGTTTGGCTCACTTAAAGGTTGGATTAGTTCATTATATGCAAAATAAAGATGAGAAGTCAATTGAATTATTTAAAAAAATTATTGTTGAATTTCCTAATTCTAGTGTTTCAGAACAGGCACTAAATATGATTAAAAATATATATTCAGAAAATGGTGAGTTAAAACTATTTGTGGATTATTTGTCAAATATAAAACATGATTACACCAAATTAGAATTAGATTCATCAATGTATTATTCAGCAGAGTTGCAATTTATGCAAAATAATTTCACTAAGGCCATTAAGGGTTTTAGAGAGTATTTGTCTCAATATAATAAAGGTTTGTTTTGTATTGAATCCAACTATTATTTAGCTAAATCCTATCAATATATTGGGGAATTAGATAGCGCCGTACGTGTGTTAAGCTATGTTGTGGAAAATCAAGAGAATAAGTTTACCGTTGATGCTGTTTTAGAAATGGCTAGAATGAGTTTTGAACTGGGTAACTTTATTAGTTCAGAAAAATATTTTGGACAACTATGTAAATTAGCTCTTACCGTCAATGTAAAACAAGAAGCCATTATGGGGCTTGTTGAATCAAAATATCAACTTTACAAACACAATGATGTCATTAAGTATTTGTCAGATTCTTTGCCGAAAGATTTTTTTTCGGGTAAGCAATATAATCGTTTAAAGTATTTACAGGCTTCTTCTTTATTTATGCTAAATCGATATAGTGAATCATTAAATGAATATAAATGGATTATAAATAATAGTGAAGGTAGTTTAAAAGCTGAGTCAATTTATCATGTTGCATTTATTCATTACATAAATGAACAATATCATGATTGTCAAAAATTTGTTTTTCAAATTATAAAAGAGTTTCCAAATTATAAATTATGGGTCGATAAATCATTAATTTTATTGGTTAAAAATTATATTGCTCAGGATGATGTGTTTCAAGCCGAACACGTATTAGAAAAAATACTTTTAAACTGTGAAGATCCCGTGATTTTACAAGATGCAACAAATATAAAAAATACTTATTTTCAATCCTCATTAATTAATTTAAATGATTAGATTTTATTTTTACATACTATTATTTATTCCTTGTCTTATTATTTCACAAGATCATATTTTGAGGGTTGAAACTATTGATGTAATAAAGGATTATAAGCCAATTATTTCAAATGGAAATAAAATCTCATCACAACCTGTATATAATGACTCATTACCTAATAAGACTTTCTATGAAGGTTCTATTATAAATAAAGATTTTATTGCGTTACCTAAAGTTTTGTTTGATCTACCTTTAAAATTACGTTTTAGTATGTTAGATGAATATTATTCGAATTTTGCTCAAATTACTTTAGGTTCTTATAATCATTTAGAAACCAAGCTTAAGTATTCTAATGGTATCTCATCTATTCATAATTCCGGATTTTTATTTCATTTCAATCGTCAACAAGTAGGTTTTAAAAAACCATATTTTAAAAGTTTTAATGGACAATTAAATAATATAATTAACGTCTATAGTAATAGATTTTTTGATACAAAAGTTTTGAAATTCAATGTAGATTATTTGAACTCACATGGTTTATACTGGGGGGGTCTTGATAATTATGATATTAGTATGATCAATCATTATTCTATTAATAATCTGTCACTAAATTTTGGGTTGCAAGAACAATCCAATGAACATTTACTTGATTTTATTAACTTTAATGCTAATTATTTTGCAAATAATTTTAGTAGATCTGAGTTGCTTTTTTCTGGTACTTTTCATTTTAAAAGAGAAAAATCGCTTAAAAAACAATTACTTTCTATTGAATTTGTCTCTAGTCATAATAATTTTACTGATTTTAATTTATTTAACTTTACTAATTATAATGATTATTTCCCTGTGGAAAGCATTAATGACATTTTAATTTCACATCATTTTAATTATACCGGTAATTACTTTGTTGATTACGAAATAGGATATAATATAAATTACTTTATTTCTAGTATTGAGGCTAATAACTCTTTTCTTTTTTCCCCAAATTTCCATATTTCTAAATTAATTAATAATAAGCAATCGTTAGGTTTTAGTTTCTTTAATTCTTATGACTATCAATCTATTAGTGAATTGTTTCAAGACATCCCGTATATTGACCCTAATTATTATAATTTTTTAACTAATAATTTAGAAGCTTCTTTTTTTTATTCTTATAAAATTGGCGGAAACCTGTCATTATTTTTAAACTTAAAATATATTAATAATAAGAATCATCCTGTGCCATTTTTGTTTTTGAATAGGCATAATTTTTTTGTTTTAGATAATGATAAATTTCTTAATCCTATTTCATTTATTAAAAATGATGTTAGTGGTATTATATTTTCACCATCTTTTAATCTTGATTTCAAATATTTTAGTTTATTGTGTTCAGCTAATTTTAATAGCGTCAAATCCTTAAATTCTGGATATGAGGATGTAGATATTTTGCCAAGTTTAGATTATAATTTCATTTTTACTGCTCCTTTAAGTAAGAATTTTTCTATGAAATTTGAGTGGTTGTTTATGGGGGAGAGGGATGTATTAGTATTAAATATTACAGATGAGTTTAATTTTATTCTTAATCCAATACGTACGTTAGATGCTTCAATTAATTCTAATTTTGAAATAAATTATAATATTTCTAATATTATTATGTCATTATCATTACAAAACATATTTTCTAATACTACATATTTTTATGATGGTTATTATGAGAATTTTGGTCGAAAAATACTTATTAATTTTGTTTATAAGTTTTAGTCTTTTAAACAAAAAAATACTACAAAAAATGGTTTAATTTTAATATATTTAAAATTAGAAATTATTCAAAAATAAATATGGATTTAGAGAATGAAAAAAAGCAGAATTATTCTGCTGGTAGTATTCAGGTATTAGAAGGTTTAGAGGCAGTAAGAAAACGACCTGCAATGTATATTGGCGATGTTGGTCAAAAGGGTCTCCATCATTTAGTTTATGAAGTTACTGATAACTCAATTGATGAGGCGTTAGCAGGACATTGTAAAAATATTCACCTTTCTATTAATCAGGATAATTCAATTACTGTATTAGATGATGGTAGAGGGATACCTACTGGCATGCACGATAAAGAAAAAAAATCTGCATTAGAAGTAGTTATGACTGTACTACATGCTGGTGGAAAGTTTGATAAGGATTCTTATAAGGTTTCTGGTGGATTGCATGGTGTTGGTGTTTCGTGTGTGAATGCTCTTTCTGAACACTTGAAAGTATCTGTATATAGAGAGGGAAAAGTTTTTTGTCAAGAATATGAAAGGGGTATTCCTTTGTATCCTGTTAAAGAAGTAGGAGAATCTGACAAAACTGGAACAGAAGTAACATTTACTCCTGATAAGACAATCTTTTTAGATACAACATATATTTATGATATTCTATCTGCTCGAATGAGAGAACTGTCTTTTTTAAATAAAGGTATTACAATTACCATCGTTGATAAGAGAATTCAAAACGAAGACGGTAGTGATCTTTCTGATAAATTTTATTCAGAAGGTGGCTTAAGGGAATTCGTAAAATACTTAGACTCATCTAGGGATGCATTAAATAAATCTGTTATGTATATGGAGGGTGAAAAAAATGGAATTCCAGTTGAAGTTGCTATGCAGTATAATAACACGTATACTGAAAACCTTCATTCTTACGTAAATAATATCAATACTCATGAGGGAGGTACTCATTTAGCCGGATTTAGAAGAGCTTTGACAAGAACCTTAAAGAATTATGTTGAAAAAACACCGGGTTTTGCAAAAGAAAAAGTATCTATTTCAGGGGATGATTTTCGCGAAGGATTAACAGCAGTTGTTTCTGTAAAAGTAATGGAACCACAATTTGAAGGTCAAACAAAGACTAAACTAGGTAATAGTGAAGTAATGGGTCCAGTAGATCAACTTGTTGGGGAAATGTTATTTAACTACTTAGAGGAGAATCCTCAAGAAGCCAAAATGATTGTTCAAAAGGTTGTTTTAGCTGCTAAAGCTAGACAAGCAGCTAGAAAAGCTCGTGAACTAATTCAAAGGAAAACCGTAATGTCATCCACTGGACTTCCAGGTAAATTATCTGATTGTTCTGAATCTGATCCAGAAGTTTGCGAAATATTTTTAGTTGAGGGAGATTCAGCAGGTGGAACTGCAAAACAGGGAAGAGATAGGTCATTTCAAGCGATATTGCCACTTAGAGGTAAAATTTTAAATGTTGAGAAGGCAATGCCTTATAGAGTTTTTGAAAATGAAGAAATCAAAAACATGTTTACTGCTTTAGGTGTTTCAGTTGGAACAGAAGATGATGAAAGAGCCTTAAATATTGAAAAATTAAGATATCATAAAATAATAATCATGTGTGATGCAGATGTTGATGGAAGTCATATTGCAACATTGATACTTACTTTCTTCTTCAGATATATGCGAGATTTAGTGGAACTAGGCTACATTTATATTGCTGCACCACCCTTGTATCTTGTAAAAAAGGGCTCAACACAAAAGTATTGTTGGGATGATGAAGAAAGGGATCGCTGTGTCGAAAATCTTAAAGCAGGTAAAGATGTAAAAGTTTCTATTCAGCGATATAAAGGTTTAGGAGAAATGAATGCTTCTCAATTATGGGATACAACTATGGAGCCCGAAGCAAGAACACTTAGGCAAGTAACAGTTCAAAATGCTGCAGAGGCTGACAGAGTTTTCTCTATGTTAATGGGAGATGATGTTCCACCTAGACGGGCTTTTATTGAAGCAAATGCAAAATATGCTAAAATTGATGTATAAATTTTATTTAAGCATTAATATTTTTCCAACTTCTTCTTTTTCAACACCTAAATTTGTTTTATAAAGAATTTTATAATTATAAACATCACTAGGTAATTCAATGCCTTCTTTATTAGTACCATCCCAGCCTTCATTATAATTTATTGTAGAAAACACTCCTTTTCCCCACCTGTCAAAAATAAATAATTGATAAGATTCTATATTGATATTTGTCAAACTAGGATGAAATATGTCATTTACACCATCATTATTTGGTGTAAATGTATCTGGAGTGTATGAAAAATAATCTTGCAATACCTCTATATTTTTTATTTTTGTTGAATTACAACCAAATTCATCAGTGACTATTAATTCTACTGTGTAAAAACCAGGGCTAGAATATAGATATATAGGATTCTGTTCGTTAGATGAATTGCCATCTCCAAAATTCCAATTCCATGAATCAATATTACTATCTATAGATAAATCTGTAAATATAGACGGATTATTTGAAAGGTAGAATTGGGATTCATTTATAGAGAAATCTGCAATTGGAGCTATATTTAAATCAACATTTATTTGATTTTGACAACCATCATTATCTGTAATTAAAACGTTATATTCTCCTTCTTGAGCATTTTCAAAAATACCAGTATTATTTGAACTAAGAATGTTATCATTAACGTCAATTAAATTATATGTGTAATTTGCACTTCCCCCATCAACATCTACTGATACTACACCTTCATTACTACAGTTTTCTGTAGTATTAATAATTGTAATAATTGAATTTTCGGTGATAGTTACTGTTTCTGAATTAGAGCAATTATTATCATCTATAATGGTTAAAGAATAAATACCAGCTGATATATTATTTAGGTTTTCAGTTGATTCACCATTAGACCAATTATAGTTAATATCACCTACACCACCATTTATAGTTATATTAATAAAACCATCACTTTCTCCATAACATGAAACGCCATAGCCACTATAATCCGAAGTTTCTACAATTATGTTCAACTCTTCTGGTTCAAGAATTTCTATATTATTTAATTCTAGTGAACAACCATTACTATCAGAAACTTCTACATTATAAATGTCAGGTGGTAAATTGTCAACATTTTGAGTTGTTTGTCCATTAGACCATGAAAAAATATAGCTACCAGTGCCACCACTAACTAACAAATTTATTATACCATCATTTTCTCCAAAACATGTTATATTTGTTGTGTTGTCAATATCTAATTGTAAAATTTCATTTTCAGTAACTTCAATATCAATCATTTCTGCATTACATCCATTATCATCAATTACGTTTAATGAATATGATCCTGCTATTAAATTCGAAATGCTTTCACTATTTGAGCTAAAATTATTTGGACCTAACCAAATGTATTCATAGCTAATCGCCTGTTGACTTTGGTCGATTATTGGAGTTCCACCAGTTACATTAATATCAATTGAGCCATCAGAAAGTCCGTTGCATGAGACATTAATAATTGATTCAGATATGTTTATTTGTTCAGGTTGATCAATTTCAAAATTGACAGGTATTTCACAGCCAAAAGAGTCTGATACAATAGTATTATATATTCCCGCATTTAAGTTACTTAGATTTTCATATGTATAGGGTGGAGTGCCACCACTTACTTCAAGTTCTACAGACCCGTCAGATCCATTAAAACATAATGTATTTGTAACTATCGGCTCAACATATAATGGTTCAGGTTGATCAATAGAGAAAAATACTTCATCACCTGGTACTAAGCACCCATTTGCATCAATAGTAGTAAAATAATACTCACCAGCTATTAAATCTTGAAAGATTATATCATCTCCCATTAATTCATTTAATACTCCCCCAGTTCCATCTTCTAATCCGATAATAGTGCTATAAGGTGATGTTCCACCACTTATTGTAATATTAATTGAACCTTCATTTTGCCCATTACAAAGTACATTGTTAATAATAAAGGGTGTATCAATTATGGGTGGTTCAAGAATTTCAAAAGTTAGTTCTTCGCTTGAGCAACCTGTTTCTGCCTCTGTAATTGAAACCGAATATAAACCGGGAGAAAGGTTCTCAAAAATATAGTTGTTTTGAGTAGTTTCTTCAGATGATGTTACTA
>MDTG01271892.1_pt1 | contig 31107 bp, 29 predicted proteins | sample 811421 | NCBI WGS metagenome assembly MDTG01 (sample SAMN05326645, study PRJNA326480) | marine metagenome | isolation source: seawater | place: Pacific Ocean: South East | collected 2011
AATAAGGCATATAGTGTTGATAAATGGTATTTTTTGTATATTTGTGGAGAATTATGGAAAATCTTTTTAAAGGGATACATACTCTTAGTCTTGATTCTAAAGGAAGACTAGGAATACCTGTAAAATATCGTGATCATATAATGGGACTTCTAAAGGGCTCAATGGTTATAACTATAGATACTGAGGAAAAATGCCTTTTATTATATCCAAACGAAACATGGTCTAAAATTCAGAATAAAATCAATGAATTACCATCGTTTAATAAAAATGCCAGAAGAATTCAGAGACTCTTAATTGGACATGCTGAAGACATCGATGTCGATACCACAGGCAGAATACTAATTTCACGACCTCTAAGAGATTATGCGTCTCTTTCAAAAAAAGTTACGTTGATTGGGCAAGGTGAAAAATTTGAGATTTGGGATCAGAAATTTTGGAATGAAAATGTCGATAAATGGAGAGAAGAGGTCACATCCAATGACGATGCAGAGGCACTCAAGGATATCAGCATATGATTACTCACAACCTATATAAAATTCTTGGCTTAGATGCAAACGTAGACACCAATACAATCAAAATCGCCTATCGCAGATTAGCCTCAAAGTATCATCCAGATAAAAATTTTGATGATAAAGAGTCAAAAAAGCATTTTATTGAAATAAAAGATGCCTACGAAAAAATTATGGAAAAGAGAAAATATGAATAATTTGCCGCATATACCAGTTTTAAAAGATGAATCTATAAGTCAGCTTATAACTGATGTCAATGGAGTTTATATAGATGCGACTCTTGGCTACGGAGGTCACACGAAATCAATTCTAGAGATGACTTCGGTGAATGCCAAAATATTTGGAATCGACAAAGATCATGACTCTATAGAATTTAATACAAATGAGTTATTACATGAGAAGAGGTTTACCCTGAAACACGGATGTTTCTCTTCTCTAGATGAATATGCTAAGACATGGAATATTTATGGTTCTGTGAATGGGATCTTATTTGACCTAGGAGTATCGTCAGTACATCTCGATAAGGCTGAGCGAGGCTTTAGTTTCAATAAAGATGCTCCATTAGATATGAGATTTAATCAATCACAAGGTAAGAAAGTTTCTGAGTATTTAAATAAACTTCCAGAAAAAGAGATCGAGAGAATATTAAGGGTTTACGGACAAGAAAAATTTTCTAAGAGAATTGCTAGAAATATTATCAAATACAGACAGGATCATGTGATAGAAAACACCTTTGATCTTGTAAATATAATAAATAAATCTGTCCTAGTTAATGATAAGAATAAACATAATGCAACTAGATCTTTTCAGGCATTAAGAATATTTGTTAATCAAGAGCTAGATATTCTTCGTGAAGTTTTAGAAAAATCTTATGATGTGCTTGCTCCGAAAGGTAGACTTGTGTTGATAACATACCACTCTCTAGAAGATAAGGTGATAAAGGATTTTCTTATTTATAATGATAAATATTTATCTGCACCAAGAAAGATGCCAATAAAACCTGATTTCATGAAAAAAATGTTTAATCTAATCAAAAGAATTAAACCATCTGAAGATGAAATTACTATAAATCCTCGATCAAGATCAGCAAAGCTAAATGTTTTAGAGAAACAATCATGAATTTAGGTACATCATTATTATTAATTATATTAATTACAACGTCTGCATTTGGCGTTATTTATATAAAATATCAAAATAGATTTCTTAATATTGAAATATCAAAAAATGAAAAGAAACTATTTGAATCTTCTGAGTTATATAGAGAATTGTTGAAACAAAAAATTATTTTGACCGATAGAAAACTTCAAAAGAATAGTTTAGGTGAAGCATTGAACATGCAATTACCAACTCAAGAAAGAATTTTAATCATGAATATAAATCACTAGGAGGAACACCATGTTTGAAATAGTAAATAATTATAATCAAAATGCAGTTATTAAAGTAATCGGTGTTGGTGGTGGAGGCGGGAATGCTATCATGTCAATGCTAAAATCACAGATTCATGGAGCAGACTTTATTATTGCGAATACGGATGTTCAAGCACTGAGAGACGTAAATGGAGCTACGACAGTTCAAATAGGCTCTGAAATAACAAAAGGATTGGGAGCAGGAGCAGATCCTGAAAAAGGCAAACAAGCTGCATTGGAGGCAAGCGAAACACTAAAAGAATCTATCGAAGGTGCTGATATGCTATTTATTGCTGCTGGAATGGGTGGTGGCACAGGTACCGGAGCGGCTCCAGTAATAGCTCAAATCGCAAGAGATTTGGGTATTTTAACAGTAGCAGTAGTTACAAAACCTTTTGATTTTGAAGGTCCTGAGAGAATGTCAAATGCACAAGAGGGTATAGATAATCTTGAGCACTGGGTTGATTCACTAATTGTGATTCCAAATTCAAAATTAAAAGAAGTTTATGGAGGTAGCGAATCAATTTTCTCATCATTTGAGAACGCTAATGATGTTTTAAGAGGAGCTGTGAAAGGAATTACAGAGATTATAACAATAAGAGGTTTTATGAATGTAGATTTTGCTGATGTTAAAACAGTGATGTCCGGGATGGGTAAAGCTATGATGGGCTCAGGTGTTTCATCAGGTGAAAACAGAGCTGTTGATGCAGTAACGACAGCATTAAGTAGTCCTCTATTAGACAATATTAATCTTCAAGGAGCTAGCGGTGTATTGGTAAATATAACCTCAGGATCAGATCTAACTACTGATGAATTTGAAATTATCGGGAGTAAAATAAAAGAGATAGCTAATGAAGACGCTAAAATTATCACAGGATGTATAAAAGAGGATGATAATATTGGAGATCTTCGTGTAACAATTATTGCAACTGGTTTCGAGCAGCAAGGATCTTCTATAGAGTCTTCAGCTTCGATTATTGAAAACCAGGAAGTATCCAAAGAAAATAAATCATATAGCGGAGAGACAGTCGCTAATACAGAAGTACAACCTGATATAAATTTAGGAGCAAAAGAGGATCAGACTTCTATTGATATTCCTGCTTTTTTAAGACAACAGGCTGATTAATAAGAACACAAAATATAATCCCAAATGGAGGCTACTATCATTTTTAACTGTAGTCTCTATTATATTTTTAATTATTTTACTTAGACTTTATTTTATACAAATTAAAGCGACCGATTGTTTTTATTTCAATGATGGAGCTTGTAAAGAAAATATTCTTAAAGAGGCAAATAAAAGACAAATTCATCTAGAGAAGATCTCAGCTCAAAGAGGAATTATTTATGATAGAAATAAAAATATCCTTGCTATGTCTTTACCAAGTAAGACGCTATGTATTAATCCAAGCAAGCTTAATAAAAAAAATAGTGAAATCGCAAAATTATCATTACTATTAAATATTTCACAGAAAGAACTACTTAATATTATCAATAGAAACAAAGATAAGAAGGAATACTACCTTAAACGACACATCAAAAAAAGTTTATACCTTGAAATAAAAAAAATTAATAATCCATATATTTATTTTATTAATGAAAATAAGAGAATATATCTTGGAGGCAAACCATTTTCAAATATAATTGGTTTCACAGATATAGATGATCGCGGGCAGGAGGGAATTGAATATATCAGAAATGATAAACTATCACCCGTTGACGGATTGAAAAGAGTTAAAAAAGACAATATCGGAAGATCGATAGAGACTATTGAGATATTAAAAAAACCCTCTTCAGGACAAAATATAAATCTTACTCTAGACAAAAGGATACAGATTATTGGCTACGAGGTGCTAAGAAAGTATATAAAAAAATTTAAAGCTGACAGCGGATCTATAGTTTTAGTTGAGTCAAAATCTGGGGAAATACTATCAATGACTAATTATCCATCGTTTGACCCAGATAAAAGGAGTACATATAAAGGGAACAAAATCAAAAATAGAGCTGTATATGATTTGATTGAGCCAGGATCAACTATCAAACCACTAATAGTATATGCTGGTCTGGAAAATGAGATCATACAAAGTACATCAGTCATAGATACTGCGCCTGGCGTGATTGAACTTGAGGGAAGGCAAATTAAAGATTGGAAATATCTTGGGCAAGTTACACCAGGGGATGTAATTAAGTTATCGAGTAACATTGGGGCAGCAAAAATATCAAGTCAATTATCAAAACAGGAATTGATAAGTTTTTTGGATAAAATCGGTTTTGGCCAATCATTATTTTTAGATCTCCCTGGTTCAAAAAATGGTTCATTACCAGTTGCTTCGGATTTATCTAATGCTGAACATTTTACACTTGGATATGGCTATGGGTTGTCTACTTCTTTGATGCATCTTGTTAGTGCATATGTAACATTAGCTAATAATGGTAATCGTATCCAACTAAAATATTTAAAGGATCCTGAAAACTATGTCAGTGAAGAAAGAATATTAAGCAAGAGGAATTCCGAGATTGTCGTCAATATGATGAAAGATGTAGTCCATTCAGATACTGGCACAGGGACAAAAGCAAAAGTAGATCGATATACGATTTATGGAAAAACTGGGACAGTGAGACAAATTGTTGAAGGCGAATACTCTAAAAATAGACATAATGCAATATTCATTGGTATAATAGGAGATCCATCGCCAGAATATGTAGCTGCAGTGATAATTAGAAATCCAAAGAAAGGTGAGGGGTCTGGCGGTAGGCATGCGGCTCCGGTGTTTAGTGAATTTGTTCAACACTCAATGCGTATAATTAATGAAATAAATTATGCAACAAAGTAAGCTTAATGTAATAACTAATTTTATTCACAATAACTCAAAATATAAAAAAAAATTTTTTGATAGATTTGAAATAGATTCTAGAAAAATTCATGACCAACAAATTTTTATATCTTTAGAAGAAAATGCATATAGAAATTCTAGAAATATATCAGATGCTATAAAGAAAAAAGCCTCAGCGGTTGTAAGCACATTACCTTATGATAGAAATTACTACCAAACAACTATTCCATTTTTATTTGTTGAAGACCTAAAAGATATATATTATCAGTTGTTTTCTAATAATTTAGATAAAAATAAAAAATGTCCAAAAATTATTGGTATAACAGGGACTAATGGAAAAACATCAACATTATTACTTTTGGCTGAAGCGCTTATGATTAGAAAGAATAAGATTGGAGTTATTTCAAGCGAAGGTATAGGTATCTTTCCCAAATTAAGAGAAAATAGTTATACGACTCCCACACTAGATATAATTTATAAAAATTATAATGAATTCTTAATAAGTGAGTGTGACTATATAATTATTGAATGCTCTTCTCAAGGTCTACACCAAGGAAGATTAAAAGGAATACTCTTTGATTATGCTCTAATAACAAATATTTATAGTGATCATCTAGATTATCACCGAACACTGAGTAGTTATATAGATTCTAAACTCCAACTTATTAATCAAAGTAAGGTTGCTGTATTAAATTATGATTCCCCTGTTCTTAGAAGAATAAATAATATTAAACATAAACTAACTAAAATATATTACGTTTCTCAGACTAAACAATCTATGAAAAATCAAATAAAAGTTAAAAAGTGCTATTCAGAAAATAATCTAGAAAGATTTCATATATCATCTATATTATTGATCATAGCAATAATGAAACGTGAAAAAATTAAAGATAATCTTATTAAAAAATCTTTATCAAAGTTAAGTTCCCCCAAGGGAAGAAGAAACATAATCTATACTAAAAATAAGGGAACATTCATTATTGATTATGCTCATACCACTCAAGCATATAAGGAAATATACAAAGATTTCAAAACTCATAATTCAGTCACAACCTTATTTGGATGTGGTGGAGATAGAGACAAAACAAAAAGGAAAAGTATTAGTAAAATTGTTGAAAAATATTCAAATAAAATTTTTATAACTGAGGATAACTCTCGCTCAGAGGATTTTACAAAAATTTCTGTGGATATTTTAATAGGGATAAACAAAAAATCAAAATGCCTAATCGAAAAATCAAGAAAAAAAGCTTTAAATAAACTATTTAATCAATCACGAAGAGATGATATAAATTTTATACTTGGCAAAGGATCTGAAAACTATATTCATAGAGGTAAACAAAAAATTAAACATAATGATCTTGAATATATAGAGAATATGATAGAAAAAAATGAAATTAAAAATATCTGAAATAGCATCATTCTTATCCGTAAAATATTACAGAGAGGATAAATCCATTAATAAAATAGTAACAGATAGTAGAAAAATAAAACAAGGCAATTTATTTGTTGCAATTTCCGGGAATAAATATGATGGACATGATTTCATAATTGATGCAATCAATAAAGGAGCTGCAGGTGTTATTTGTGAAAATATCAAGCAACTATCTAGCCAGGTTGTGCCATACATTCTTGTAACCAATACTGTCGAGGCTTTAGGAGTAATTGCCTCAAATTATAAAAGAAAATTAGGAGATCCATATACAATTGGTATCACAGGCACTAATGGTAAAACAACAGTGACTAAATTAACACACTCTATATTAAGCAAATCATTTAATGTCAGCACTACGATCGGGAACTTTAATAATGAAATTGGACTTCCACTATCTATTCTTGATTCTGATGAGGAGCATAAGATAAATAAGTGTGTCTATGAATTGGGTGCAAGCAAGAAGAATGATATTAAATATTTATCAGATATTTGTAAGCCAAATCTAACAACATTGCTAAATGTTTCTGAGGCTCACATAGAAACCTTTGGAAATATGGATAATCTAGTAAGAACAAAGGAAGAAATTTTTTCAAACGAAAATACCAATCACGTAATCCTCAATCTTGATGATGAGCATTATGGCAAATGGAAGGAAATAAATTCTCAAAAAAAAATCACTACAATTTCCATAAAAAATAATGCAGATTATTTTATCAAATCATCTAATTCTAATTATTACGTTATCTCTTCTCCAAAAGGAGACATTAAATTAAAAAAAAATAATGCTAAATTTATTTTACCAATTAATATTTTATTCAGTATAGCGCTTTCTGTAGAGTCAGGATCTACTATAGATGATGTAATAGAAGGAATAGAGAGCTTTTCAGGAATAGAAGGAAGATTTTATAAGTTTAAATCATCAAATGGAGCTTTAGTTATTGATGATTCATATAATGCAAATCCAGAATCTATGAAATCTGCTATTTATCAGCTTTCAATAACTAAAAACAAAACAATATTTGTAATGGGCGATATGGGAGAATTAGGCAAGAGGTCACATGAGCATCATCTGAATATCTTCAAGATTGTTAAAAAGCTTAGTATTGATTATTTATTTTATATGGGTGATTTTTGTGAAGAAGCTCAATCAATATTTGGACAAAATTGCTATACTTTCAATGATGTTATGGAATTAGTAAAAGAAATCAATAAAATATCTAATAAAGATACAACTATATTAATAAAAGCATCTAGATATATGAACTTTGATGTTATCGCTAGGGAGCTTAGATAATAATGTTATTAAATCTGTTTGAATACTTATCTCAATTTAACTCGGGATTCAATGTTTTTCAATATTTGACACTAAGGATAGTTATGGGTGCGTTAACATCCCTTATTATTTCCTTAATTTTAGGTCCATTTATAATTTCATACTTAAAGCATAAACAATTTTACCAATCTATCAGAGAGGATGGTCCGCAAAGCCACATTGATGGAAAAAATGCCACACCTACAATGGGAGGTATAATTATTATCTCTTCAGTATTGATATCTACAATACTTTGGGCTGATCTAGAAAATAATTATATTCTAGTATTATTATTTGGTATAGCTAGTTTTGGATTAATTGGTTTTTATGATGATTATAAAAAATTAATAAAAAAAAATAGTGACGGTATCAAAGGAAGAGTTAAGATACTTTTACAGACCTTTTTTGCAACAATAATTACAATGTTTTTATACTTTTATACTGAAACTGGATCTTTAGAATCTGTAGTACCATTCTTTAAAGAAAATAGTTTGTATTTAGGCCTATTATTCATTCCGTGGTCGATTTTTATATTAGTCGGATCGTCTAATGCAGTGAATCTTACAGATGGTTTGGATGGTTTGGCAATTTTGCCATGCATACTTATTGCATCAGCTTTTGTTATTTTTGCCTATGTTCATGGAAACGTTAATATATCTAATTATCTTCTCATCCCATATATTGAAAACTCCGGTGAGATAGCAATTTTTGCAGCGTCGCTTGTTGGTGCTGGCTTAGGTTTTTTATGGTTTAACTCTTATCCAGCTGAAATTTTTATGGGTGACTGCGGATCATTATCATTGGGAAGCTCCCTAGCTTTACTTGCAATAATCCTAAAGCAAGAATTAGCTTTCGCAATTATGAGCGGAATATTTATTGCAGAGGTACTTTCTGTTGTGCTTCAGGTAGGATCTTTTAAACTGAGAAAAGGTAAAAGAATATTTAAGATGGCACCATTACATCATCATTATGAGCTTTCTGGTCTTTCGGAACCTAAAATTATTATAAGATTTTGGATCATAACATTTATCCTTGTGTTAATAGCACTATCTACTCTAAAAATAAGATGAATGTATACAAATCATCTTTCCTTATTATTGGGAAAGGAGTGACTTATGAACATTGTAAAAATTTCTTTGAGGAAAACTCAATAGATTATAAGTATATTGATACAAAAGATTCTATAGGAATAAAAAACAATAATATAATTTTATCGCAAGAGTGCCAAGAGAGATTAAACCAAAAAAAGATTAACTTGGATGAAATTGATTATTTTGTAGTGAGCCCAGGTATTCCCAAAGATAATTATCTAATTTCCCAGCTTTCAAAATATAAAAGTGATGTCATTACTGATATTGACATTGTTCAGAATATTATAGATGCAAAATTGATCTGTGTTACTGGCACAAACGGAAAAACATCTACCGTATCATTATTAGCTGAGGTGCTTAATGCAAATTCTAAAAAAGCGATTGCATGCGGTAATAATGGAACTTCTGTATTTGAGGCATTAAAAAAGCGATACGAATATGTTGTACTAGAAATTTCTAGTTATCAGCTTGAGTATATTAAAAAACTTCATTCACATATTTCAGTTATTCTTAATATAACTAATGATCACTTAGACAGACATTTGACATTTCAGAGGTATTTAGAGATAAAATCTAAAATTTTGAAAAATGCCAAACATACAGTAACAAACAAACTCTTTAATATAAAAAATAATAATATTTTTGATATTCAAAATGATCACTTTTATATAAATGACAATAAAATTGAAAGCTTAAAATTACTTAACTCTAATTGTATTGAATATAAAAAAAAGAAGTATGAGATTTCTGGTAGGCATGAGGCACTTAACTTGTGTGCATGTATAGCAATATTAAAGATTATCGGTATTGAGACTACCAATATTTTTTCAGCATTTGAGAAACGTGAATCACTACCGCACAGGCTAGAAGCATTTACTAAAATAAATAATATAAACTTTATAAATGATTCAAAATCAACAAATGCTGATTCAACAATGAATGCATTATTATCAAGTAGTAAAAATATTATTTTGATCATGGGAGGAGATAATAAAAAAACATCATTTGATTCATTGAATAGTATAATAAATGAAAAAGTTAAACTTCTCGTTTTGATAGGTGAGAATCGTAATTATTTGGATAGAGAATTAAAAATAAATATTAAGAAAAAACTTTTTCATAAGTTAAATGATGCAACATCATACATATTCAATATAATGGAACCTGGAGATACAGTTTTATTATCACCAGGAACATCAAGCTTTTATATGTATGAAAACTATGAAGCACGTGGCGATCATTTCAAAAAAATTGTAAATGAGTATGTTTCTTCAAAAGATTAGAGACATTATTGACTTTTTTGACAATAGAGGCTTGGATTCGCTTTTTCTTGCCTGCGTATCAAGTTTAATTATTGTTGGGTTAGTAATGGTCACATCATCCACTGCTGATTTTGCTGCTACAAAATTTTCTAACCCTCTTTTCTTTTTCAAAAAACAATTAATTTTTATCGTTTTAGGTTTATTTATTCTATACATTATTTCACATATTAAAATCAATCTTTATTATGATTATGGACAATTATTTTTATTAGTGTCGTTTGTAATTTCTCTGTTAGTTCATCTTCCAGGAATAGGCGTGACCGTCAATGGCGCTACTAGATGGATTAATTTTGGTTTCTTTACTTTACAAGTCTCAGAGATTTCTCGATTATTCTTTTTTATATGGTTATCAGGCTACGTGGTTAGAAATGATTTTAACAAAGATTACCTAAAACTATTTATGTTTCTTGCGATACTTATGATCATTATTGTCTTTCAAAGGGACTTTGGAAGCATGATATTATTATTTTCTACATTCCTTATCTTTTCATTTTTATTGAATGTAAAATTGATTAATATTTTTAAAGTTATTTCAATATCAATAATTCCAATAATACTCCTAATAATTTTATATCCTTACAGGGTTAAGAGGTTATTGGCTTTTGTTAATCCATGGAGCGATCCTCAAGGAAGTGGATATCAAATAATCGCATCTCAAATTGCTCTATCATCTGGAGGGTTCTTTGGTCAAGGCCTTGGTTCAAGTATGCAAAAACTTTTTTACTTACCAGAACAGTATAATGATTTTATATTAGCTATAATAGGTGAGGAATTAGGGTTCATTTTTCTAATTTTTTTGCTTTTATTATATTTAATCTTATTTTCAAGGATATTAATTTTCTATAAAAAAACGAGTCAAATCTCTGAATTTTCATCTAATCTAATTTTATCTATTGTTTTGCTTATGATGATCCAAACAATTATTCATATTCTTGTAAATATTGGGTTATTTCCTACAAAGGGTATGGGGCTTCCTTTTATAAGTTATGGAGGAACTAATTTGTTACTTATGTTCACCTATATAGGTATACTTATTCGTATTCAGATAGAAAATAAACAATCGCACAGCCAAGCGGTACATCGAGGCATACAATGACAAAAAAAATCATAATTGTTGCAAGCGGTACGGGAGGCCATGTTATACCTGCGTTGACAATTGCAGAGCTATTATTAGAAAAAAAATATTCAATTACATGGTTTGGAACAAAGCATGGTATAGAAAATAAATTAATAAAAAATGAGTTGATAAAAATTTGCCATATAAACTCATCCGGAATAAGAGGTAAAAATATAATTAGTAAAATTAGAGGCTTATTTAACTTTATTAGATCATTCTTCCATAGCCTTATTATATTGAATAGGGAAAAACCTATAGTTGTAATTGGTTTTGGAGGTTATGTAAGCACATCTGTTAGCTTAGCTGCTTTTTTAATTAGAATACCAGTATATGTCCATGAATCTAATTCAGTTGCTGGGACGGCGAATAAGATTAATCATATAATATCTACAAAAACATTTGAGACCTTCCCAGGAACGTTTAAGAAAAACTATAAAGTTGTTTGCTCTGGAAATCCAATTAAAAGAGCTTTCGAGAATATCGAAAACTCCAATACAAAATATTCTCAAGATAAAAAAAGGTGTAATATTTTGATTTTTGGCGGTAGTCAGGGTGCTAAATTCTTCAATGATACGATTCCACCCTGTCTTAATGATTTTAAAAATATTATCAACGTAACACACATTTGTGGATCAAATAATAAAGCCCTTGTTCAAAATTCATATAGATCATATGGCATTAAATGTGAAATTATAGAGTTTTCATATAACATTGAAAATTCTTATGATTGGGCGGATTTGATAATATCAAGGTCAGGATCTATGACTTTGAGCGAAATATCTATTTCTGGACGTGCTTCGATACTAGTTCCTTTTTCATATTCTACTGATAATCATCAATATATAAATGCAAAATATCTCGAAAGCAATGAAGCAGCGATTATTATAGAGGAAAATGAGCGCTTTTCAGAAAATCTATACAAAGTAATAAACAATTTAGTTCATAATAAACAAGAGATGTATAATATGGCTGTGAATGTTAAATCTCTATTTCCGTCTAATGCTAGTGATATAATTCTAGCAAATATTAAAGAACTTAATGAAAAATACAATAACTCAGCATCTGAAGAATAAGAAATTCTATCTTATAGGCATAGGTGGGTCTGGCATGATGGGTATCGCCGAGCTATTGCATAATCTAGGGTTTTCTGTAAGAGGGTCTGACATAAATGAGAGCTCATCTATTGAAAGATTGCGAAATCTAAGAATCAAAATATATATTGGTCACGACATAAAAAATATTAATGATGATGATATTATAATTTTCTCCAATGCTATCAAAAAGACTAATCCAGAACTAAAATTTGCAAGAACTAATAACATGACTGTATTATCTCGCATGGAGATTTTGTCAGAGCTAATGAGGCTTAAATACGGAATCTCAGTTACTGGTTCGCATGGAAAGACTACAACAACAAGTCTTCTAAGCCATATCCTTCATAAAAATAAATTTGATCCAACCTATTTAATAGGTGGAAAACTTAAAACCGATGACCCTCATGTTAAATTAGGGAACAGTAAGTATTTAATCACTGAAACAGATGAGAGCGATCCCAAATTTACAATTCTTAAACCCCATTTGGTAATATTAACAAACTTAGATAACGAACATTTAGAAAATTATAATAATTCTTATAAAAATCTTGAGATATCTATGACTCAGTTTATTAATTCAATTCCTTTTTATGGAAAAGCTTTTATTAATGGTGATGATATAAATTCTAAAAAAATACAAAAACATATAAATAGAGAAACATTTACATATGGTTTAAATAGTAAAAATACAATAAATGCTGAGAATATAACTTATACCAAAGAAAGAATGAAATTTGACTTGAAGTACAACAATAAATCATATCCTGTATCAACCAATCTCTTTGGTAAGCATAATGTATATAACATATTAGCAGCAATAGCTGTATGTATACATTTAGAAATTGATATAGAGAAAATTATAAAATCAGTTTCTAACTTTTATGGAGCAAGTAGAAGATTTGACTTATACAAGACTGTTATAAATGGCAGTGAGACTATCATTATAGATGATTATGGTCATCATCCTACAGAAATTAAATCTACAATAAAAACTATAAAAGAAATCTTTCCCTCTAAGAAAATTAGCATGATATTTCAACCACACAGGTATTCAAGAACTAAGGCAACATGGAAATCTCTTACTTTGGTTCTTAAAGAGGTAAATAACCTTATGCTTTTACCAACATATTCTGCCGGTGAAAAGAAAACTTCATTTGATTCGCAGTTTTTATTTAAAAAACTAAAGAACAAAAATAAAGTTCTACTCAAATCGCTAAATCATATTTTGAAAAAAGTAAGTAAAGAGGTGAATTCAGATACAATACTACTTCTTCAGGGAGCTGGCGACATAAAAAACATTATAAGTATGTTAAAAATAAAATGATTAAATCTGACTATCCACTAAAAAGAATTACAACAATAGGGCTTGGCGGTATTTGTAAAGAATTCTTCTGTCCACGTGAATTAAAAGACATTGAAGACCTTGATCCCAGAAATAATATACTATTTATTGGAAATGGGTCAAACATATGTTTTGCAACTGACTATTATGATGGTTTAATTATAAGCTTAAAAAGAATGACTAAAAATCTTTCATACGATAAAGATTATATTTATTGTACAAGTAACATATCCTGTACAAAACTTGCTAAGTATCTATATGAAAAAAAAATATCTGGTTTTGAATTTCTCTATGGTATTCCAGGCACAATAGGCGGGGCGGTTTATATGAATGCCGGAGCATTTAACGAGGAAATACTTTCATATGTGCATCGCATAGATACTATAGATCAAAATGGAAAACTAAGAACATTTTCTACTAAAGATTTAAATTACAGTTATAGGTGTTCAGGCATTGACAAAAGGCTTTTAATTACATCAGTAACCCTTAGAAACTACAAAAAAACATTTAATAGTACTCTTCTTGAAAAACTTAATATTAAAAGAAAATCCTCACAACCTGTCAATCAGTTATCTTGTGGATGTATTTTTAAGAATCCAAAAAATAATTATGCATCTAAACTCATAGAAGATTCAGATCTAAAAGGAACTCGTGTTGGTGGTATCTATATTTCAAATAAACATTCAAATTACTTTATAAATGATGGATCTGGATCCTTTAATGATTTCATAGAATTAATCGATATTGTTAAAAATAAAATCTTATTAAAATTTAATATAAAACTCGAAGAAGAGGTAATTCTAATTAAATGAATATTAAACACAAAAAGATATGTATTTTAGGAGGTGGTTGGTCTAATGAAAGAGAGATTTCTTTAAAAAGTTCAGGTGATGTGTATAAATGCTTAAAAAATAATGATCATAATGTTTTATTTTATGATATGGAACATGATTCATCCGCTGATTTAAAAAGCTTCTTGGATCAGAATTCAATTGATTTGGTATTTAATTTAATTCATGGAGAAGGAGGAGAAGATGGAAAGGTACAAACTTATCTGGATTCATTCAATATGCCTTATTGCGGATCAGGTGCATCGGCATCATCTATTTCATTTGATAAATATTTAACTAAAAAGGCTTGGATAGATAGTAAATTAATTACGCCAAAATGCGAAGTCTATAAATCACAAAACTATAATTATTGCTCTGAAAAATTTGGCTCTATGTTCTTTATTAAAGATACCCGCTCAGGCTCAAGTAATAATATATATTTAATTACAAACAATGATGACTACAGCTCATTTAAACATGAGCACAATCCATCCAGAGATTACATGATTGAAGAAAAAATTGATGCAGACGAATACACTGCAGCGATACTTAATAATGACATTCTTCCTGTAATAAAAATAATTCCGAGTAACACATTTTATGACTATGATGCTAAGTATAAATCAAATGATACAAAATTTATTTTTCCAGATCTATCTGATGAAATTATGTTTAAAATTAAAAAAGATGTTATAAGTGCATATAAAGTATTAGGTTGTAAAGATTGGGCAAGAGTAGATTTCTTTATTAAAGATAATAGTATTATTTTACTAGAAATAAACACAATACCAGGGATGACTGATCATAGTTTAGTACCTAAAGCTGCTAAAAAGCATGGAATTAGCTATTATGAGTTAATAATTAAAATATTAGATAATAATGTTTAAATATCTCTTATTATTTTTTACCATACTGATACTCATACTTTATAAATCTGATTTTCTATTTTACCCAATTGATGAAATATCAATAACGAGTAATGAAAAGAAATATAATGAAAAAACTATAAATAATTATCTTAATACATTATATGGTAAAAACTTATTAACAGTTGATATCGATAAGATTAAAGAAACTATGGTCTCTGATAATTGGATAAGTGACGCAGAAATTACTAAATCATTTCCCTCTGAAATAAGTATTAATATTATTCAGCATACACCAGTAGCTATGTATAATTCTAAAATAATGACATTAACTGGAACCTTTATTGATGCATCAGGTTTCGAGAATAACCTCCCCATTATCACCGATCATTCTAATGATTTTACTTCAGCTAGCCATATCTTATCGCACTCAACTTTATATCTAGATAAAATCAATCTCAAAATAAACAAAATTATCATTCACCATTCTTTAATTAAAATATATACATCTGATATTTTACTCATTACAGATAAAGAAAAGTTTGAAACTAACATAAAAAGACTAGCTACTTCTTTTGAAAAAATTTATGAGATCTACAAAAAAAAAATAACTTCTATTGATATGAGATATTCCAATGGTTTTGCTATCAAATGACCTGTTAATTGGGATATAATGTTCACTAATGACTACAATAAAAAGTACTGATACATTAGTTGCCTTAGATATCGGAACATCAAAAGTTCTCTGTTTAGTTGCTGACATTGATGACAAAGGGGAACTTAGAATCATAGGAATAGGAAATGAGCCATGTTCAGGGCTTAACAAAGGTATAATATCAGAGATAGACGCTACAGTATCAAGTGTAAGAAGGGCAAAAGAAAAAGCAAGTAGCATGTCTAGTTGTAACATTGAGTCTGTCACAACAGGAATTGCTGGAAGCCATATTCAAAGCTACAACGGAAATGGAGCAGTAAATATTCTAAATGATGAGGTAACACAAGAAGATAAAGATCAAGTTTTGAATAATGCACAGAATATCCAGATACCTAAAGATCAAGAGATATTACATGTTATTGAGCAGTATTACACTATTGATGGTCAATCAGGCATTAGGGAGCCATTAGGAATGGCCGGAGCGAGACTAGAGGCAAATGTCCATATTATAACCACATCATCCACTGCTAAAAGAAACCTAACAAAGTGCATCAATAACAGTCTACTAGAGATAGACGACTATGTACTTCAACCCGTTGCTTCAAGTAGAGCAGTATTATCAAAAGAAGAACGTGATCTTGGTGTTTGTCTTATCGATATAGGCTGCGGTACTACTGATGTGGCAATATTTACTGAGGGAACTATTAAGCATACTGCGGTTATCCCTATAGGCAGTCAGATGATTACTAATGATATTAGAATCATATTATGTACATCACTTGAGGCTGCTGAGGAAATTAAAATTCAATATGGTTGTGTCGCATCAGACAAAGATATGGATTTAAAAATACCGGTACCATCTGTCTCAGATAAACCAGAGACAGAGACTAATAGGACTATTTTGTCTCAAATAATTTCGGCAAGAGTAGACGAAATATTTAAAGCAATTCAAAATGAGATAAATAATAGTGGATATTCCACTAAAATTAGAGCAGGTTTAGTCTTTACTGGTGGTGGAGCAAAGCTTGAAGGTCTAGACAGTTATGCGGAGAATCATTTTCAAAGCCCATCAAGAATTGGATCTCCAAAAGCTATCAAAGGACTTGAGGATTTGAGAGGTAAAACGAGGTATTCTACTGCGGTAGGTCTGTTGTTATACAGAGAAAATGAAATCAAGACAATGTCATCAGCTAGCAGGTATACATCAAAAATCACCAGTATTTTCAATAAATTTTCGAAAAAACTGTCAAATTACTTTCAAAAAGAACTTTAGGCTCTTAAATATGGTCAAAGTACATATGTTTGTAAGAATTATAACTTTTTGGTAGTATCTGAATATGTTAAAACAAAGGACGTTATCAAGCAGTATTACTGCTACAGGTGTAGGATTGCACACTGGAAGAAAAATTAACCTAAAGATTAAACCTGGAGATCCTGATAAGGGGATAGTCTTTATAAGAAAAGATATATCGGACACGCCCATATCTGCATCACTTAGTAACGTATATGATACACGTCTATCAACTACTATATCTAAAGGAGATTCATCGGTTTCAACTGTAGAACATTTATTATCAGCTTTAGCTGGTTTAGGTATAGACAACGCTCAGATTGAACTTGATGGACCCGAGGTCCCGATCATGGACGGAAGTTCAAGACCATTCGTGTTTCTTATTCAATCAGCTGGGATTAGCGAACAAAATCATCCTAAAAGATTTATAAAAATAAAAAAAGCAATTGAAGTCAAACAAAACGATAAGTGGGCAAAAATTGAACCTTATAATGGTTTTAAAGTTTCATTCACAATTGATTTTGATCATCCATCATTCCCTAAAGATACACAACAGTCTACGATAGATTTTTCTACAGTCTCTTATCTTAGTCAAGTGAGTCGTGCAAGAACTTTTGGGTTTGCAAAGGACATCGAAAACTTAAGAAAAAATAACTTAGCTCTTGGCGGTAGTGTAAATAATGCTATCGTAATTGATGATTACAAGATTGTTAATGAAGATGGCCTGAGATATAAAGATGAATTTGTTAAGCATAAAATACTAGATGCTATAGGCGACTTGTATTTATTAGGTCATAGCTTGATAGGCTCTTTTTCAGCTTTTAAGTCCGGACATCACTTAAATAATCTACTATTACGTGAGCTAGTTAATAACGAGAGCGCTTGGGAAGAAGTTATAATTGAAGATGAAAATGAAGCACCTATTTTGTTTACACAAGCTGCTGAAATCATTTAACTTTAACTTTTATATCCTGAATATTATACATTCCATGATCTTTAAATATTTTTAGGTACATCTCTCTATTAAATTTCACTATACTAGCCACGGAGCTATTACTACACTCAATAGTAATGGAGGTATCTGAATAATTAATAACCTTAGTTTTTAATTGAATATTTGTATCGTTACTACTTTTGAATATATTATTGAGATCATCAATATTCTTTTTCTTTTTGATTACTTTATTTGGTATAAAATCCGATATCTTTTTCATAAAGCACACATTTATTGTATGATAAACCATATTTGATTGAGTTAAAGATATGATCAACAATTTTTTAAAAAAAATATTCGGTAGCCGAAACTCAAGAGTAATCAAAGAGCTTAGTATTATAGTCAAAAGTATCAACTCTCTCGAGAAAGATTTCGAGGCAAAGTCAGATGATGAACTAAAACTATATACGAATATACTTAAAGAAAAATATCAACTTAATAATAATTTAGATGATCTTCTAATTGAAGCATTTGCAGTTGTTAGAGAAGCGTCTAAGAGAACTCTGGGTCTTAGGCATTTTGACGAGCAAATTCTCGGAGGTATTGTCTTGCATCAAGGAAAAATAAGCGAAATGAAGACGGGTGAAGGTAAAACCCTTGTGAGTACATTAGCTGCTTATCTAAATGCTTTATCTGGACACCCTGTGTACATTGTGACAGTAAATGATTACCTTGCGGAAAGAGATTCAAAATGGATGGGAAAAATTTATGAATTCTTAGGATTAACTGTAGGTTATATAAATAGCTTAGTCTCTCCACAAGATAGACGGGAGGTTTATAAATCTAATATTATTTATGGAACTAATAATGAATTTGGATTTGATTATCTTAGAGATAATATGGCGTACTCTAAAGATGAAAAAAATCAACATAGCCTAAATTATGCAATAATTGATGAAGTTGATTCAGTACTCATAGATGAAGCTAGAACTCCGTTAATCATCTCTGGATCAAATAATAAAAGTAATGATACATATGGAAAAATTAATAAAATTATAAATCTGTTCCTACAAAAAAAAGATAAAGACCTATATACAATAGAAGAAAAGCAAAAATCTGTTGCTTTAACTGAGGCCGGACAGTCGATTATTGAAGAATTATTATTAAGTAATAAGTTTATAAGCGAATCATCAGATATATATTCTACAAATAATATACAATTATTTAGCCATATTGATTCTGCATTAAAAGCACATCTAATTTATAAGAAAGACATAGATTATGTTATAGAAAATAATGAAATAGTCATTATAGATGAGTTTACTGGGAGAAAAATGTCGGGAAGAAGATGGTCCGAGGGTTTACATCAAGCAATTGAAGCCAAAGAAAATGTATCAATTAAACAAGAAAATCAGACTTATGCATCTATAACATTTCAAAATTATTTCAGGATGTTTAAAAAAATTAGTGGGATGACTGGTACTGCTGATACAGAAGCTGAGGAATTTCACCAAATATATAACCTTGAAGTTATTCAAATTCCACCTCATAAAAAAATGATTAGAGATGACAAAGTCGATTTAGTGTTCTTGACAGAAAAAGAAAAATATAATCATATTATCGAAGAGATTACCTCTATACACAAAACAAATCAGCCTATTTTAGTAGGAACAACATCTGTTGAAGCCTCCGAGTTGATATCTAAGAAATTAAAAAGCAGCAAGATTAAGCATAGTGTTTTAAACGCGAAATATCATCAGAAGGAAGCTGAAATTATTGAAAATGCTGGTGCATTAAAAGCTATAACAATCGCTACTAATATGGCAGGTAGAGGTACAGATATTGTCCTTGGTGGTAAAAAGTCTGAAGACATAGAATGGGATAAAAACAATAAACAAGTTAAGTCTCTCGGAGGTTTGTATGTTTTAGGTACTGAGCGACATGAGTCCAGAAGGATAGATAATCAATTACGAGGAAGAGCTGGAAGACAGGGCGATCCTGGTGTATCACGATTTTTTTTATCGCTTGAGGATAACTTAATGAGGATTTTTGCATCTGACAAAGTATCTGAAATAATGAAAAAACTAGGTATGGAAGAGGGTGAGGCTATCGAACATAGATGGGTTTCAAAATCTATCGAAAATGCACAAAAGAGAGTTGAAGCACATAACTTTGATATAAGAAAAACACTTCTTGAATTTGATGATATTTCTAATGAGCAGAGAAAACTAATTTATCAACAAAGAGATTATATTCTGGTAAATGATGCTACGACATTACTAACCTCAGTCATATCGAACTATGTATCTGATTTTTCAGATATGATTAATAATGATCTGGAAATTCCAGGAAAAGATCTATCTGAATATAACGAAACGATAAATTCTGATTTTTTGATTGATATAGAGTTAGATAAAATCATAAAAGAAGGTGTTCTAGATATTGAGGAATTAAAAAAACAATTATCAGATAATCTTCTAGACAAGATTAAGGGTAATACAAATAGAATTTCTGATGATGAGTATAATACATTAATAAAGAATATATCACTTGCAGTAATTGATGAAGAATATCGTAATCATTTAAATTCTATGGATTATTTAAGACAATCTATTGGATTAAGAGGATATGCACAAAAAAATCCAAAAAATGAATATAAAAGAGAATCTTTCGAAATGTTTAATTATATGTTGATGGATATAAGCAAAGAGATTCTAAAGATCTGTTGCAGAATAAAGATAGATAACTATAATACAAACACTAAGAGAACTATAGATGCTGATGATAAAAAAAATTATTCAGATCAAAATATTTCTCGTAATGCACTATGTCCATGTGGATCTGGTAAAAAATATAAAAGATGTTGTGGTAAATTATGAAATCATCCAAATTTGTAACTCTGAATCTTGGAATTAAAAAAGGTAAGTTGGATGGCTTATTAATTATACTAGGCGAAGAAAGTAAAACTACTTTAATTTCAACACTAAATAAATTTAGTGCTGCTCCTGTATTAATATCTAGAAAAAATATTAAAAAATCTAATCCCAAATATATTTTTATCAATTCTGGTAATGCTAACGCATGTACAGGGACTGAAGGAATAAAAAATGTAAATTCATTACTTAGTATTCTGTCAACTAAACTTAAATGTAAAGCATCTGAAATTATTAATATGTCCACTGGTATAATAGGTAGGCAATTACCTATGAAAAATATAATTAAATCTATTTCAAAAAATCCTATGAATAAATATTCAACAATTAAAAATGCCGCATCATCAATCATGACTACTGACAAGTATCCTAAATTTTTAGCAAGATCTTATATGATTGGATCTAAGAAAATAACTTTCAGAGGTATTTGTAAAGGAGCAGGTATGATAGAACCTAATATGGCAACAATGCTTGGTTTTATAGAATCTAATGTGTCAATGAGCGCTGGGACTCTTAGAAAATATTTAAGACACTGTGCGAGCTTATCATTCAATTCAATCTCAGTTGATGGAGATACTTCGACTAATGATTGCGTGGTTATGACCACAACAAATCAAACATTAATTGATTTCAAAAAGAAAACAAATGAGATTAAATTTCTTGAATATGCATCGGAATTCTTTATTGAGTTATCATCATTGATAGTAAAAGATGGAGAAGGGGCAACAAAAATGATACAGCTAAATGTAGTCAACGCTAAATCTAAAAGTTTAGCTCAAGAAATTTGTAAAAAAATATCACATTCTTTATTAGTCAAAACAGCTATGTATGGTGAGGATCCTAATTGGGGAAGAATAATAGCAAGTCTTGGATCTATTCAATCGCCGATGCGGAATACAGAAAAAATTAAATTATATATCAATGATATTTTATGTTTCTCCGAGGGAACGCCAAAAGATCATGGGTCATCTGCTCTTAAAAAATCTATGAAAAAAAATAAAATAATAATAACCGTAAATCTAAATAGCGGTAAAGCTAATCAGTCTATTTTCTTTTCTGACTTATCACATGAGTATGTGCATATCAATTCAAAATATACAACCTAATGACAACTCAAGAAATTGAGATATCAGTCGGGATAATTAAAGAAAATTCTTCATATCTTTGTATCAAAAGAAATACATCTCCATATAAGGGCTTTATAGAATTTCCAGGAGGAAAAAAACATTCAAACGAATCCAGCACTGCATGTCTTGTCAGGGAAATAAAAGAAGAGCTAAATATATCACTTAAGAAATTTAAATATATTGGGTTTATTAAGCATTTATATGGGGACCGTCTTATAAAGATAAATATTTTTAAAATTTTTAAGTATGTTGGAATATTATCATCTAATGAAAATCGAGATATTGTCTATTATAAGAAAAATTCCTCACATAAACTATTACCGACTCATAGTAGAATAATAAATACTCTGCAAACACCAAAACTGATTAAAATAATTAACAAAGATAATATAATGAGTAATAATCTTGACTTATCAACCTGCATGTACCTGAGACTTAGAGGGATCTCTTATGATACTTATAAAGATGCTTTAAAAGATAAGCTTGAATGCTCCAATTTCTCTGGAAATATTATTGTGGATTATCCTTATTCAGAATCATGGCAAACAAAAAAATATGGTATTCATTACACTTCTAATAATATACAAGAATTTAATCCCATAAATCGAGATAAAAACATTATGTATTCTGCATCATGCCATACTGCAAATGAGATCAATGAATGTAATCAGAGACTATTCGATTTTATACTTCTATCACCACTACTCGAATCTCATAATAAATACAATATTCTTGGCTGGTCTAAATTTTCTACCTTATGCTTAAGTTCTTTTAGCCCTACACTAGCTTTGGGTGGCTTGTCATCTAGTGGGAGAGATTTTACAGAATGTATAAAAAATTATGGTTTTGGGATAGCTGGAATTAGAAATATTTGATCATATAAAACATTGATCCAATACAAATGTAATATTTTCTTTTATCTGAACAAATTTATTATCCTCATTCATTATCATAAAAGAAACTGTAGCTCTCTGGGGGCCGAGACTTATACGCGGAAAGTAGTAATTATCAGTTTGCATGGTTACTCTCAATAATCTTATTTTCTTTTCCTGATCTATTTTAATCAGGTGGAAACCATTTTTAGCACATATTTCATTTGTTTCAGAGCTACGTCTTAGAATATCTAAACAAAAATAAACGGAATGCTCAATAGGTTTTATTTTCTCAAGCCATAAATTTATTTGATTTAATCTCATATTATGATCCCTAGTCAGCCAGTAATCTATTTCAGAACTTAAATTATTATGATGTTTTACACAAAACTGAAAAAGCTCGTCATTATTCAGAGCATTGAGGTAATTAGGTTTAAGCGAGTGTAAATTATTTAGTATCACATCTTGTTTCTCCATAATGGAATTAAGTTTTGTTTTATCAGAATTATCTAGCTTTATATATTCTGTATACCTCATTTTTTGAAAATCAATCTCTCTGATTAATTCACTTTTAACCTCTACCCGAGATAGAGTATTATAAATTAATATTAAGTTATGAAGAGATGCATATGAATCATAAGTTGTATCAATATCTTTATGATACTTTAGCTTTAAGAAAAAATTCTCAAGTTTTAAAAACTTCCTAATTCTCTCATCCATAGGCTCTTCATATATAGCTGCATGTGGATCTGACAAACTACTCATGATCTATCAATTACCTCATCAAAAAACTTATATAAAGCATCTATGTTATTATTATTATTTATAATTATGTCACAACAAGACTTAATTGATAAATAATCTTTCTGGTATTCATTGACTCTTTCAAAAAATTCTAAATCATTACCCTTATTTATTTTATAATACTTACGCCTCTTTTCATCGTTAGTCTCAATAAATACTGATTTATTATTACATATCAGATCTTTATTGTTTTTAATCGCTGGTAATTCAATTATTAAATTTTTATTTGAATTCAATTCCTTAATGATTAGAGAATGTATGATCGGGTGAACTAAATCTTCGATGATCCTCTTATTATTTTCTGATTTTACAAATGAATTTCTTATGATCTTTTTGGGATTATTTTTAAAACTCTGTATATCAAGTTTACTTTTCAAAATATTAAGAAAGTCTTGATCATTATATAATTCTTCTACTAAATCATCAGATTTAAGCACCATATAATTATTTTCTTTTGCAATCTTTAGAAAAGTACTTTTACCCGAACATATAAGTCCTGTAATTATGTAATTCATTATCTTAAAAAAATTGTAAGTGCTACACCGATTAGCATTATTATCAATAGTGTTAGCAATAGAGGTTGTCTATTTTTCATTTATATTTGGACATTTACATTTATCATCATCTGTCACACATTTTGTATAGTTAGGCACATGAAAACCACACTTTTTACACAGTATCATATTATTAATATTATTTGTCTTTTCTTTTGATTGTCTTTTTGATTTAATAAATATATAAGCTAAAAACAATGCTAATATTACAATAAGAAACTTCATGATATATTGTTGAAATAACTCCTCAATAGTAAGTATATTAAATAAGATAACCATGAATAATCAAGAAAAGATAGATTTTATTTCAAACTGGATAAGTGACTATGCTAAAAGCATGACTAATCCTGCAAAATCACTAATTATTGGTATTTCTGGCGGAATAGATTCAGCTTTAACCAGCACACTTTCGAGCATGACAAATATTAATACTTTTGTGATTTCTATGCCGATAAAAATGAAAACTAATACGGAGAACTTAAGCAAAGTTCATGGTGAATGGCTGACTCAAAAATATCAGAATGTGCATCATCTTACTATAGACTTAACAGCATCATACCAAGAATTTCAATCATGTTTAGTAAATAATAATCAACAATCAGATCTTGGATTTGCAAATTCGCAAGCTAGATTAAGAATGATGACTTTATATCAAGTCGCTGCATCACAGCAGGGCATAGTAGTTGGAACGGGAAATAAAGTAGAGGATTTTGGTGTAGGATTTTATACAAAATATGGAGATGGCGGGGTTGATATTTCTCCCATAGCAGATTTAATGAAATCAGAAGTAAAAAGTTTATCTAAGACATTGAATATTGATAAAAGGATTATAGATGCAGATCCTACTGATGGCTTATGGGAAGACGGAAGAACGGATGAAATTCAATTAGGACTATCTTATGACCAGCTTGAAGAAGCTATGAATGAGAGTTCATCAGCTAACAGATTAAAATATGAGAACATACGAAATGCTAATCTTCATAAAATGATTCCCATACCAGTATGTAAGATACCTAGATAATAAATTAGAATAAACCCAGACCTAAAAATGAATCATCATTTGTATCATCTGTAATACTATCTTTATCATTTATTAGAACTGATTTGTCTTTATCGAGAATATATGTGTAATTAGGATAATTAGTTTTAAGTACGTCGGCTGTTTCTTTAGCTAATTCATACATTTTTAGATTATTATAACTATCAATCAAAATAATGAGTGCATTCTTTGCTGCTGGTGCACCGGGATAGTTTTCTAACATATATTTTGCTCTTTCACTCGAGGCAATATAGGCACCAATTTTTAAATAATATGAAGCAACATAGACCTCATGGTTTGCCATATTATTTCTCAAAAAGACAAGTCGATTACGGGAATCATCCGCATACTTACTTCCCTTAAACTTGTTAGCAATCAGTAAAAAATCATTGTATGAATTTAGCAGTCTTGTAACATCATATTTAGCAATATCCTGGCCAAGTATTTCTTGAAAAAAGGGCTGTTCTTTTTCTAAATTTGATAATGCTCTCAAATAATATGCATAGTCCAAGTTTGGATGGTTTGGATAGAGATCTATAAACCTGTCACATTCTGCTATAGCTTCATCTTTATTTCCAAAATCATAATATGCATAAGCTAGATCTAATACGGATTGTTGAGAAGATGTAGAAAAGGGATACCTTATTTCTAATAATTCGAACATCGCAACTGCTTGTGGAATATCACCATTACTTAGAAATATCGAGCCCTCATTATATAACTCGGCTTCAGACATTGTCTTGTATGGATCTATAGCCTTTTTCTCAAACATTGCACAACTTTGAAGAACAGCTAATATTATAACAACAAATGTAAGATTATATTTACTCATCAGTATATTATTATATCATGAATGATTATGAACATTATAACTTTAGGTTGGAAGTAGATGAGCCTGAGAGAGTTGATAAGCTTATTTCTAACTACCTTTTAGAATACTCAAGATCCACAATTCAAAAATGGATTACAAATAATGAGGTTCTTATTGATGGTATTCCATGTTCTAAGAAAGATAAACTTAAATCTAGTTGTAACGTATCAATAAGAGTTAGGACTGATACAGAATTAGATTTAGTGCCCGAAGATATTGATATTGATATAATAGACGAAACAAAAGACTATATTATTGTAAATAAAAGATCTGGAATGGTAACTCACATTGCTCCAGGAAATTATACAGGGACTCTTCAAAACGCCCTATTTTATAGGTATCCTGAATTATCAAGAGTACCTCGAACGGGAATTATTCATAGGCTGGATAAAAATACATCAGGTGTCCTCGTTATCGCGAGAAATCTTATCGCTCACAATAATTTAAGCAATCAGCTTCAAAATAATAAGTTTATCAAAATATACCATGCTCTTACATCTGGGGTAATTCAATATTCTCTAGATATAGATGAGCCTATAGGAAGACATCCTGTGAATAGAAAGAAAATGACAGTCACTAATAAGGGTAAACAAGCATTATCTAAAGTAAAACTACTAGATGATTTTGGTAATATATCACATGTTGAAATTCAGATTATTACAGGTAGGACACATCAAATTAGGGTGCATCTGTCCCATATTAATAAGCCAGTAATAGGAGATCGATTATATGGTTTCAAAAAGAATAATTACCTAAAGTATCCAAATATTCATAAAGCAATTGATCCAAAATTTTTTCAGTATTTACATGCATATTCATTATCATTCTTTGATCCAAGAACCAATAGAATTAAAAAATACAAAGCAGTTCATCCTGATCAATATGCCCATCTATTAAAAGTAGTTGATCAAAAATATAATGATAAAAAAATATAATATATCTTGGAGTGTTCCTAAAAATATTTCATTTTTCATATCTTTGAATGAAAAAGGATATAGTAAAGGGAGATATAAACATGCTAACTTTTCGTATTCCGTTGGCGATAGTTATTACGCTGTTACCGAGAACATAAATAAACTAAAAAAAGAAAACAATATCGATAAAATCTCTTTTATGAACCAATCGCACACAAATAAAATAAAAAAAATAATTTATTATAAAAATAACATTAAATCTGATGCTATTTATACTTCAAACTCGAACATCTCTTGTGCAGTTATGACAGCTGACTGTATTCCGATATTAGTTACAAACATCTCTGGGAGTATAATAGGTTGCATACATGCAGGATGGAGAGGACTAAAATTAAATATTATCCAAAATTTTTTTGGATCTATTCAAGAGGATAATGTTAACTTTAAGGTACTCATAGGCCCATGTATCAGTAAGAGAAGATATGAAGTTGATGATAAGGTATTCAGAGAATTTCCTAATTATAAAAAATTCTTTTCAAAAAATAAATATGGTAAATATAATATGGATATAAGATCAATTGCGTGTGATATTTTATCACAATTAGGTATTACTGATGTTACAATATCACCTAGTTGTACATATGAAGATAGGAGATTTTACTCCTACAGAAGGAATAAAATTACTGGCAGATTCATATCTGCAATATGGTTTAATAGATGATTAATAGATTTTTAAAAAATATAAAACCATTTCATTTATTAGGAGGTTTAATTGTTCTTGGACTTCTCTATGGTGGGTTTAATCTATACTCAAAAATACAATTCTATAAGTCTTTTGCAAATGCAACAAAAGTTATCTCCATAATTGGTGAACCTGCTGAGATAAGCTCGATTAATAAAATATATCCTGCAACTTCAGTAATAGAGGCAAAGAAATCTTATGATGTAATTTCAAAGACTGATGGTATTCTGAATGAAATTTTTTTTAATGAATCAACTTTTGTGCAAAAAGGAACGAAGCTTTTTTCTATATTATCCACAGCTTCGGTTGGAGAGATTATTATTCATGCACCATTTGATGGATATGTTGGAATTACTGATTACAAAATTGGTGATAGATTGAATAACGGTGATCTTTTACTTACTTTAGATGATATGTCGTTTATGAAAGCGAATATGTATCTTCCTGAGAAAATTCTCCCTCTTATTAAGGGCCCTATAAAATATATAGCAAGTTCTAAACTTTATCCTAATGTAAGATATTATGGAGAAGTAACAAATATTGATCAGAGAGTTGATGTTGCTAGTAGGACCATAAAATCTTATGCCTTAATAGAGAATAAGGATAATTTACTCAGACCTGGTTTACTGGTAAATGTTGATATAATTTTAGATGAAATTGATGATGCCGTTCTAGTTCCAGAGCAGTCTATATTGACTGCAAAAGATTATAGCTATGTTTTCGTAGCAGACCAAGATGTTGCAAAACTCAAGCAAGTTGATATAGGTATTACTAATGAAGGTAAGACTCAAATACTCAACGGTGTACGAGCTGGAGATATAGTAATTACACTAGGCCATGAAAAACTTAAAGATGGTTCAAAAATTAAATTTATAGACAAATAATGCATATATCTGAAGTAACTGTCAATCGTCCAGTATTTGCTATTGTATTGAGTTTATTCGTAATACTGATAGGGCTTGCATCATACGATAAACTTACTATTAGAGAATATCCGGATATAGATAGACCAGTCGTAACTGTTTCTACAGTCTATACGGGTGCATCCTCTAAAATTTTGGAAAGAGATGTTACAGAAATTATTGAGGACTCATTAGCTGGAATATCTGGGATAAGAGAAATAACCTCAGAAAGCAGAGATGAATTTTCTAAAATTAGAATTGAGTTTACTCTCGAAACAGATATAGATACAGCTGCCAGTGATGTTAGAGATAAGGTGTCACGAGTATCAGCTCTTCTACCAGATGATGCTCAATCTCCTAGAATCGCTAAATCTGATGCTGACGCACAGGCTATCATGTGGATCGGTTTTTCAAGTGACATACTAACGTCCATACAGCTGAATGACTACTTGGATAGAAATATTGTTGATAGGTTGTCTATTCAACCTGGTGTTGCTTCAATAACAATTGGCGGAGAAAGAAAATATTCTGTTAGAATTTGGGTTGATCCCGAGGAAATTGCATCGAGAGATTTAACCATCCTAGAAGTTATAAATTCTATAAAGAATGAGAATATTGAGAGAGGTGCCGGACGTTTTGAGTCTACCCAACGAGAAATTGGAGTTAAATTAGATTCAAAACTTAAAACATTAGAAGATTACAATAAAGTTGTCATTAGACACTTTGGTGATTCAAAAATATATTTATCAGATGTTGCAAGAATTGAGATAGGCCCAGAATCAGAGAGAGGATTTCTTAGAGCAAATAAAAAAAGTGCTATAGGACTTGGTATTGTAAGACAAACAAAATCAAATGTTTTAGATGTAGCTGATAGCATTAGAGAAGAATTAGATCTTATTAGACCTTCACTTCCTGAGAGCATTGATATGACTATTGGTTATGATCAATCAAAATTTGTCAATGAATCTATAAGTGAGATACGATTTGCTCTTACAGTTTCAATGATATTAGTTATTCTGATCATTTACTATTTTCTCTCCTCAAAAGCCATAACAATTATACCAGCAGTAACTATTCCGATATCTATTATAGGAACCTTTTTTATAATTTATGTATTCGGCTACTCTCTTAATGTCCTGACTTTCCTTGCTTTAGTTTTAGCTATAGGACTCATTGTGGATGACTCAATCGTGGTTATGGAAAATATTAAAAGAAGAATTGAAAACGGAGAAGATAATTATTCTGCGGCAATAAATGGTGCAAAGCAGATAACATTTGTGGTTATTGCGACTACTTTGGTGCTAGTTAGTGTATTTCTACCTCTATCGTTTATGGGTGGAAAGACAGGTAGACTTTTTATTGAGTTTGGTGTTGTTTTATCTTTTGCAGTAATTATATCAAGTTTTATTGCACTCACACTCACTCCCATGATGTGTTCTAAGCTTATTGAAAAGAAACAAGTTGCTACTGATAGGAAATTATTTAATGATTTTAAAAAATTCTATGAAATTTCACTTGTATCCTCGCAGAATAAACCCAAAATCGTTTATTCTGTTACAATTATATTTATATTAGTTTCAATTTTGCTGTTTCAGTTTATACCAAAAGAACTAGCACCCTCAGAAGATCGAGGAATTTTTATAGTTTCTGTCAATGCTCCTGAGGGATCATCTCTTGAGTATACAAATACAATGGTGCAAAAGGTCGAGAACGTATTAGAAAAGTATGTAGATAGAGGTGAGATACAAACTGTATTTGCAATCGTAGCTCCTGGTTTTTCAGGGGAGCCAGGAAATGTTAATTCAGCATTTATTTTTGCATCACTTACATCTTGGGATGAGCGTTCTAGACATCAAAAGGACATTGTTCAAGAAATATTTCCTCAACTTATTACCATGCCAGGAGCAATGATATTTACGATTAATCCACCTAGCCTTGGGCAAAGTCCATTTAAATCTCCAGTTCGTTTTGTAATTAGTGGTACAGACTATGGTTTGGTTGGAGACTGGGGCAAACAAATAAAAAATCTTTCAGATGATATTGGTCTAAGGAATGCCAGGATAGATTATAAAGTTGATAAACCTAGGTTAAATTTAAAAATAAATAGAGATCAAGCTTCCAATTTAGGTGTGTCTGCTGATGATATAGCCGTTACATTAGATGCACTATATGCATCAACAAGAGTTACTAATTTTTCTAAAGATGGGTTTACATATAATGTAATACTAAAGGCTGATGATAAATATCTAAGTAATGAGAGGAACCTAGATAATATTTTCATTAAATCTAGTATGTCGAAACAGCTAATACCAATAAG
>MDTG01033989.1_pt1 | contig 31097 bp, 41 predicted proteins | sample 811421 | NCBI WGS metagenome assembly MDTG01 (sample SAMN05326645, study PRJNA326480) | marine metagenome | isolation source: seawater | place: Pacific Ocean: South East | collected 2011
AACTTCTCCTTCAAAGTTATTTTCTTCTTCTTTATTCGAGTTTATTGTGACTCTTTCTGGGCGTACTGATAGCTCAGTTTCATCTCCTTCTGAATTTACATTTATTTTTAACGCTTTTACTTGGCTCCCTCCGTTTACTTCTACATCACATAAATCACCTTCAATTTTTTTTACTATTCCTGTAAATCTATTATTTTCTCCTATGAATTGCGCCACGAAAGAATTTTCAGGTTTTTCATAAAGAACATCAGGTGTAGATAACTGTTGAACAACTCCATCATTAAATACAGCTATTCTATTGGACATAGTTAATGCCTCACTTTGATCATGAGTTACATAAACTACTGTAATTCCAATTCTATCATGAATATGTTTAATCTCATATTGCATTTGTTCTCTTAAATTTTTATCTAAGGCGCCAAGTGGCTCATCCATTAAAACTAAACGAGGTTCAAATACTAACGCTCTAGCTAAAGCAACTCTTTGTTGTTGACCACCCGATAATTGAGCTGGAAAGCGATTACCAAATTCACCCAATTCAACCATATCTAATGCTTTTTTAACTCTTGTAGCTACATCTGATTTAGAAATTTTTCTTACCTCTAATGGAAATGCAAGATTTTCTTGAACTGTCATATGAGGAAAGAGAGCATAATTTTGAAATACCATTCCAATTTCTCTTTCGTAGGGTGGAATTTTGCTTATTGGTTTATTATCTAAATAAATTTCACCGTTTGTAGGAGTTTCAAATCCTGCTAACATCATCAGTGTTGTTGTTTTACCTGAACCAGAAGGTCCTAACATCGTAACAAACTCACCTTTGGATATATTTAAATTTAAGTTTTTAACAACTAAAACTTCGCCATCATAACTCTTATCTATTTTTTCAAAAACTACAAATCCACTGTTTTCCATATACACACTTTTAATTTATTTATAGACATTTGTAATAGACGAATAACTAGCAAAATGTCAATATTAATACCTATATTATTTTATTTTTTTTATCAATGAATATAAATGGTTTTTTTTCTGCAATCTTGGCAGCATCTTTATTTGGTATGATACCAACGTTTACAAAAATATCATATGGGTACCAAATCAGCCCACAATTAGCAGTGTTTACTAGATATGTACTTGCTTTAATTTTAATAATAGTTCCATTTATTATTTACAAAAATAATTATAAAATTATTAAACAAAAAATTTTTCTACTTTTACTTATTTCTTTAGGCTCTATATGCCTTTCAACTGGGTTGCTAGTATCTGTAATATTTATTCCAGTAAGTTTAGTGGCATTAATTTTTTATACGTACCCTTTAATTGTCCTAGGATATTCAAGTATTTTTGGAAAAAAATTAAATAAGATTCAAATAGTAGGTTTTTTTTTAGCTTTTGCAGGACTGGGATTAGCTTTAGGCCCAAACTTTGAAACATTAAATATATATGGAATAATGTTAGCATTATTAGCATCAATTGGAGCAGCAACTATATTAATTACAAATGAAATTTTAGCTAAAGATTTGAATCCCTTTACAATTAATGCATTTGTTAATTTTTTTTGTTTTTTAGTTTTAGGATTAGTTATAGGGATAAATTTTGATATTGATTTAAATGTTCCAAACTTGGGAAAAATTTATATATTTTTTGCCTCATTATTTTACTGTGCAGCTTTTTTTGCACAATTAATAGCTGTAAGTTATATTGGCTCTACAAAAACTTCTCTAATATTATATTTAGAACCTATAGTGGCAATAATTTCAGCAATAATACTATTAAATGAATCTTTAACAAAAATTCAAACTTTAGGAACAATAATAGTCATATTTTCTTTGGTAATTTCTTTAAGAAAAAATACTAACCAATTGTATTCTTCATAAAATTTAGCCAATTAGATCCCATTATCTTGATTGCATTTTTTTCAGAAATTCCAGATTTAATTAATGCATTATAAATATTTATTATATCACTACCTTTTCTAAACCATTGTGGTTGGGCTGGCCATTTTATACTTTTATTTTTTGATTCACCATAATCCAATTTTTTTGTCCATTTTCCATTTCTCATCCAAACAACCACTTCATCTTTCCAATTACTACATAAATCACTTCCAATTCCAATACTCTCGATACCAATTAGATTTATCAAATCCTTAACCATTTGACAAAAATCTTCTATTTTACATTTGTTATGATTTTTTAAATGATAAGGGTATAAACTTAGTCCGATAAATCCATTTTTATTTGAAAGTTTTTTTAAGACATCATTTTCAATATTTCTTTTTGATTTATGAAAAAAAAATGGATTTGCATGTGAAATGGCCACGGGTTTTTTAGAAATTTTTATTGCATCTAAGCATGTTTTTTTTCCCGCATGACTTAAGTCAACAATTATTCCTAGATTATTCATTTCTTCAATTACTTGATGTCCGAATCTTGAAATACCCGAGTCAACTGCTTCAAAGCATCCTCCACCTATAGCAGTTTGATTGTTATATGTTAATTGCATAAATCTCAGCCCTAGAGAATAAAATTTTTCTAATAAAAAAAGATTATTTTCTATAGGAGCTGAATTTTGAAATCCAAAAATTATAGCTACTTTGTTATTTTTTTTTGCTTTTATTATATCATCAGTATTTTTGGCATGAGTAATTATATCTTTATTTTTTTTAATTCTGATTTGCCATTTTTTAATTTTATTTATTGCCTCTTCAGTGTTTTCCCAATACACAATAGTTACGTGAACAGCTGTAAGGCCACCCTGCCATAAGTCTTCCAATATTTTTCTGTTCCAATTGCAATATTGAAGACCATCAATAAGAATATGATTTTTTAATGGATTTTTCATTTAAATTTTTGCAAATAATGTATTTATTTATATATATATTTTATAATACGATGCTAAAAAAATAATTAAACTAAAAAAAATGAAATCAAAAGAAATTATGACATTAAAAAGGATGGGTTCGAAATACCCATCTAGACTAAGTTTTTCAAGGAGTATGCTTAGATTATTGGTTAGAGAAAAATGGAAAATTAGAAAATCAAAATTTGATTTAGATAAAAATGGCTATGGTACAGTTATCTATGAGGTGGATACTTTGAAAGGAATTTATTCTCTTATATGCTTTTCTCGTTTTTTGAATGATGAAGAAAGAAGTGATAGGGTAATTGCTGATAAATGGGATACTGCTTATACACTTCACATAGGAAAAATTAGTAAAAAAAATTTAAATAGATTAAAAGAAAATGTTCCACTTCAAGAATTAGGCAGAAATTCACCAAATGAAATAATTTTAAGTCGGGCAAATAAAAGTGTGCGTTTATTCAAAAAAGTAGTCGAATGTCTTTCAAATGGTAAACAGCCTAGTATTAACGAAATTAATGAAGTCGGATATTTAATGAGAACAACAGCCGTGTATGGAAGTGGAAAATTTGGATTATCTGATTTTGAAAGAACAAAAAAAGCTACATTATTTGATCAGCCATTTAGAGCAGAAATGTTATCTGTATATATTATAAGAGAATTTAGCGTAGATTTAGTTGAGCATATAGCGCATCATATTAATCCTAAAAAAGCAGTAAAACTTGATAAAAAAATTAAACAACACCTAGGTATTGGAAACTCTACTGGCTTAGGAATGGCTCCCTTTGTTATTAAACATCCAAAATTGATTCATAAATGGATGAACCAGTTTAATCTTGCAGTTAACAAAATATATTCTTTGAAAAATATAAATCAAAAAAAATTAAATGAATTTATTAAATTAATTGAAAAGTCTAAAGATTATTTAAAAGAAGTAAAAACTGTTGATAGTTTTCAAATTAAAAAAAATGCGAAAGCTTTAGCAGATATTAAAAAAACAATTATATTTTTGAAAAAAAATAATCCTAAAAAAAATAATTATCAATGGAAAAATATTATCGATTTTGCTTACAACAATTTAAACTATGATGCTCAAGAGATAATAAAAGTTCAGCTTATAGAATTATACCCTGAAATTGCTGACCCGTTAGGAGATGACATGTCAAATTCTGATGATTTATATATAAAATCAAATGAAAAAATTTCTTCATTAATTGAATTTATTGAAAAAAATTATCAATGGGCGATTAAAATAGATTTTAATAAAAAAGAAAATTCATATTTATTTTGGTATATCTCAGAAGAAAAATTAGAGCCTAGATTGGGAGAAAGATATAATGAAAAAGGTTCTGAACTTGAACAACCCTTAGGGATTGGAAAATTGGTTCAAATTTTGTATAATTTTTTACTTCAACATAAAGAAACTCATAAAGAAACAGTTGCTAAATTCTTACTTAGTTATCCCGAATACAGGGGAATTATCAGAAGAATACAAACATTATCAGATTACAAATTTGGAGAAGTAAAAGATAATATTTTAGCAAAAAATACTATGCCTATAGATATGTTGCGATTTAAATTATCTTTTTTTGGTGCATCGCGCTATGATCCAAAATCTGATAGATGGTTAAGAGTAAGTTTTTTTGCTGGTGCTCCATTTTATAGAGATTTATCTAATAAAAATGTTGATACTTGGGGTTTTACAACTATGAATTCTTACAATTGATAGTGAGTTATTCATTTTACGAAATATACATAACAGCACAAAGAGCTTTTACAGCTATGGGATTTCCTTATGGCTCTGACGAAGATGCGGCCTTTATCATAGCTTGGCTGGAGCTAAATAATTTTCAAGGAATTAAAATCTTATCAAATTTAATTTCTGAAATGGACCAAAAATATGAAGGAAAAATTGAAATAAATAATTTAAATGAAAAAATAAATTTTAAAAATAAATCAATTTTAATGAAAGGTGCTGGATTAATAGACTATCTTAATTCAGAAATTAAAAATAAAAATAAAATTTCTATAAACATCATAAATTGCAAAGATGGAATATTATTTCTACCTCTTCTTTATAAAAAATCTGAATATGTGAATTCATATCAATTAACTTTTCATGATGTTAATAATGAGATAAAAACTTATGAAATTATTAATAAAGAAATAATATTATGTCAAAAAAAATATAATGATTTATTAAATCAAAAGACTGTCTGTATTGTCATTAATAACAATAAAGAAAAAGTAAATAATTCTAATAAGAGTAGTATTATTTCAGAAAAAAAAATTCAAAAAAATCTTGCGCAATCTATAAAACCAAAATCAGATTCATGGGATAAAATTACAAAATTAGCAAATAAAACATTTGTTCCTGAATCTGAAGAGTCAAGAAATAAAGGAGCGGGTGGAGGAAATGACAATGATTAGTTTTAATTTGGATTTATATAAAGGTAATGCACAAAGCTTAGCTTGGTAAATATCATTGCCAATAACTATTTGATATTCTTGTGAAACATTCCAGAATGGTTTATTAATCATTGCTATACCTATAACTTTTTTAAAATTAGGAGAATATACACCCGATCTCATATCTCCAACAATATTATTATCTTTATCTTTTAGTTCTATCGAACCTGAAACGTTAATGGTTTTAGTTTCAATAATAATTCCCATTAATTTTCTTGTAATTCCTTTAGTTTGAATTTTTTTTAATTCGTTTTTTCCTATAAATTCCACATCACTGTCTATATTTATAAATTTGTCAAAACCACATTCAAAAGGATTATCATTATTATCAAAATCATTACCACAAGATAATAAAGCGCTTTCAATTCTTTCTATAAGATTTGGGTATCCTGGTCTGATATTGAATTCTTTTCCAATATCAAATAAAGAATCATACAATTCTAACCCTGACTTTGTATTTTCAACATATATTTCGTAACCACCCTGCTTTGACCAACCAGATCTTGCTATTAAATGGTCTGTGTCTTTAAATTCAAAATAATCAAAGTCAAAAAACTTTAGTCCTCTAATTTTTTCTCCTAAAATTTTTTCCATTAAAATATATGATTTTGGTCCTTGTACAGCTAATATGTTTACATTAGGTTCTATAATGTTAACTTTTAGGTCATATCCTATAGCTAATCCTTTAGCATATAAAATTACATCACTATCTGCTATTGAAAGCCACCATTTTTCAATACTATGTCTTAAAACTACAGGATCATTAATCAAGCCACCTTTATTATCAATGATTGGACAATAATAACATCTACCATCTTTTGATTTTGATAAGTCTCTACAAGTCATTAATTGCACAAGCCTTGCTGAATCTTTCCCAGAAATTTCTACTTGCCTTTCTCCAGCCACATCCCAAACCTGAACGTGTTCTTTTAGATGATAATAATCATCTTCTAAAGAATTATTAAATCCAGTTGGGAGTAACATATGATTATAAACAGTATAAGAAGTAAGACCCTGTTTTTCTATTCTAGATGTATAGGGAGTACTTCTTATTCTTCTAGATTTTGATATTAAAAAATTTTTCACTTTATTCTCTTTTATTTTCTAAACTAAATGCAAACTTCTTGGAAAATTACAAAACAATTCACATCCATTTTCTGTAACTCTTATTGATTCACTTATTTCTAATCCCCAAGTGTCCATCCACATTCCTGCCATCAAATGATAAGTTACATTTGGTCTCAATTCTGTCATATCATTTTTTCTTATACTTAATGTATGTTCACCCCAGTCTGGTGGATATCCAATCCCAATAGAATAACCAGCTCTTGAATCTTTTTTTACATCATATTTTTCTAATACATTCCAAAAAGCTGTTGCTACATCATTAGCTGTGTTTCCAGGCTTTGTAAATTTAATTGCATTTTCTACACTTTCATTTGTAATTTTCATTGTTTCTCTAATTTTATCATTTGGTTTTCCTATATATACAGTTCGTGCCATAGGGCAATGATATCGATTTTTAACTCCTCCCAATTCAATTATAGTTCCTTCATTATTAGAAAATTTTTTATCTGATGGGGTTAAATGAGCGGCTGAAGCGGCATTTCCACTTGCTAATATTATGGTTAGTCCTGAATACTCACCTCCCATTTTTTCATTTCCAGAAATCAATGCTTGTTGAATATTTCCAGCTACCTCATTTTGTCTAATACCAGGTTTAATTGAATCATAAGCTCTCTGCATACCAAGTTGAACCAATACACTAGCTTTTTTCATATATTCAATTTCTGCATCAGACTTAATAAGTCTTACCCAGTTAACTAACAAATGAGCATTTCGAAATTTTGCATTGGGACATTGAGAGGTTAATCTATAATGAATTTCAGCAGTATAATAATAACTATCCATTTCAACACCTATTGATTTATTATCCCAATTTTTACTCTTTAAAAAATCTGATACAAAATCAAAAGGATGTTGTGGGGGGCATTGTATTAATTTTTCAGGGTAACCTAAAATATTTTTTTCATTTAAATATGTTGTAATCTTAGCTCCATTAGCATCTTGTTTTCTTCCAATCCAAACTGGTTCTGTGTAATCAATATTCAATATTATTAATTGTGGAACATAAAATGACCAACCGTCATAACCAGATAAGTAGTACATATTTGATGGATCTGTGCAAATTAAAATATCTATCCCATTCTTAATCATAGCATTTTTAGTTTCTTTTATTCTTTTTTCAAATTCTTCTTTAGAAAAATTCATTTTTCTGACTCCAATAATTTTCCAAACCCATATATTGGAGAATTCATTTTTATAGAACGTAAACAATCCCAAATTGTCACTTGATTGCTTGTTAAAACTGGCTTTTTAATAATATTTTCTATATCTTTTATAATACTTAATATTGGCATTGCTGTACATGATATAAAAACTCCATCTGATTTATTGTCATTAATTGATTTAATTGTATTGATAATTGATTCCTTTTTTATCATTGCCACATCTTTATCTGACTCAATATTGAAAGAACTAAAGCTTGTAACATTAATATTGTTTTTTTCCAAATGATCAAAAATTGTTTTATTAACAATTTTAGGATAAGGAGTTAATACAGCAACTTTATTTAATGATAGTTTTTTAAATGCTTTCAAAGCTGCAGTGATGGGTGTAGTTACATAACAATTTTTCTTTACAGCAGATATTTGTTTTATTACTTCTTTTTCACCTATTGCTATTGTCCCAGAAGTACATCCATAGGCAATCGTATTAATTGACTCTCCAGGTAAAATATTTTCAGCTATAACAGATAGTTTATTTTTCATCTTTAAATAATTCTTACGATTCATAGGATTTTTAAAAGGTATTCTATTAACATATAAATTAACTGGTTTTTTATAGATAAGATTTCTAAAATCTTGCTCTATGGTAAAATCAGTGGAAAGCGTTATAAGACCAATTCTGGGTGTCTCATTTTTTTGAAACTCAGCTTCATAATTATTTTGTAAAAAATTTGTCAATTTTGTTTTGGAAAATAATCTTCGCAACTGCCTTCTCTATAAACATCCGTAGTTGCGCAATGTAATGCACCTCCAAAAGGATATGCATCTCTAAATGGCACTGGTATTACTTCCATACCTAGTTTATCTAACTGCTCTAACTGGTATACCTCGCTTTCTTCAACGCAGACAGTTTTGGGATCAACTACTAAAACATTCATGCTTAACCATACGCTTGAATAACATAAAGGGGGGGGTTGATTATGAGCAGGTTGAGCTGCATCCACTATTTCCCAATCATTATTATAAAATATTTTTTTTTGTTCCTCTGGTAATTGCCTTGAGGAATTATTTAAAACTAGACCCGGTCTTAAAGGTGTAAAAGTAGCATCAATGTGAATTGGATATGGGTCGCCTGGAAAATTAAGAATGTGCACTCTATGATTAGAAAAGTGTCTTTTTATCCAATTTGCACCTTTAATATTTGTTGTAAATCCATTTTGTATAAAAAGATCCTTACCCATTCTTAAAATATCTGCAGCATCAAATAGAGGCTCTTCTTCAGTTGTTACAAATTCTTTATTTTTTACCATATCTAATCTCTCTTTAATTGTAATTCCATCACTCAGATAATTTTTTCTATAAGATTTTTCTGTTAATCTTGGTTTTGGAGCAGATTCCCATTTCATATTTTTATCTTCATCAAAATATTTTTGAAGAAGGGGTCTATAACAAAGATATTCAAACCATCTTGATCTGTAAGACATTGTGGCTTCCAACATCTCATTTCCTAGAGTAAGAATCACATCTCTTGGTGGCATACAACCAAACATGCTCCCTATTTCCCAATCAGGAGTCATTGCTTTTTGATTAAAATTAATAGGTGTTGGTCTATCAACTTTTATTCCTCTCTTTTCTAAAATTGATGATAATCCATCTAATTGTGCATTACCTTTATCAATTGATTCTTGAGTTCTTGGGCCATGTTTTCCTTTCATATCACTATCTTCAGGTATTTTTGGATCAGTAGCAGGCTCAGGTGGTGGTATACAACACCCATCAGCTCTACCGACTATTACATGTTTAAGAGGATCCCATTCATTCCAAGAATTTACAATTATATTTTTTTCTGTCATTATTTATGTTGATATTATATAGTTTTATTTATGGATATTAGTAATAAAAAACTTTTCAAACAGCAATGTTTTATTAATGGTGAATGGATAGATTCAGAAGATAATCAAGTTTTAGAAGTTAATAATCCTGCTACACAAGACATTTTAGGAACTATTCCTAATTGTGGAAAAAATGAAACAAAAATTGCAATTCTAGCTGCTGAAAAGTCTTGGACTAATTGGAAGTCAAAAACAGCAAAAGAAAGATCTGGTATTTTAAAAAAATGGTTTAGATTAATTGAAGAAAACCATGAAGATTTATCTAAAATAATGACCTTTGAACAAGGAAAATCTATCAATGAATCTAGAGCAGAAATTACCTATGGAGCTTCATTTGTGGAATGGTATGCTGAAGAGTGTAGAAGAGTTTATGGAGATACTATACCTGATATTTTAGAAGACAGAAGAACAATAGTCATTAAACAACCTGTAGGCGTAGTTGGAGCTATTACGCCATGGAATTTTCCAAGTTCAATGATAACAAGAAAGTGTGCTCCTGCATTAGCTGTCGGCTGCCCTGTTATAATTAAACCAGCAAGCCAAACTCCTTATTCTGCACTAGCATTAGCAGCTCTTGCTGAAGAAGCAGGATTTCCAAAAGGGACAATAAACGTAATAACAGGATCTGCTAAAGATATAGGTTTTGAATTATCAACTAATCCAATTGTAAGAAAATTATCATTTACTGGATCAACTGAAATTGGAAAAATACTTTTAAAACAATGTTCTTCTTCAGTAAAAAAAGTCTCTATGGAGTTGGGAGGACATGCTCCATTTATAGTATTTGAAGATGCTGAAATTGACGCCGCGGTTGATGGAGCAATGCTTAGTAAATTTAGAAATTCTGGTCAAACTTGTGTGTGTGCTAATCGAATTTATGTACATAAAAAAATATATGATGAATTTATTGATAAATTTACAAAAAAAGTTAATAAAATAAAAGTTGGTAATGGGATGGAAGAAACAACTATTTCAGGTCCACTGATAGATCAGTATTCTCTAGAAAAAGTTCAGGAACATATTGATGATGCAGTTAATACTGGAGCAAAAATAGCTACAGGTGGAAAATTACATTCACTTGGAGGAACATTCTTTCAACCTACAATTCTTATAAATGTTACTAAAAAAGCTAAAATCACATATGAAGAAACTTTTGGGCCAGTAGCACCTATATATAAATTTTCAAGTGAAAAAGAAGTTATAGAAATGGCCAATGATAGCCCTTATGGACTAGCATCTTATTTTTATTCTAGAGATATAGGAAAAATATGGAGAGTTGCTGAAGCCCTTGAATATGGAATTGTTGGAATAAATACTGGAATCATATCTAAAGCTGAAACTCCATTTGGAGGAATTAAAGAGTCGGGATTAGGAAGAGAAGGTTCAAGATATGGTTTAGATGATTTTTTAGAAATAAAATATATTAATATTGCAGGAATATAATTTTTTTTAAAGCCACGCCGCTCCTCTAACCCCACCTGAATCACCATGAATATTTTTTACAACCCTTGTATTAACAACATCACTAAAAACATATTTTAATAATTTTTCATTAATTGTTTCGTAAATATATTCTATATTTGACATTCCACCACCTAAAACTATTATGTCGGGATCCAAAATATTTATTACATCTGATAAAGCTCGAGCAAGTCTATCAATATAATCATTAAGCGATTGAACAGCTCTTTCATCATTTTGACTATGCAATTTTACTATTTCTTCAGATTTAAAATTTGTTTTATACGATTTGTTAAATATATTTGCAAAACCTGGTCCAGATAAAAATGTTTCAATACAACCATTTAATCCGCAATAACATTTTTCAGCTAAATTAATTTCTTTATCGCTACTTCTAGGCAAAAAGTTATGGCCAAACTCACCTGCAGCTCTATTTTTACCTCTGTGTATTTTTTGATTTATTACTATTCCCGAACCAGTACCTGTACCCAATATTACTCCATATACGATTTTATGATTTTTTCCCGCTCCATCAACAGCTTCAGAAAGCGAAAAGCAATTTGCATCATTTTCTATTTTTACATTTTTTTTTAATATTTTTTCAAGATCTGCCTTAAATGGCTTTCCATTCATCCAAACTGAATTTGCACTTTTTATAAGAGAAGTCTCTGTAGAAATAGCCCCTGGCATCCCTACTCCTATAGAGTCAATTTTAGTGAAATTTAATTCAATTTCTTTAATTAAATTTATTAATCCCTTAATTGTCCCTTCATAATTTTTTATTGTCGGAATTCTTTTTGAAAAAAGTTTTTTACCGTTATAATCTAATAATATAGCTTCAGTTTTAGTGCCTCCCAAGTCAATTCCAATTCTCATTATTTTTTATATTCTTACTTTTTTAATTTCCATAAAATAGGAGTGATACATGCTGCCAGAGCAATTTTAACAGGTTCTGTATATTTGTATAATAATAAACCGTTTTGAAAAGCCTTATCATAACTTTGATAAAAATTTAAATTTTCAGCTGTTCCAGATAAAAAATTATACCAATATCCTAGCCAAATAATACCTGGAATAAAAATAATAATTGTACCCAGAAATATTGCGAGTAATGATTTGAAATAACTTTTATCAAAATTTATTTCAGCCAAATATCCTACTACATAACTAGCTAAAAGCATTCCTAATAAGTACCCTCCAGAAGGTCCAAGTAAATACCCTGGTCCTCCGTAAGGTGGGTTTGCAAAAATCGGAACTGACATTGAACCTAAAAAAAGATAAAATATAAATGTAAAAAAAGACAGCCTACTTCCTACTGACATAGCAAAACCTAAAACAACTAATGTTTGTAAAGTTATTGGAACAGGTGGAATCGGAATTTTAATTTTCGCAGACAAAACAAGTAAAAAAATACCTGTTAAAACAATTAACAAATTTTTTAAAAGAATATTAAAGCTTTTAAAAAACACATATTGATGAACAATTGTACGATTATTTAAAAAAATCTTTTTCATATAAAAATAACATAATTTTATTTTATATTGATATTAAAATAAAAGTAATGAAGCAAGTCCTAAAAATGATAAAAAACCAAAAACATCAGTCAAAGTTGTTAAAACTACAACAGATGCAAGAGCTGGATCAATTTTTAATTTGTTTAAAGTTAAAGGTATGAATATTCCTGCAAAACCAGCTAAAATTAAGTTAATAACCATTGCTAAGCCAATCACAAGGCCTAACATATAATCATTAAACCAGAAACCAGAAATAGTTCCTATAAATACTGCAAAAATTAATCCGTTTATACCTCCTACGAAAGTTTCTTTACCAATAATTTTTAGCGCATTACTTGCTGTTAATTCCTTTGTTGCTAAGGCCCTAACAGACACAGTTAATGTTTGAGTACCTGCATTTCCCCCCATTGAAGCTACAATTGGCATTAAAATAGCTAAAGCAACTACTTTTTCTATAGAAGCTTGAAAAAAACCTATTACGATTGAGGCAATTATTGCTGTTAAAAGATTTACAAATAACCATGAAAATCTAGATTTAGTTGTATTGATAACTGCACTGTATAAATCTGTTTGCGCAACACCTCCAAGTTTTAAAATATCTTCTTCACGTTCCTCTTCAATAACATTAACTACATCATCTACAGTAATTGAACCTATAATTTTTTTATTTTCATCTATTACTGGAGCGCTTACAAGTCCATATTTGTTAAACATATATGCTACTTCTTCTTGATCAGTTAAAGCTTTAACGAACCTTTCATTTTTATTTTTTATTTCTGATAACATTTGATTTCTTTTAGAAGCCATGATTCTACCCAATGGAACTATTGAATCTATAGTTTTATCTTCTTTGTAAAGATAAATATCGTAGAAATCTTCTGGCAGTTTTTTATTAGATCTGAGACTATCTATAGCTTGACCAACATTCCAATTATTTGGAAAAGCGATATAATTTCTTTGCATTAATCTTCCGGCACTATCTTCAGGATAATTTAAACCTTCTTGTATAAGCTCCCTTTCATTTGTAGGTAAAGATTTCAATAAAGTTTCTTGATCAGACTTTTCTAAATCTTCAACAACATCAACAGCATCATCTACATCTAAATCCGTGACATTTGGAGCAAGAGTTTCAATACCCAAAAAATCAATTATTTCATCTCGAATATTATCATCTAAATATGTTAAGGTTTCTAAATTAAAATCTTTTTTAATTACTAATAGCAAACTATGCCTTCTATCCTCATCAAGTTTTTCTATTAATTCTGCTAAATCTGCTGGGTGAATTTCTTCTATTAAATCTATTATTTTTGTATTTTCTTTTTCATTTATAAGTTTGGTTATTAATTTTAATAATTTGTTTGGATCAGACTTATCTTCAAAGCTATCTTTTTTTTCTAACTTTTGGTTTGATTTAATTTCCATAATTATCCTCTTTAAATTGGTGCGGCCAAGAAGACTCGAACTTCCACAGGATTTCTCCCACAGCGACCTCAACGCTGCGCGTCTACCAGTTCCGCCACAGCCGCTTAAAATCAAATTACTATTGCAATTATCAGATAGATTTATAAGTATCAACATATGGTTAAAAAAAAATCCATAGAAACCTTAATTTCAAAAGAATTAGTTGATTATAATTATGCAATAAATTTTATGGAACAAAGAATTGAAGCTATAAAAAATAATACAAAACCGGAAATGATATGGCTTTTATCGCATCCAAGTATTTACACTTGTGGAATAAGTTCGAATAAAAAAGATTTTTTATCTAAACCAAATATTCCAGTTTATGAAGCATCAAGAGGTGGTCAAATTACTTATCATGGACCAGGGCAAAGGATAGTCTATGTAATGTTAAATTTAAATGAAAATAAAGATTTAAGAAAATTTATTAAAACACTTGAAAACATTTGTATAGAATGTTTGAAAGAGTTTGGAATAGAATCAAGATCATACAGAAATCGCATTGGTATTTGGGTTAAAAAAAATAGATTTAATAACCCTGAGAATGAAAAAAAAATTGGATCTATCGGAATAAAAATAAAAAAATGGGTAACATTTCATGGATTTAGTTTGAATGTTAATCCAAATTTAGAATATTTTAACTCAATTAATTCGTGTGGCATAAAAAATTGCAAAGTAACATCAATAAAAGATCTTGGAATAAATATAACTAATAAAGAATTTGATAAAGTTTTATTAAAAAATTTAAATAAGTTTTTATACTAAATCTTTTTTAAAAAAATTAGATATTTTTTTTTCATTTGGAACTTTGAATTGAAATTTATTAAAAGCATCTATTGTATGATCGTCAAATTTCGCAAAATAATTTTCTCTTCTATCTTTACTAATAAATTCTATGCCAAAAGAATGTAATAATAATTTTTGAAAATATTTATTTTTTTTATTTTTGTAAATACCATATTTGTTATCTCCTAATATAGGGCACCCCAAATTTTTAGCTACTATTCTGATTTGATGATTTTTTCCTGTAATTGGCATAAAAGCAATTAGACTAAATTCATTATTTGATTCTAATAATTCAAAAATTGTTTCTGAAAAATCATTTTTAACTTTAATATTTTTTTTTGATGTTTTATTTGTGGTTTTTAATTTTATCTTACCTTTTGATTTTTTTGGTATTCCTAAACATAGTGCTATATAAATTTTTTTTATTTTTTTTTCTTTAAACATAGAACCAAAAAATCTTGTGGATCTATAGTTTTTAGCAATTATTAATATTCCACTTGTTTCTTTATCTATTCTATGAACTAGATTCATTGTTTCTGGAAGGTTTTTAATTATATCATCTATTGAAAATAAAACTTTTGTTCCACCTTGGGTTGCAATACCCTTCCATTTATTTAAAATAATATAATCATCATTTTCAAAAATTATTGATGATCTAAATTTTTGAATTATTTTATCAGGTATTTTTTTAATAATATTTTTTTTTAATTCTTTATTAGAATAACTATCTTCGTGATAATCAAAGATTTCAATTAAATCATTTTCTTTAATTTTTTTGTTTGATTTAACAATTTTATTATTTAGTTTTATTAATCCTTTCCTCAATTTTTTTTCTATTAAACTTTGAGGTAAGGAATTAAATTTTCTTCTCAACCAACGATCAATTCTAATATCACTTTCATCATAATGAATTATATTTTTAATATATTTTTTCAATTAAAATAATCTTAAGATATTGTAACCTAGGAATGCGGCAATAATATTTAATACTAGCGAAGCTGATGTATATAATACCGCATAATAATAATTACCTAAATTATATAAGTTTACGACTTCAATAGAAAATGCAGAAAAAGTTGTAAATGAGCCTAAAAAACCGACCATTAAAAAATATTTGAAAATATCCTCTGCCAAAATTTCAAAATTTTTTATTAAGACAGCGAAAACACCTATTAAAAATGATCCTGATATATTTATAATCAATGTGTTAAAGGGAAATGAGTTTTGAATGAGAGAACTTAATATAAATCTTAAAGGTGCGCCCAGTGCACCTCCTAAAGAAACAAGTAGAAGGTATTTAATCAATTTAATTACTGTTGAGGAACTTCATCTTCCTCTTGTTTTTTCTTAACTTGGATAGGACCACTATCCTTTCCTTTTGCCTCTATATCTCTATCAACCAATTCTATTACAGCAGTTGCAGCATTATCTCCATATCTATTTAATAACTTAACAATTCTAGTGTACCCACCTTTTCTTTTTTCATATCTTTTTGAAAAAATATCAAATAATTTTTTTACATTTTTTTTCTCGTTGAGTATTGAAATCGCTTTTTTTCTTGATTGTAGATCCCCTTTTTTTCCTAATGTAATTAATTTTTCAACAAATGGTCTCAACTCTTTTGCTTTTGGAAGTGTTGTTGTAATTTGTTCATGCTTAATCAAAGCATTAGAAAGATTCATAAGCAAAGCTTTTCTATGTGAGGATGTTCTATTTAATTTTCTTCCACTTAAATTATGTCTCATAATGCTAATTATTACCCGTTAAAGGGATCCTCATATTTTTTAGATAGTTCTTCAATATTCTCTGGTGGCCAGTTTTCAACTATCATTCCAAGATTTAAATTCATTTGGACAAGTACTTCTTTAATTTCATTAAGTGATTTTCTTCCAAAGTTTGCTGTTCTTAACATTTCTGACTCTGTTTTTTGGACTAAATCCCCTATATAAATTATATTATCATTTTTTAAACAGTTAGCGGATCTTACGGAAAGTTCAAGTTCTTCAACTTTCTTTAATAATGCTTTGTTAAAAGGTAATTTATCTTCTTTTGCTACTTCCTTAATTTCTTCCGGTTCATCAAAATTAATAAATGGCTGAAATTGCTCTTGAACAATTCTAGCAGCTAAAGCTACTGCATCTTCAGGAGAAACAGCGCCATTTGTTTCAACATTCATTATCAACTTGTCGTAATCTGTAACCTGACCTACCCTAGTATTTTCAACTTTATAAGATACTTTTTTTACTGGGCTAAATAGAGCATCAATTGGAATTTGGCCAATAATTTTTTCATCGTTTTCTTTATGGCCAGCAGAAACATAGCCTTTACCATTTTCTACATTAGCTTCTATTTCAATATCTGCATTTTCATCTAGAGTCATAATTATTTTATTAGGATCCATAATTTCTATATCTGGACCAGTTTCAAACTGACTAGCTGTAATCTCGCCTGGACCTTTAGCTTTCAATATCATTCTATTTGGACCTAAGTTATGCATTTTAATTCCAATATCTTTTATATTTAAAATTATGTCTGTAACATCTTCTTTTACACCCGGAATTGTTGAAAATTCATGAAGTACGCCTTTTATTTTAATTGCTGTAATGGCTGATCCTTGAAGAGAAGATAATAGAATACGTCTTAAAGCATTGCCAATTGTTAATCCAAAACCTCTTTCCAAAGGTTCTGCAACCAAGGTAGCTAGTCTTTGAGAGTCAATTTCACTCTCTTCTTTGTTAGCTAATAGAATTCTTTTTGGTTTAATTAATTCTGTCCAATTTTTTTGTAACAATTTTTTCTCCTTTAATTATTTATTTTAAACTCTTCTTTGTTTTTTTGGTCTACATCCATTATGAGGAATAGCAGTAACATCTTTTATTGATGTTATGTTATATCCAATTGACTGCAATGATCTTAGTGCCGACTCTCTACCGGAACCCGGACCAGACACCTTAATTTTTAAATTTTTAATACCATAATCTTTTACTTTATTACCAACATCTTCTGCAGCTACTTGAGCAGCAAATGGGGTAGCTTTTCTTGAACCTTTAAAGCCTTTAGAACCTGAAGATGACCATGCTAAAGTATTTCCTTGTTCATCAGTTATTGAAATAATTGTATTATTAAAAGAAGAAACTATATGAGCTATTCCATTTATTACATTTCTTCTATCTTTTTTCTTTTTAACAGACTTAGCTGCAGGTTTATTTTTTTTAGCCTCTGCCATATTTTATCCTTTAGGTGCTTTTTTCTTTCCAGCAATTGCTACTGCCTTACCTTTTCTTGTTCTAGCATTTGAATTTGTTCTTTGACCTCTCACTGGAAGTCCTTTACGGTGTCTCAATCCTCTATAACATCCTAAATCAGTCAACCTTTTGATATTTAATGAAACATTCCTTCTTAAATTTCCTTCAACCATATGATCAGCATCAATAATTTCTCTAATTTTAGCTATTTCATCATCTGATAACTGGTTAACTCTTTTGGATTCTTCTAGATCTACTTTATTACATATATCTTTTGCAATTTTAGATCCGATACCATAGATATATGTCAGAGCAATCACTACTCTTTTATTTGATGGTATATTTACACCTGAAATACGAGCCAAACTATAATTCTCCAATTGATATCTGAAATGAAGCGCTGACTATATGAATTAGAATAATTAAGTCAAGTATTTAAATAATTAAAAAAACTATGTTTTCTGCCATTTATTTAGTATTTTTAATTATTTCTATTATTTTTTTTGATATTTCTTCAGGAGGACTGTCCCCATCAAGTGATTTCAATAGTTTTTTTTCATTGTAATATTTAACTAAAGGCTTTGTTTCTTGATTATATTTTTTTAATCTTACATTTTTGAAAGCATCTTCATCATCATCAGCTCTTATAGTTATTTTTTTGCCCCCACAATCAAAACAGCCATTTGTTGGAAATGGATCAAAAAATTTATTGTAAATTTTTTTACATTTTTCACATACTTGTCTTCCTGATATTCTTTTAATTAAAATTTCTTCTTTTACATTCATTTCAAATACATTATTAATAGATATATTTCTTTTTTTTAATATTGTTTCTAAACTTTCTGCTTGTATTAAAGTTCTGGGAAAACCGTCTAATACAAATCCATTTATACAATCTTCAAATAAAATTCTTTCTTCCACAACTCCTGTAATTAAATCATCTGAAACTAAAAGTCCTTGAGAAATAATATTACGAAGAGTTTTTCCTGTTTTTGTTTCTTTCAATGACATAGATCTCAAGATTTCTCCAGTTGAAAGATGCGCTATTTTAAATTCTTTAGATATAATTTTTGCTTGAGTTCCCTTTCCTGCCCCTGGAGGACCAAGAAAAATAAAATGCATCAACTTCTACCCTTTAATTTAGTTTTTTTAAGAATGTTTGCATATTGATGGGAAAACAGATGAGATTGAACTTGATTCATAAAATCCATCATTACAACTACTGTAATCAATAAGCTAGTTCCTCCAAGATAAAATGGAATAGAATATCTTGAAATTAAAATCTCTGGTAACAAAGCTACAAAAGTTAAATATATAGATCCTATAACTGTTAATCTTGTTAATACAAAATCTAAATAATTTGCAGTATTTTCACCAGGTCTTATTCCTGGAATAAATCCTCCATACTTTCTCAAATTTTCAGCTTGTTCTTCCGGATTAAATACAATAGCAGTATAAAAGAAAGAAAAGAAAATAACCATTGCAGCATATGTTAAAAGATACACTGGTTGACCTCTACCTAAATAACTTGAGATAAATGCAAATGTGCCGCTGTCTGAACCTGCTCCAAAACCTGTCAATGTAGTAGGTAACAATAAAACTGAAGAAGCAAATATTACTGGGATTACACCTGAAGTATTTATTTTTAAAGGAAGATGGGAGCTTTGACCACCAAATACTTTGTTCCCAACTTGTCTTTTAGGATATTGAACTATCAATCTCCTTTGTCCTTTCTCAATAAAAACAATAAATAGAATTAATGCTAAAACCAAAATTATTAATAATAATATAAATGTTGAGCTTAATGCGCCTGTTCTACCCAACTCCAGAGTGCTTACTATTGCTCGCGGTAAATTTGCAATAATACCTGCAGTTATAATTAACGATATTCCGTTTCCTACCCCTCTTGATGTTATTTGTTCTCCCAACCACATCAAAAAAACTGTCCCTCCAGTTAATGTAACAACTGTAGTAAATCTAAAGAAAAGTCCTGGTTCAATGACTACATTTCCTCCGGAACCTTGTAATGTTTCCAAACCTACTGCGACTCCATAACCTTGAACAGCAGCAATAGCTACTGTCAAATACCTAGTTATTTGAATTCTTTTTCTTACACCTTTGCTACCTTGTTCTTTAAGAGCTTTTAAACTAGGTATACTACTTTGAAGCAAAGTCATTATAATTGAAGCAGAAATATATGGCATTACACCTAAAGCAAAAATACCCATTCTACTAAGAGCTCCTCCAGAGAAGGTATCAAATATTCCTAAAATTCCTGATGCTTGTTGGGAAAAAAAAGCTTGGAGTGATTGTGGATCTATTCCTGGTATAGGTAGAAATGTACCTAATCTAAAAATAATTAAAGCTCCTAATGTAAACCATAATCTATTTTTTAATTCAGTTGCCTGAGAAAAAGCACCCATATTTAAATTAGCAGCTAATTTTTCGCCAGCAGAAGCCATTATTTTTCCTTTTTATTATTTACAAGAATTTTAATTGACCCACCTATTTTTTCAATTTTTGAAATAGCTGATTTTGATGCATAGGAAACTGAAAAATTTATAGGTGATTTAATCTCCCCATCACCAAGCAACTTAACATTGCCCTTGTTTTTTTTAGTAATATTTAATTTTATTAGATCTTCTTCATTAATATCTTTTGAAGTAATTTTCTTATTATTTAAAAATGATTGAATTTTTTCCAAACTTACTGTTTGGATTTTTTTTGCAAATATATTTTTAAATCCTCTTTTTGGAAGTCTTCTATAAATTGGCATTTGACCACCTTCAAAACCATTTATTGCAACTCCTGATCTAGATTTCTGACCTTTAACACCCCTACCTGCAGTCTTGCCTTTTCCAGAACCTGCTCCTCTACCTATTCTTTTTGATTTTTTTGGAATATTTTTATTTTGAATTTCATTCAATTTCATTTTGTATCCTTTGGAAGTTTTTTTATATTAACAACAATCTCAGATACTTTTTTTGACCTTTTAGCAGCAATACTTTTTGGTGAAGCCATATTTTGAAAAGCGTTAAAAGTTGCTTTTATCATATTATGAGGATTTGTAGAGCCGATAGACTTCGCTACAACATCTTTTACACCCAATGAATCAAATACAGCTCTCATTGGACCACCAGCTATTATTCCTGTACCGGGAGGTGCAGATCTAATTATAACCTTACCAGCTCCAAATCTACCTTTTGAGTCATGGTGTATAGTCCTACTATCTTTTAAAGAGACTCTAATTAAATTCTTTTTAGCATTATCTGTTGCTTTTTTGATGGCACTTGGAACTTCTTTTGCTTTTCCCGAACCATATCCTACCTTACCACTAGCATCACCAGCAACGACTAAAGCAGCAAAACCAAATCTTCTTCCACCTTTTACAACTTTTGAAACCCTATTAACAGCAACAAGATGTTCAACTAATTCATTATTATCTTTTTGATTTCTTTCTTTTTCCAATTTCATTTCTCCTAAAAATCTAAACCTGACTTTCTTGCTGATTCAGCTAAAGCCTTTACTTTACCATGATAAGCATATGAACCTTTATCAAAAACTACTTTTTTTACTCCTTTTTCAATTGATCTTTTCGCTATTAAATTACCAATTTTTTCTTCAATTGAAAATTTTATCTTTTTTTCTGATTTAACTTCCTTTTCCAAAGAAGAGGCACTTGCTATAGTTTTTCCAGTATTATCATCAATAATTTGAACATAAATATATTTATTTGACTTAAAAACAGACATTCTATTTCTTTTAGAATTTTTCTTAATTTTAATCCTATTTCTAAGTTTTCTTTTTTCTTTCGTTTGCATAACTATTTTTTCTTTCCTTCTTTTCTAAATATATATTCATTTTCATATTTTATTCCTTTGCCTTTAAAGGGCTCAGGTTTACGATATGATCTGATTTCTGATGCAACTTTTCCTAGAAGTTCTTTATCATGTGAAAAAATTTTTATCAAATTAGGTTTTGGGCATTCTATTTTAACTTCTTTAGGAATTTGATAATTAATATCGTGACTATATCCTAGAGATAATTTCAATGCGTTACCAGCAATCATTGCTTTATATCCAGTACCATGCAATTCTAAATTTTTTGTAAAACCTTGAGAAACACCTGTAATTGCATTTGCTACAAGCGCTCTTATAGTTCCCCAATTAGGGCTTTCTTTTAACTCTTCATTTTTAGTTTTAACAATGATCGTATTACTATCTTTTTCAATCTCATAGCCATTTGGAATATTGATGCTTAGTTCACCATGGCTCCCTTTAACACTAAATTTTTGTTCAGAAATACTAATTTCTGTTTTTTCAGGAATATTTATTGGATTTTTTGCGATACGAGACATAAATTTAAAATACCTGACATAAAATTTCTCCACCTACATTTTGATTCCTAGCTGTTGAATCAGACATTACTCCTTTAGGTGTTGATATTATTGAAATTCCTAAACCACCATATGATCTTGGCATTTCTTTTATTTTGCTATAAACTCTTATTCCAGGCTTAGATATCCTTTTAATTTTTTTAATTACTGGCTGTCCCTCACTATACTTTAACTCTATTTTGATTTTGGACTTTCCACCTTCAATTTCTTCAGAAATAAAATCCCTTATGTACCCCTCTTCTTTTAAAACCTTTAATACATTCAAATTTAATTTAGAAAACAAGCAATATGTTACATCATTTTTAACGCTGTGAGCATTTCTAATTCTAGTTAACATATCTGACAAAGTATCGTTCATTGACATTTTATATTTCTCCTACAATTTACCAACTTGATTTAATTACACCTGGAAGCTTTCCCTCAAGGGATAATTCTCTAATTTTTATTCTTGATAATCCAAATTTTTTATAGACCCCTCTAGGTCTTCCAGTTAATTCACATCTATTTCTATATCTCACTCTTGAACTTGATCTTGGCATTTCATTTAATTTAAATTGAATTTGCAATCTTTCTTCAACAGTAATTTTTTTATTTTTTATCATATCCTTCAATTTTTTTCTCTTATCCCTGTATCTATTTATTAATTCTTTTCTTTTAAGATTTTTATTTATTAAACTAGTTTTTGCCATAATTAATCTTCCTAATTGTTTTTTTGTTGAAAAGGCATGTTAAAACCTTTTAGTAATTCTAATGCTTCTTCATTATTTTTTGCGCTAGTACATATAACAATGTCCAAGCCTTTTATTTTATCCGTCTTATCATAATCTATTTCTTGAAAAATAATTTGCTCTTTAATTCCAAGAGAATAATTTCCTCTCCCATCAAAACTTTTTGAATTCAAACCTCTAAAATCTCTAACTCTTGGTAACGCAATATTAATTAACCTATCTAAAAATTCAAACATATGTTTATTTCTTAATGTTACTTTTACTCCGATTTTCATACCTTCTCTGATTTTAAATCCCGCTATTGCCTTCTTTGCTCTTGTAATTACTGCTTTTTGACCTGCGATTAAAGTTAGTTCTTCTTGAGCTTTCTCTATTAACTTTGAATCATCTTTAGCATCACCTAAACCCATATTTAAAATTATTTTTTTAATTTTAGGTGCTTCATGTTTATTTTTGTAGTTAAATTTAGAATTTAACATTTCATGAATTTTTTCTTCATATAATTTTTGTAACCTAGTCATTATTTCTATAATTCCTTATTATTTTTCTTATTTATTCTAACTTTAGATCCATCTTTCAAAAAGGAATATCCAATTTTGACTCCCTTTTTTGTTTCTTTATCATAGTAAGCCACATTTGAAATTTGAATGGGCATTTCTTTATCTACAATACCTCCTGCTTGATCATTATTCGGCTTCATATGTTTTTTTGCAATATTAACTCCTGAAACAATTATTTTGTTTTTTTTAGGAATCACATTAACTATTTTACCTGTTTTGCCTTTATTTTTGCCAGCTAAAACAATTACTTCATCCCCTTTTTTTAATTTTATTTTCATATTACCTCTGGAGCCAAACTAATAATTTTCATAAATTTTTTACTTCTTAATTCTCTTGTTACAGGACCAAATATTCTTGTGCCAATCGGTTCTTCTTGTTTATCTAATAAAACAACAGCGTTGTTATCGAATCTGATAGAAGATCCGTCGTCCCTTGCAAAATCTTTTCTTGTTCTAACTATAATTGCCTTATAAACATCACCTTTTTTTACTTTTCCTTTTGGTATTGCATTTTTAACAGACACAGTAATTATTTCACCAATCGTCGCAAACCTCTTTTTTGAACCTCCAAGAACTTTTATGCACTGAACCTTTCTTGCTCCGGAATTGTCTGCAACATCAATATTAGTCTGCATTTGGATCATAATTGATCTCCTTTATCATTTATATTTTTTGTATTTTCTTTTTGATTGACTACTACCCATTTTTTACTTTTTGAATATGGTTTGCATTCTTCAATCATAACATTATCTCCGATTTTATATTTATTTGTTTCATCATGAACGCTATATTTTTTTGATCTTTTAATAATTTTTTTATATTTTTTATGTTGAACTCTTCTATCAACATTAACCCTTATTGTTTTGTCTTCTTTATCAGATACGACTACCCCAGTTAATATTCTTTTAGGCATCTTGTTTCCCTTTTATTAAATCATTATTTTTTTGAGTCATATATTTGGCGATCTCTTTTCTAATTTTTTTGAATTGTGAAGTGTTTTCTAATTGACCACTTCTTTTTTTAAATCTTAAATTCAGAAGTTCCTTCCTTAAATCTGAAATCTTTGTTTTAATTTCTTTATTATTTATTTTTTTCAAAGTTTTTTTGGCCATTTATATATTTCTTCCTACAAATTTACATTTTATTGGTAATTTTGCAGCTGCGAGTTCTAATGCTTGTTTTGCATCAGCGGTTGGAACGCCATCTACTTCAAACATAATTCTACCAGGTTTAACTCTACAAGCCCAAAATTCAACTGAACCCTTACCTTTTCCCATTCTTACTTCAGCAGGTTTTTTTGATACTGGTAAATCGGGAAATATTCTTATCCATAATCTTCCTGCTCTTTTTAAATGTCTTGTAATTGCTTTCCTTGCTGCTTCTATTTGTCTTGCTGTTATTCTTTCAGGTTCCATTGCTTTAAGACCATAATTGCCAAAATTTAATTTAAAATTTCCTTTAGCATTCCCATGAATTCTACCTTTATGCTGTTTTCGATACTTAGTTTTTTTCGGTGACATCATATTCATAACTATCTTACTCCGCCATCTGCAATTAATTTCTTTTCACTACCTAGGGGATCATTTTCTAAGATCTCTCCTTTATTAATCCAAACTTTAATTCCACATATACCATATGTTGTTTCTGCTTGTGCAGTAGCATAATCTATATCAGCTCTTAATGTATGTAATGGAACGCTTCCTTCATTATATGATTCTGTTCTAGCAATATCCGTTCCTCCGAGTCTACCTCCAACAATAACTTTTACTCCCTTTGCTCCTAGACGCATTGCGGATTGTGCTCCTCTTTTCATTGCTCTTCTAAATGAAACTCTCTTTTCCAATTGCGTTGCTATATTTTCAGCTACTAAGCAAGCTATAACTTCTGGTTTTCTAACCTCTTTAATATCTAAAATTACTTCTAAAGAAGAAATTTTAGATAAATCATTTTTCAATTTTTCTATATCCGCACCTTTTTTCCCAATTATTATTCCTGGTCTAGCGCTATAAATAGTTATTCTTAATTTTTTGGCAGCTCTTTCAATTATTACTTTTGATATGCTTGCTGATTTAAGTTTTTTATGCACGTAAGACCTAAGACTAAAATCTTCATGTAAAAATTTAACATAATCTTTCTTTGAAAACCATCTTGAGTCCCATGTTTTATTTACGCCAAGTCTCAAACCATTTGGATTTATCTTTTGTCCCATTATTTTTTTTCCTTTGAAGTTTTATTTATGTCTTTAACTATTTTCTTTTCCTCTAAAATAATTGTTAATTTACTAAAAGGTTTTAAAATAGAAGAAGCCCTACCTTTTGCTCTTGGTCTGAATCTTTTCATTGTTAATGATTTTCCCACATATGCTTCTTTAACTATAAGATTATCAATATCCAATTGTTTATTGTTTTCAGCATTAGCAATAGCAGCATTTAATACTTTTAATACACTTCTTGAAATTCTTTTATTAGAAAATTTAAGCTGATTAACAGCTTTATTTACACTCATACTAACTATACTTTGAGCAACTAAATTTAACTTTCTTTGACTTGTTCTGATAGTATTATCTTTAGCTATGGATGAGTTATTATTCATTATTTTTTATCCTTAGAGACTGAGTCACCAGAAACTTTTTTATCAGCCGGAGTATGACCTTTAAATGTTCGTGTCGGAGAAAATTCTCCAAGTTTATGACCAACCATGTTTTCAGTGACTGTTACAGGAATAAATTTTAGACCATTATATACACCAAAAGTTAATCCTACAAAATCTGGCATTATTGTGGATCTTCTAGACCAAGTTTTAATAACCTCTCTTTTTCCTGATTGTTGAACTTTTTCTGCTTTTTTAATAAGTGTTTTTTCAACAAATGGTCCCTTCCAAGTAGATCTAGACATTTATTTTCTCCTCTTAACTATAAGTCTATTTGTTTTTTTATTTTTCCTTGTTTTTTTACCCTTCGTAGGTTTTCCCCAAGGTGTCACTGGATGCCTTCCTCCAGATGATTTTCCTTCACCTCCACCTAAAGGGTGATCTACGGGATTCATAACAACTCCTCTGACCTTTGGTCTAAAACCTAGTAATCTTTTTCTACCAGCTTTTCCCAGCTTGATATTCTGATTATCTGGATTGGAAACAATTCCTACTGTAGCTAAACAATTAGAGTTAACTATTCTAACTTCTCCTGAAGAAAGTTTGATTTGACATTCAAATGAATTTTTTGAAGTAAGTTGAGCATATGTTCCTGCAGATCTTGATAGTTGGCCACCTCTACCTAATTTAATTTCAATATTGTGAACATTTGTTCCAAGAGGAATTTTTTTAAGAGGTAGGGTATTTCCTGTTTTTATTTCAGCATTTTCTGAAGTTGTAATTTTATCACCAACTACCAATTTATTAGGTGCTAATATATATCTATATTCACCATCATCATATTTAATTAATGCCACAAATGAAGATCTGTACGGGTCATATTCAATTCTTTCTACATTACCTACTATATCAAATTTATTTCTTTTAAAATCAATTTTTCTATAATTTCTTTTTGCGCCACCACCCATTCTACGGGATGTTATTCTTCCCTGATTATTTCTTCCACCTGTAGAATGCATTCCTTTGACTAGAGGCTTATGAGGTTTTCCTTTCCAAATTTCTGACCTATTTATAAGTACTGTACCTCTTTGAGATGGAGTATTTGGTTTAATTACTTTTAAACTCATTTTATATACCTACTGACATATCTATTGAACTTCCTTGCTCTAAAGTAACAATTGCTTTTTTAATATTACTTCTTTGACCGTAGTTACCTTTAAAATTCTTAATTTTCCCTCTAGTTATTTGAGTATTAACTTTAAGAACCTTTACTTTAAATAATTTTTCAATTGCTATTTTTATTTCTTTGGTATTTGCTTTCATATCCACTTGAAAAATAAACTGACCATATTCACTAACTTTAGTGGATTTTTCAGTTATCACTGGATAGTGAATAATTGATTTTGCCTTTCCTATAGAAATATCAATTTTTTTATGTTTAATACTTCTCATATTAACTTTTTCTCTATGTTTTGAATTGCATTTTTTGTAATAAAAATCTTTTGATGACTAAGCATATCTCTAACATTTAGACCTTCAGTTAAAATATGATCAACTTTAGGAATATTGGATGAAGCAAGTATAAAATTTTTATTAATCTCATCTTTATTTTGTATGAATATTGCTGAGTCAAAATTAAATTTTTTAAACTTAGTGTTTAAAATCTTCGTTTTTGGTTTATTTAAAGAAGTATCTTTTAAGATAATAATTTCATTCTTTTTATGTTTAGCTGAAAAAGCGCACTTCAAGGCTAATTTTTTCTCCTTTTTATTTAATTTTATTGAGTGATCTCTTACTACTGGACCAAAAGCTATCCCCCCTCCCCTAAAATGAGGCGCCTTAGAACTTCCTTGTCGAGCATTTCCAGTACCTTTTTGAGCAAATGGTTTTTTGGATTTACCTCTTACTTCAGATCTCGTTTTGACCTTATGATTTCCAGATCTATGTTTTGACATCTGAAACTTAATATAATTATTAATTAAATCTGGAAATACTTTTTGAGAAAAAATAGAATCATTCAATTCTATTTCTTCAATTTCTTTATTGTCTAAATCAAATACTTTATATTTCATTTTTTTTCACTTTTTTTTACTGAGTCTTTTATTGAAACAACAGATTGTCTCGCTCCAGGTATAGAACCCTTAATAATTAATAAATTATTTTTTTTATCAATATCTACTACTTGTAAATTTTGTATTGTAACTTGTTTTGAACCCATATGACCTGCCATTTTTTTTCCCTTAAAAACTCTCCCTGGATCTTGATTATGACCAGTAGATCCATGGGCTCTATGAGAAACTGAATTTCCATGTGAAGCTCTACCTCCTCCAAAATTATGTCTTTTCATTGATCCAGCAAATCCTTTTCCTTTACTCACTGATGTTATGTCAACAAATTGTCCTCTTTTAAAGTGTTCTGCGTTAATTTCATTTCCAATCTCTAATAAGTTTTCTTTAATAACTCTAAATTCTTTTATATGTCGTTTTGGTTTTGCTTTGATTTTAGTAAAATGATTTTTTTGAGGTTTTTTTATTTTGTTTGCTTTGTTGTTTTCTATTCCAACTTGTATTGCATAATAATTATTTTTTTCTTTAGTTTTTACATCAGTCACTTCACAGTTATCTATATGTAATAATGTAACTGAGCTTCTTTTGCCGTCTTCACTAAAAAAAGAAGTCATACCTATTTTTTTTGCTAAGATACCTGTTCTCATTATATTTTTATATCTACCTCTACTCCTGGTGATAAATCTAACTTCATTAATGCATCCACAGTTTGTGGAGTTGGGTCTATTATATCTAATAGTCTTTTATGTGTTCTTATTTCAAATTGTTCTCTACTTTTTTTATCTATATGGGGAGATTTGTTTACTGTAAATTTTTCAAGTCGCGTAGGTAAAGGTATTGGCCCTCTAACTTTAGCGCCCGTTCTTTTTGCAGTATTAATTATATCATTAGTACTATTATCTAATATTTTACTATCAAAAGCTCTTAATCTTATTCTGATATCTTTATTTTCCATTTTATCCTTTAAGCTAACTTTGCCTTTACTTCCTCTGCCACATTAGAAGGAACTTGTTCATAATGACTAAATTGCATAGTATAATTTGCCCTACCTTGAGAAAGAGATCTCAAATTATTTACATATCCAAACATATTTGCAAGAGGTACCATTGCATCAATTACACTAGCATTTCTTCTATTTTCCATATTTTGAACTTGTCCTCTTCTGCTATTTAAATCACCTATTACATCACCCATATAATCTTCAGGAGTAACTACCTCTACTTTCATCATAGGTTCTAATAAAGCTGGGTTAGCTTTTGCTATACCTTCTCTAAATGCTGCTCTTGCAGCTATTTCAAAAGCTAATACACTCGAGTCTACATCATGATATGCGCCGTCATTTAAAGTTGCTTTAAAATCTATTACTGGATATCCTGCAATAACTCCAGTTTGCATTTGTGACTTTAATCCTTTTTCTACACCTGGGATGTATTCTTTTGGAATATTTCCCCCCGTAACTTTATTCTCAAATATAAATCCTTCTCCAGGTTTGGTAGCTTCAAAAGTAATTTCTACTCTTGCAAATTGACCAGCTCCTCCAGATTGTTTTTTATGAGTATAATCAACTTCATATGATTTTGTTATTGTTTCTCTATAAGCTACTTGTGGGGCACCTACGTTCGCTTCAACTTTGAACTCTCTTTTCATCCTATCCACTAGAACCTCAAGATGGAGTTCTCCCATTCCTTTTATAATTGTTTGTCCAGATTCTTCATCTGATGTGACTCTAAAACTTGGGTCTTCTTGTGCTAACCTACCCAGTGCTATACCCATTTTTTCATGATCTGCTTTTGTTTTAGGCTCTACTGCTACTTCTATAACTGGATCAGGAAAATCCATTTTTTCTAAAATTATTGGACTATTTGGATCACAAAGAGTTTCTCCTGTTGTCACATCTTTTACTCCTACTAATGCTACAATATCCCCTGCATATGCCTCTTTTATTTCTTCTCTATTATTTGCATGCATAAGCAACATACGGCCAATATTTTCTTTTTTATCTCTTATAGAATTTATAACTGCATCTTTAGTCATTACTTTCCCAGAATATATTCTAATAAAAACTAATGACCCTACAAAAGGATCAGTCATTATTTTAAAGGCTAAAGCACTAAATGGTTCAGCATCAGAGCAAGATCTCTCTAATTCTTTATCTCCTTTAATATCTACACCCTTAACACTTTTCACATCTAATGGTGATGGTAAATAATTAATTATTGCATCAAGAAGAGGTTGGACTCCTTTATTTTTAAATGCGCTTCCAGTAAGAACAGGAACAAAATTACCAGATATTGTTCCTTTTCTGATACACTTTTTTATATCTTCAATTGAAGGTTCTTTTCCATCGAGATAGGCTTCCATTATCTTATCATCTTCTTCGACAACCTTTTCAATTAATTTTTCTCTGTATTCTTTAACCTGATCCTTTAACTCATCTGGTATATTTTCTGAAATATCAAATTCTGCGCCTAAAGTTTCTTCTTTCCAGATTATTGATTTATTTTCTACTAAATCAACTATGCCAACAAAATTACTCTCATTCCCTATAGGTAATTGAGTTACTAATGGATATGAACCTAATCTATCTTTTATCATATCAACGGTCATAAAGAAATTAGCACCAGTTCTATCAAGTTTATTTACAAAACACATTCGTGGAACATTATATCTATCTGCCTGTCTCCATACAGTTTCTGATTGAGGCTCAACTCCTCCTACAGCACAAAATACAGATACAGCACCATACAGAACTCTCAAGGATCTCTCGACTTCAATTGT
>MDTG01066218.1_pt1 | contig 31096 bp, 20 predicted proteins | sample 811421 | NCBI WGS metagenome assembly MDTG01 (sample SAMN05326645, study PRJNA326480) | marine metagenome | isolation source: seawater | place: Pacific Ocean: South East | collected 2011
GGAAGCAAAGCATTACAACCAATCCCCCCGCTCCCCGCAAGGGGCAATTCGGGTGGATGCCGGATTGCGCTCGACTTTCGAGGCGGATTCCCGGGGATCGGACCGTGGACCCAGCCCCGCGGTGGCCGTCCGGACGAACCTCATGACCCCTAAATTACTGTGAAAAAGCGACTTCCGGCAATCCGCACGGGCCCCACGCGCGAATCGACTCCGCCGCCACCGCGAACGCGGCGTGCTCCCCGCCCGGACCCTCCGATCTATACGCTGGTCCGGATCACCGATCCCACCCCGCCGAAGGAACCCTCGTGCCCCTCCTCGTCGATGCGTACAACGTCCTTCACGTCGTCGGCGTCCTTCCACCGGACCTCGCGGGGATCGACCTCGAGGAACTGTCGATCCTGATTTCTGGAAGTCGTTTCGGGAGCGAGGAGACGGTCCTCGTCTGCGACGGGGTGCCCAAGCCGCACTCGGTCGAGGAGACGGGTCGGATCCACGTCCGCTTCGCGGGCCCCGGCGTCACGGCGGACGAACTCATCGTTCGAATGGTCGCCGGCTCGTCCGCGCCTCGACGGCTCACCGTGGTGACGAGCGACCGGGAGATCGCCGTGAAGGCACGCCGTCGACGGGCCTCCATCATCTCCTCGGAGGCGTTCCTGGAGGCGGTCGCGGCGGATCGACGGGATCGCCCCTCGAACGATCAGGCCGCGTCGGTCCCGGCCTCGAGCGATGCGATGCCTCGAAGACAGGTCGAAGCGTGGCTCGAACTCTTCGGGATCGACGAAACGCTCCTCGACGTCGAACCCGGCCCCGAGGCGCGGAGCGTCGCGGCCTCGACCGGCGAGGAGGCGAACGGGCCGGTTCGGGACCAGCCCGAGGCGACCGCCCCGCCCTCGCCAGCACCGGCATCCGATTCCGCCGAATCGCCGCGGATCCTGGACGCCGAGCATCTCGACGAGCTGCGAGCCGAAGACGTCGACGCCCTCGACATGGATCGCCTGCTCGGGGATGCGGGGGAGTTCCCCGCGTCGCCCCCTCCTTCGACCGATCCCGATCGTGGATGACCGCCGGGTCCGGCCCCACACGGAGTCTCCGATGAAACTCGATTTCGACGCACCGCCCCATGATCCGTTCGACGTGTTCACCGCCTGGTTCGAGGAAGCCGCCGAGAAGGCCGGACTTCCGAACCCGAACGCGATGACGGTCGCGACCGCGACGCCGGACGGTCGACCCACGGCGCGGATCGTGCTGCTCAAGCAGTACGATCACCGGGGATTCGTATTCTTCACGAACCGCGAGAGTCGAAAGGGCGTGGAACTCGGGGAAAACCCCCGGGCGGCGCTGCTGATGCACTGGGACACGCTCGATCGGCAGGTCCGGATCGAAGGCTCGATCGAGCCGACGACCGACGCGGAGAGTGACGCCTACTTCTCGAGTCGACCGCTCGAAAGCCGTCTGAACGCGATCGCGAGCGACCAGTCCCGCCCGATCGAGGACCGCGCATCGCTGGAGGCCCGGCGCGCACGAGTCGACGCGACCCACGCCGACGGGTCTGATCCCGCACGGCCTCCGCACTGGGGCGGCTACCGGCTTCGGCCGGAACGCTTCGAGTTCTGGCAGGGACACCCCTTCCGACTGCACGATCGCGTCACCTACGTGGCGGACGGCGATCGGTGGAAGACCATGCGGCTCATGCCCTGAGCGTCGGTCGAGCCCGGTCGGAAGCCGGGATCAGTCGCCGGTCGAGCCGGTCTTCGCGAAACGTCGCCTGCGATTCTCCCGTCGTGGCGGGATGAAACCGCCGCGAACCTTGATCCCGTCCGCCCCCGCCTCGCGGAGCCTGCCGACGAGGTCGTCGTCGGGGACCACCCGGACCCCCGGGGCCGAGAGCACGACGTGCCGTCCACCGTCCAGCCGGAGGTGCAGCACCGTCTCGACCGGTCGACCGGACAGCGCGTGCACGCTGCCCGCAGCCTGCTTCAGCTGGCCCGACACGAACTGCATTCGATGTCGCGTCGCCGCTTCGTCGTCGCCGTCCCGCGTGGCGTCGATGAGGATCTCGATCCGGGTGGAGAGCAGGTTCGGGACGCGATCCAGCGGTATCACCTGCTCCACCACGATCTGCGGTTCGCCACGGCCGGTCTCCACCTGGCCGACGAGCACCACCGTCGCATCGACCTGGATCTGGTCCGCGTGCTTGGTGAAGGCCTCGCTGAAGACGACGCCTTCGACGGTGCCGTGCTTGTCCGAAAGCGTGAGCATCGCCATCTTGGAACCGTTCCGGGTCACCACCGGTCGGACCCGGTTGATGACCCCCGCGAAGACCACCGGAGCCTCGTTGCCGAGTTCGCCGACGTCGCGACTTCCCGCGTTGCAGAACTCCTCGATCAGCCCCTGGATCCCGTCGAGCGGATGACCGGACACGTGGAACCCGAGGGTCTCCTTCTCCTCCGCGAGGCGGGTCATCTGGTCCCAGGGCTTGACCTCGGGGAGCGGCATGCGCGGCGTCCGGTCGTCCGCCGATTCCGCCTCGCCCCCGCCGCCGAACAGCATGTTCTGGCCCGCCGAACGATCCGCGGCGAGCGCCTTGCCCGCCTTGAACGCGTCGGACACCGCGGCGACCATCGCCGCCCTCGCCTCCGCACCGTGCACGGAGTCGAAGGCGCCGGCGCGGACCAGCGACTCGACGGCCTTCTGATTGATCCGCGCATGGTCGATGCGCTCGCAGAAGTCGTGCAGTGATTCGAAGACGCCGTCCGCTTCCCGGGTCGCGACGATCGACGCGATGCCGTCCTTGGCGATCCCCTTGATCGCCTGGAGGCCGAAGCGCACGTGGCCCGCGCAGTTCCCCGGGGTCTCGCCCTCGTCGAAAACCACCTTGAAGTCCTCGCCCGAAACGTTGACGTCCGGCGGACGGACCGTCACCCCGACGTGCGGTCGCGCCGTCGTGGTGTCCGGGAACGGAACCCGCATGCACTCCTCGAGATAGACCGACCACTCCTCGACCTTCTTCGCCTGGCTCTCGAAGGTGAGCACCGCGGCCATGTACTGGTTCGGGAAGTAGGTCTTCAGGTAGGCGGTCTGGTAGGCGACGATCGCATATCCCGTCGAATGACTCTTGTTGAAGCCGTAACCCGCGAACTTGAGGATGAGATCGAACAGCTCGTCGGCCTGCCGGTTCCCGACCCCGTGCTTCGCGGCGCCCTCGACGAAGTCCGACCGGGCGGAGTCGATCACGCTCATCTTCTTCTTCGAGATCGCCTTGATGACGGTGTACGCGGTGCGGAGCGGGATGCCGCCCAGTCCATGGAGCACCTGCATCACCTGCTCCTGGTAGACCATGATGCCGTACGTCTCCTCGGTGTACCGGTCGACGATCTCGTGCACCGAGGGGACCTTCTGCGTTCCGTGCTTCCGCGCGTTGTAGTCGGGGATCAGCTCCATCGGACCCGGTCGGAACAGTGCGTTCGCCGCGATCAGGTCCTCCAGCCGGTCCGGCTTCATCTCGACCAGCAGCTTCCGCATCCCCCCCGATTCGAACTGGAAGATGCCCCCGGTCTCGCCGCGCCGGAAGAGGTCGAGCACCCGCTGGTCGTCGAGCGGCACCCGTTCCATGTCGAGCGGATGGACGGCGGTCCTCGCGGCGGCGGTCCCCGGGGTCGGCATCTCGCGGCCGACGGCGCTCCAGATGCCGGCCTCGGGCACCGATTCGAGGATGAGCTGCCTCGCCCGCTCGATCGTCGACAGCGTCCGCAGTCCGAGGAAGTCCATCTTCAGCAGGCCGATCCGCTCGCAGGTGGGGCCGTCCCACTGGGTGACCACGTCGTCGCTTCCCGTCGCCTTGCAGAGCGGCACGATCTCGTCCAGCGGTCGCGTCGCCATGATCACGCCGGCGGCGTGGACACCGGAATGACGCGCGTGGTTCTCCAGGGCCTGCGCCGCGTCGACCGCGCGCTGGACCCGCGGGTCGGCGTCGCAGGCCTCGCGGAACTCCGGCGCCTTCTGCATCGCGTCGTCGATGGTGATGTTGAGTTCGTTCGGGACGAGGTTCGCGAGTCGCTGTCCCTCCGCGGGCGGGAAGCCCATCACCCGCGAGACGTCCTTGATCGCGGCCTTCGCCTTGAGTCTCCCGAACGTCACGATCTGGGCCACGTGTCCGTACTTCTCCCGGACGTACTCGATCGCGTCGCCGCGACCGTTCTGGCAGATGTCGATGTCGATGTCGGGGTATTCGGCTCGATCCGGGTCGGTGAATCGCTCGAAGAGCAGGCCGTAGTGGACCGGGCACGCGTTGGAGAGTCCGAGCACGTAGCCCACCATGGTCCCGACGCCCGATCCACGGGCGTTCGAGGGAATGCCTCGCTGCCTCGCCCAGTTCACGAAGTCCCAAACGATCAGGAAGTACGCGGAGATCAGCTTGTCGGCGAGCACCTTGAGCTCTCGCTCCAGCCTCGCCCGGATCTCCTCGGTCACGCCGTCCGAACCGTATCGCCACACGAGCCCCGCCTCGCAGAGATCGCGGAGCGCCCGGTCGCATCCGTCCTTGAGCGCCTCCGCCTGCGCTTCGTCGGCGCCCTCCGCCTCGAACGGTCGCAACTCGAAACGGGCGCAGTACCGCTTGAACCACTCGGTGAGATCGCCTCCGTCGTATTCCGGCGGCTCCCCAGGATGGACGACCTCGACGACCGGGGCGTGGTTCTCCCCCTCGGGCAGTTCGACGTTGCAGCGATCGGCGATCCGGACGGTGTTTCGGATCGCCTCCCGCTCGTCGGGCTCGGGGAACAGGGCGGCCATCTCCGCCGCATCCTTGACGTAGAGCTGTTCCGGATAGCGGAGACGATCCGGGTCGTCCTTGGTCTTGCCCATGCTGATGCAGCACAGCGTGTCGTGGTCGTCGTGGTCCTCCGCCCGGAGGAAGTGCGCGTCGTTGTCGACCACCAGCGGGAGGTCGAGCTCGCCGGCGAGCTTCTTCAGGAGCGGATTGATGCGCTCCTGCTCGGGAACGTGGCGTTGAAGCTCGACGAAGAACCGCGGCTCGCCGTCGGGTCCCGGCGCGAAGGTCTCCGCATGCCATCGTGCTTCGGCGACCGCGAGCTCCCAGTGCCCCTGGTCGTTGGTCCGGACGAAGTTGGTGAGGTGGAACGCGAGCGAGGATCCGAGGTGCCCGTTGATCGCGACGAGACCCTCGTTCCACTGCCCGAGGGTGCTCTTGTCCATTCTCGGCTTGTAGTAGAAGCCGTTGCGAAAGGCGTCCGAACTCAATTTCACGAGGTTCCGCCAGCCACCGAGATCGAGCGCCAGCAGGACGAGGTGGAATCCGCCGTCGGCGACGCCGGTCCGCGTTCGATCACGGCGATCTCCGGGCTTTCCCTCCCGGTCCGGGGCGACGTAGGCCTCGATGCCGAGGATCGGCTTGATGCCCGCGGCGCGGGCGGCGGCATGGAACTCGAACGCCGCGTGGAGATTTCCGTGATCGGTGACCGCGACCGCGGTCATGCCGAGCGCCTTCACCCGGTCGACCAGTTTCCTGACGCGATTGCCGCCGTCGAGGAGGGAGTATTCGCTGTGGAGATGGAGGTGGACGAAACCGTCGGGGGCGATCGACGCCTCCTCGGCGACGGGCTTGGTCTTCTGGCCTGCACGCGACTCGGTCATCGGCTCTCCATCCGTGGGCGACTCCTCCATGGTAGACGCTCCATGCCGGGCCGATCCGAGCCCCCGGGCGATCGAACGGCGATCCACCGGATCGAGCCGGAAGCCGCCCCCGGACGACCTCCTCGAGTCCCGCCGTCGTACCATGCCCGCATGAGCGAGCAGAACCCGTTCAATCGAACGCCCTTCGTCCGGGTGATCGGCGTCGGCCAGCAGATGGGCGACGGGTTCCGCCGCATCGACCGCGGAGGACCCTTCGGGCGGCTGTTCGCCGGGCTCGTCGCGCTGGTCCTCGCGATCCCGATCCTGGTGCTCGGCGTCGTCCTGCTGTTGACGCTCTTCGCCTTCGGCATCGCCGCCGCGCTCGTCGGCCTCGTCCTCGGCCGAAGGCCCGGCATGCGAACCACGGCGACCCGGCCCGCCGCCGACCCGGAATCGCCCGGCCGCGAGAACGTCCGGGTCATCCCGCGCACGCCCGAATGAGCGGTCCGCCGGACGCCGGTCGGCCATCTATTCCGCGAGCCACCAGTCGCGCATCGCACGAGCCACCGGTCCGGGCTCGCCGTCCCCGATGGTCTCCCGCTCCACCCCCACCACCGGCATCACGCCCCAGCTCGAGTTGGTGAGGAGGATCTCGTCGGCCGCGAGGACGGCGTCGATGTCGAGCATTCGGCGATGGACCGGCCTGCCCTCCCCCGCCGCCCGTCCGAGGACCTCCTCCCGGACCACGCCCGGCAGGACCGGGGAGGGAAGTCCGCCGTCCGGTTCCTCTCCACGCACGATGGGCGACGACAGTTCACCGTCCTTCACCAGGACGACGTTGCTGACGCAGCCCCCGGCGAGGTGGTTCGAAACCGTGAACCAGAGGGCCTCGCTGGCGTTCTTCGCGGCCGCCGCCTGCAGTTCCGAGAGTCGGGACCAGTAGGAAAGCGTCTTGTGCGAGGCGAACGGGTCGAGTGGATTCGCGCGGGCGTCCGCCACCGTGGCCCGGATCCCCTTCTCGAACAGTTCCCCTGGATAGGCGGTCGCGGGCTGCGCGACGATCATGATGGTGGGTTCGTGTCCGTCGCCGCCGTCGTGGAGCAGGTTCAGGTCGCCGCCGGTGATCGTCACCCGGACCCGGGCGACCTCGATCGACGCCGCGTCCACGGTGGACTGGATCGCCTCCGCGAGCGGACCGGAACGGAGTTGCTCGCTGAGCCGGAGCGAACGAAGCGAATTCTCGAGGCGATCGAGATGCTGGTTCAGGTGCAGCACCCGCGACCCGCGGGCGGTCATCGTCTCGAAGAGACCGACGCCGTGCTGGAAGCCGGCGTCGAACGCCGAGACCCGCGCATCGTCGGCACGCTCGATGGTTCCGTTCAGCCAGACCGTCGTCATTCGATCCTCCCGTTCGACTCGTCCAACGCCGGGCCGTCGACCCGCCGAACCGATCGCAACTCCGGCGGCGCACCCCGGAGATCGATCTCCACCCGGCCCCCGTCGGCGCCGACCACGACCACCGTCGCGATGTTCCCGGCGTGGTCGGAGGCCACCTCGACGGCGTCGATCCCGCGCGGCGGAAGAAGCGCGGCGATGGCGGCTCGTGCGGTTCCCTCCATGGAGAACCCCGCTGGCGGAGGATCATCCGAGGTCCGAATCAGCTCGGAGACGACCTGCCTCGCTTCCGCCGCGACGTCCTGAGTCCTTTCCGCGAAGTAGCCAACCAGCCCCCCCGCGGCCAGCGCGATCGCGGGATACAGGAGCCGACGGCCCCAGCCCGAGCGGACTTGTCCAGAGGTCCCGATCATGGGCAGGGAGTGTAGACGACCCTCGATCGTCCGACGCTCCGGACGCCCGCGTGCTCATCCCGGCCTCTCCGAGATCGGTGACCGCCGGAATGCGTGGCGAGGGACGCGGGGCCGGGGTCGCGTGTGCTCGATGCGGACAGGACCTTCGCCCGGAAACCCGGATCAGGATGCCCGACCCCGACCGGGGTGGGAGATCGATTTCATCCGGCGATTCGACGGGCGTCGGTGAGGGCCGGGCCGACGACGCATCGTCGGCGAGGTGTCCGGCCGATACACTTCGCGACCCCATGCCACTCCTCACCCTCGCCGGCATCCGCCATGAATTCTCCACCCGGACCGTCCTCGACGGCGCCACGCTGTCGGTGGAACCCGGCGAGAAGATCGGACTCGTCGGCCGCAACGGAGCCGGCAAGAGCACGCTGCTCAAGGTGATCACCGGCGAGCTGACTCCGGATCACGGTGACATGCAGCTCGCTCGCGGCATCCGGGTTGGTCATCTCTCGCAACATCCCGAGTTCGTCCCCGGCGACACGCTCCGACAGGCCGCCGGCCGGGCCTTCGAACGGCTCGAGGTCGCCCAGCGCGAGCTCGAGCGGGTCTACGAAGCCATGGCCACCGCCGAACCCGAGGAACTCGAGCGTCTCATGGCCAGGCAGTCCGAACTGGACACCCAGCTCGAGGCGCTCGGCGGCTACGCCGTCGATCATCGCGTCGACGCGACCCTGCACGGCCTCGGATTGACCGACGATCGATTCGACCAGCCGGTCGACACGCTTTCGGGCGGTCAGAAGGCCCGCCTCGGACTCGCCCGCCTGCTGCTCGAATCACCCGACCTGCTCCTTCTCGACGAACCGACGAACCACCTCGACATCAACGGTCGTCAGTGGCTGGAGAACTTCCTCGCCGAGGAGTTCAACGGCGCGGTGATCCTGGTGAGCCACGATCGCTGGCTGCTGGACCGCGTGGTCAATCGGATCGTCGAGGTCGAACTCGGACAGGTCCGCGAGTATCCGGGCAACTACCACGCGTTCATCGAGCAGCGGCGGGAGCGGAAGCTGGTCGAAGGTCGGATCCACGCGAAGCAGCTCGACAAGATCCGCGCGGAGGAGGCCTACATCCGGAAGTACAAGGGTGGACAGCGGGCGAAGCAGGCCCGCGGTCGCGAAGCCCGGCTCGATCGCTTCAAGGAGGAGGAACTCTCCGAGAAGCCGATCGAACTCGACGTGATGGCCCTGAACCTGCCCAAGCCGCCCCGGGCCGGGGACGTCCTGATCGCGGTGGAGCATCTCTCCAAGGCCTACGACGACCACCGGCTCTTCGAGGATCTCTCGCTCAGTCTCCGGCCGGGCGATCGAATCGGGGTCATCGGTCCCAACGGCGCGGGGAAGACCACGCTGATCCGCAGCATGCTCGGCGACATCGAGTCGGATGCCGGCACGATCCGCCGGAGTCCCCGGCTCTCGGTCGGGTGGTTCCGCCAGAACCAGGACCACATCGATCCCGACCGGGAGGTCTGGCAGTACCTCCAGAAGACGATGGGCGACGCGAGCCCCGACGGGCAGGTGCGTGAACAGGAGGCCCGGGACCTCGCCGGCGCCTTCCTCTTCTCCGGTCGCGAGATGGAGAAGCAGATCAAGCTGCTCTCCGGCGGGGAGCGGGCGAGGATGGTGCTCGCAGGCCTCGTCGCGTGTCCGCTCAATCTGCTGGTGCTCGACGAACCGAGCAACCATCTCGACATCCCGAGCGCGGAACGACTCGAACAGGCCCTGCTCGACTACGGGGATGCGAAGAAGGGACGCGGCGGCGCGATCTTCCTCATCAGCCACGATCGGGCGCTGGTCGAGGCGACCTGCACCACGCTGCTGGTGTTCGACGGCGAGGGATCGGTCCGGATCTTCAACGGTCGCTATTCGCAGTGGCTGGAGATGGAGGAGCGGCGTCGGAAGGAGGCCGAGGAGGCGAAGGTCGCCGCGTCCTCGAAGGAGGCCCGGGCACGGAAGGCGTCCACGGACGATCGGAAACGGAAGCGGGAGAAGCCTCGGAGGAACGTCACTTCGAAACTCGCGAAGCTGTCGACGAAGGATCTCGAATCGAGGATCGAGCGGTGCGAGTCGAGAATCCGGAAGATCGACGAATCGATGATGGATCCGGACGTCTACACCGACGGTCGGAAGACCAAGCGTCTCCAGACCGAACGCACCGAGATCGCGGCCGAACTCGAACCGCTCGAATTCGAGTGGTCCTCACGGGCCGAGGATTGACGCGTTGACGGCCTGCCGGGACCGGTGAGTTCCGATCGATCAGGCCAGATCGCTGCGAAGAAGGACCCTGCCGGTCCCGCGCTCGCGGATCTCGAAGGCGAGACCCTGGATCGCCCTCCCGCCGAGATCGATCGGCGATGCGGAGAAACGGCCGACCGTCCCTTCGAAGAGCACCACCGGTGATCCGGGGGATTCCGAATCGAAGGCGACGAGTTGGACGTCCGCCGAAGCGGGCATGTCGAACAGCATCATCATGCCCTGTCCGGGAGTCTCGCCGGCCTCCTCGATCAGAAGGATGCCGGCACCCGCGCCGCCCGCCATCGCCACGGATCGTGCGGTCGAGGAATCGAGGAGAAGCCGTGCCTCGTGCTCCGGGAAACCGATCCCGCCGAGTCGCCCCTGGAGTTCCTTGAGCGAGATGTTGTTGTCGGCCAGATCGAGCAGTCGACTGCTCAGGCTCGCGGTCTGCTGCTGGATGACGACGAGCGCGATGAGGCTCGATCCGAGCACGAACGTCGCGGCACGCCAGATCATCGAGGTTCGGCGCATCCGGCGGACATCCATCGGCGAACCGGCCGCGACCGGCTCCTGCGTTCCTCGAGTCTCGCTGCCGATCGCACGCACCCGGTCCCCGATCGAGGCGATCGGGCCGCATGCGGAATCGTCATGGTCGATCTCGGACGCGAGTCGGGCGAGCACCTTGTAGCGAAGTGCCCGATCCGGTTCCTCGTCGCCCGCGCCCGCGATCTCGACCGCCACCGCCGACTGAAGGTCGAGCAACTCCGCCTGCTGATCCGGTGACAGGTCCACGAAGGCCCGCTCGAACCTGGCTTCGTCGACTTCCTCCAGCAACCCAAGCGTTTCGAGGATCGCGAGGTCCCGTAGTTCTTCCACCGCCATTGACTCCATCTGCAACATCTTTGAACCCACACTCCAGATCGTTTCCGACGGTCCCCTGCCCCGTGACCTGCACGGCGGGAATGACGTCGCTGATTCAAACTCTAACAAACGCGAGAATGGACTCGCGGAGAACACACGTGGAATCGGGATCCCGGATCGGGATCACCGGTCGCTGGTGAGACGGACCGGGTTCGGGTTCGTTCCATCATCCGGAGGATTCTCGAAGCCTCCAGGGAACGGTCCACTCCCGCCGAAGCGACTCAACCCCCGTTTTCATCGACCCGCCCCGGCTGCCGTTGCATGACCGGCGTCCCCCGACATCCGCAGGCGGTCGCCCGGCGGCTGCATCATTCACGGGAAAAACGCCGGTTCGGCGTTCTCGGACTGCTCGTGCACGACGCCGTCAACCGTCCGCTGCCCGCTGCTCGTCCGCGAGACGATCCCGCAATCGCGCAAGCCCGCGACTCAATGCGGATTTCACGGTGCCCAGCGGTGATTCCAGCTGCTCCGCCACTTCCCGCAGCGTGAATCCCTGCAGGTACGCGCGAGTGATCACCTCCTGCTGGAGGGCGGGAAGTTCCGCGACCCGCGAAAGGAGTCGCTGGCGATGTTCGTCCCGCTCGATCGATCCTTCCCGCTTGGACGGCGCTCCGCTCCGGCCTTCGGGATCCCCCTCGAGGCTGAGGTTCGCGGGTCGGACCTGTTTTCGGCGAAGCCGATCGATCAGATGACGGCGGGTGATCAACATGACCCAGGTCACGAGCTTCGCCCGCGTCGGGTCGTACCGCTCGGCGGTCTTCCAGAGTCGGACGAAGACCTCCTGAACCGCATCCTCCGCTTCCGCGGTGGTTGGCAGCACCTGGCGGGAGGATTTGAAGACGAGCCCCCCGAAACGGTCGTAGAGCCGGTTGGCGGCCGCTTCGTCGCCTTCGGCGACCGCCTGCATCAGCACCCAGTCTTCATGATTCGGTGAATCCATGGGTCCGGTCCACCCGGCAAAGCACATCTCTGGAATTCGAAAGGAACATCAACCAATCGAGGTTATCCGCGAGGAGGGCAGGCCGGATCCCTCAAAAGACTGGAATTTGTTCCAAAGACCTGTTGGGGGCGTTATCGTCTAGGCGTACGGCTTCCCGGCGTCACCGAGGCACGTCGTACGTTCCGGTACCCGATATCGACAGGAGGTCGCTTGACTGACCGTCGCCAAGATCCGAGCACATCCGCCTTCCGGGCCCGCGCCCGACGGAGTTGTCGTTCTGGCTTCGGTTTCAGCGTGATCGAGCTCGTGGTCGTGCTTGCGGTGATCGTCGTCCTGACATCCCTCCTCCTGCCCGGTCTCGAAGTGGCGAGAAAAGGTGCCCGCCGACTCGTCTGCTCCGCCAATCAACGACAGATCGGCGTGTCCTTCATGATCTTCGGCGGCGACAACAACGAGCGACTGCCGGAATCCCGCTTCCAGACGGTGAACAGACCGGCCAACATGATGGCCTTGAACTCCGGGGACCTGAACGACGACGTCGGCGTGGCCGGCTTCGACGGAATCGGCCTGCTCTGGAAGGATCGGTACATCGACTCGCCCGCGTCGTGCTTCTGCCCCGCCCACAGCGGAGGACACACCTTCGATCGGGCGAGGGCCGTCCTCGGTGAGACGCAGGGAACGGGCCCCGAAATCGCGTTCTGCAACTACCACTACACCGGCCACCTGAAGCGGGCGGATCCCGAGCAGATGGTCGGGCCGACCCGGCGGCGAATGACGGATCCGAACGTGATTCTCCTCACCGACGGGCTTCGAAGTCGATCGGACTTCAACCACGAAACCGGCTTCAACGTCCTGCGAGGTGATGGCTCCACCTTCTACCAGGCGGACGTGGGCTCCCGATTCCTCGATTCGATCCCCACCGACGTCAACTTCGACGGGGAGATCGCGAGCGAGGAATCAATAGGGCTCTGGATCCTCGACATCTGGGATGAACTCCAGATCGACGGCTGATCGGGATCCGACGCCGGGCGAAGCCGGTACCGAGTCAATCGGAATATTCGAGGATCAGACCGCGGTGCCCGCCGGCGCCGGGGTCGAAGGTTCGGATCGTCCCGGGCATCGCCCCCTCGGGAACGAGCGCGAAATCGATCCGGAGCCATGGACCGGTCCGGGGCCAGGTCCCGCCCCACCCGCTGCCGACGTGACGGAACGCGTCCTTGAAGCCGGGTGCCAGCATCGAAAGCGCCGGTGATCGAGGGGCCATGTTCAGGTCGCCGAGGATCAACTCCGAATCGACCGAATCCAGCCGGCCGGCGATCTCGGTCGCCATCGAGATCCGATCGACGCCCTGCTCCGACGGAAGGTCGACGACGAGGATCCGTTCCGGAATCGGAACGTCATCGGGCATCGCCAGCTCGATCTCGATCGCGCGCGGAGGCGTCTTGACGGAACCGACGTCGATGCCGCGGACCGCCTCGACGATCCGCATGGAGCGGATGTCATGGCGGCTGGCGACCATCACCGATCCCACCCACCGGATCCGGATCCTTCCCTCCCGGACCTCCTCCGCCCGCCGCCAGAGGCTCGGCAGCCGCCACCCGGGATTCACGACGATCGCGACATCGGCGTCGAGTCCCACCAGCCGCTCGAACACGCGATCGCAATCCCGGACGCCGTCGACCCGCCGCTCCCCCGGGTCGTTCGCATTGAGGAAGAGAAGCAGGGCGGACCGTCCGTCGTTGACGCCACCCGCTCGATGGGGAAGCCCCAGATCACGCTGCAGCGTCCCGATCAACGGCCCGGCGGTGGCGATGGTCGCGACCGCCAGACATCTCCATCGTCGGGGATCCCGACCCGGAACGCAGACCACGATCGCCACCAGCACGCAGAATCCGACCGCCCCCAACCAGGCCCAGTCGGGAACCAGCCCGAGCAACTGGGCTCGCCCCCCCATGGCCGCGACGACCGGGACCGACGCCCACCCGACCGCGATTCCGACCCCCGTCAGGGCGGGCCAGAAGGCGAGCGGAAGCCCGGATGCCTGTTCTCGTCGGTTCGGTGCCTGCACCGGTGCCAAATCGGCAGAACGACCCCTTCGACACCCCCAGAAATCAGCGAGAACCGCAGGTTGATTCTGGCATCGCCCTTGCGATCCGTGAGGGGCGTCCGGCAACGGGTGCACCGGGAACGGGCGTCGACGACCGAGAATCTCGAGTCGACCCGTCCCTCCCCTCCCCTTCGGCGGGAGTGGAAACGCGGGGCGGAAACCCCGCTCCGGAGTCGGCTCCGTCCGGCTCAACTCCAACTCAGATACGCCATTGATCGGAAAGGTCAAATTCACATGTCAGAATCCAACAGCAAGATCATCGGAATCGACCTCGGAACCACCAATTCGGTGGTCGCGGTCATGGAGGGCGAACGGCCCACCGTCATCATCAACTCGACCGGAAACCGGACCACCCCCTCGGTGGTCGGATTCACGGACAAGGGCGACCGGCTGGTCGGCCAGGCCGCCCGGCACCAGCAGGTCACCAATCCGAGCAACACCGTCTTCTCGATCAAGCGGTTCATGGGCCGTCGTCACAACGAGGTCCAGCACGAAGAGAAGATGGTCCCCTACGGCGTGGTGGGCGGAGGCGACGATCTCGTCTCCGTGAAGGTTCGCGACAAGGACTTCACGCCGCCGGAGGTCTCCGCGATGATCCTCCGCGATCTGAAGAAGACCGCCGAGGAGTACCTCGGCGAATCGGTCGATCGCGCCGTGATCACCGTTCCCGCCTACTTCAACGACGCACAGCGACAGGCGACCAAGGACGCCGGCGAGATCGCCGGCCTCAAGGTCGAGCGGATCATCAACGAGCCCACCGCGGCCGCGCTGGCCTACGGCCTCGAGAAGAAGAAGAACGCCCGCATCGCGGTCTTCGACCTCGGCGGCGGGACCTTCGACATCTCGATCCTCGACGTCGGCGACGGCGTGTTCGAGGTGCTTTCCAGCAACGGTGACGGCCACCTCGGTGGAGACGACTTCGACCAGCGGCTCATCGACTTCATCGCCGACGAGTTCAAGAAGACCGAAGGGATCGACATCCGCAGCGACGCGATGGCCCTCCAGCGGTTGAAGGAGGCGGCGGAGAAGGCGAAGATCGAGCTGTCCCAGCAGATGGAGGCGCAGGTCAACCTGCCGTTCATCACCGCGGACCAGAACGGCCCGAAGCACCTTCAGGTCACGGTCACCCGCGCCACCTTCGAATCGATCTGCAACGATCTCTTCGATCGTCTTCGCAAGCCCTGCGAGCAGGCGCTGACGGACGCGAAGATCAAGCCGGCGGACATCGCCGAGGTCGTCATGGTCGGGGGATCCACCCGGATCCCGCAGGTCCAGGAGATCGCGAAGGACATCTTCGAGACCCCCGAACTCGACCGGTCCATCAACCCGGACGAGGTGGTGGCGATCGGGGCGGCGATCCAGGGCGGTGTCCTCCTCGGCGACGTGAAGGACGTGCTCCTGCTCGACGTGACGCCGCTCTCCCTCGGGGTCGAGACCCTGGGCGGGGTGATGACGAGGCTCATCGAGCGGAACACCACCATTCCGACCTCTCGCAAGGAGACCTTCTCGACGGCGAGCGACAACCAGAGCTCGGTGACGATCCACGTCCTCCAGGGCGAGCGCGAGTTCGCGAAGGACAACCGGACCCTCGGCCAGTTCGACCTGACCGGGATCCCCGCGGCGGCCCGTGGAACCCCGCAGATCGAGGTCGAATTCTCCATCGACGCCAACGGCATCCTCAACGTCTCCGCCACCGACAAGGCGACGGGGAAGAGCCACAACATCGAGATCAAGGGCTCGAGCGGCCTCTCCGACGACGAGATCGACCGGATGAAGCGCGAGGCGGAACAGAACGCCGACGACGACAAGGCGAAGCGGGAACTGGTGGAGACCCGCAACCGGGCGGAGCAGATCGCCTACTCCACGCGGAAGAGCCTCGAGGAGCACGGCGAGAAGGTCGACGCGGAGATCCGCGGCGAGATCGAGTCGGCCCTCTCGAATCTCGAGGAGAAGATCAAGGGCGAGGACAAGTCCGCGATCGAAGCGGCCCTCGCGAACCTCGAGAAGGTCTCGGCCGAACTCGGCAAGGCGGTCTACGAAGCGACCGCGCAGGACGCCACGAAGGGCGAGGACCCGGCCGGAGCCGCCCCCTCGGGCGGCGAAGGCGACGACGTCATCGACGCCGAGTTCGAGGTGAAGGAGGACTGATCCTCCGTCGCCCGAAGGGATCGGAGATCGGCGGGGCCCCGGATCACCCGGGACCCCGCCGTCTCACTTCCGGGCTGCCGCACCCCCCCGGGAACGACCTCGCCGCAACGTGCCTCGTTCCCATGGATCGCGGTGGTCGCGGGAATCACAATTCCCTGCCGATACTGCGGTTTCGGCATCGCGAAGGGGATCCCGCGGAGCGTCGAATCCATCGGATTCTGATACCATGGAAGGGCTCGGCGGCGTGTCCCCACCTTGTCGGATTCCGAAATCCGACCACCCGGCCCAGCAGCCCCGTGAGGCCATTCCGAGGCGGGGCCCTCCGATCGCGTACTCCCTGCACCGATGGAAGTCATTCGCGGCATCCCGGTCTCCTCCGGCATCGTCTTCGGCCGAGTCTTCCGCCTCGGCCAGGCCGAGCAGCGGGTGTCCCATCGCCGGATCGAGGCGGCGGATTCGGCCGCGGAGATCGAACGGGTCGATGCCGCCTTCGAGGATGCGATCGCGGAGCTGGAACAACTGCGGGATCGCACCCGCGTGCAGCTCGGGGCCGAACCCGCGAAGATCTTCGAGTTCCACGTGGGCCTGCTCCGTGATCCCTCCCTCCGGGATCCGATCCGCGAGCGGATTCGAACCGATCTCGTGGTGGCGGAATGGGCGGTCGCCGACCAGTTCCGGACGATCGCCGACCAGTTCGCGGCCATGGGCAGCGAGGTGTTCGCCCAGAAGACCGCCGACATCATCGATCTCGACCGCCGGGTGCTCGACCAGTTGATGGGCGAGACGACGAGTCGTCTCGCCAATCTCACCGAACCGGTGGTGATCGTCGCCCACGAGCTCACACCGAGCCAGACGGCCGGAATGGATCGGAGCAAGGTCCTGGGATTCGCGACCGATGCCGGTGGGCGGACCAGCCACGTCTCGATCGTCGCCCGCGCCATCGACATTCCCGCGGTCGTCGGATGCCATCGCGTCAGCCAGGGCGTGGAGAACGGCGACCTGGTCATCGTCGACGGTGACGCGGGCACGGTGATCGTCGACCCGGATCCGGAGACCGTCGCCGAATACGAAGCAAGGCAGTCGAAGGTGAGCGAGTTCCGGGAAGGTCTCCGAGAGACCGCCTTCCTCGACGCGGTCACGACGGACGGCGTGCAGATCTCCCTGCTCGGGAACATCGAGTTCCCCGACGAGATCGAATCGGTGCTCCAGAACGGCGGTGGCGGGGTCGGACTCTACCGAACGGAGTTCCTCTACCTGACCAGCGGCCACGCGCCGGACGAGGCGGCGCACTACGAGGCGTACCGGACGGCGATCGGGATGCTGGACGGTCGACCGCTGATCATTCGCACCCAGGACCTCGGAGCCGACAAGTACACCCAGGAACAGGCCGAGGAACCGGAGCGGAATCCATTCCTCGGCTGCCGCTCCATCCGGTACTCGCTGCTGCACCTGAAGGAGTTCAAGACCCAGCTTCGGGCGATCCTGCGAGCGGCCACCGAAGGCCCCGTGAAGATCATGTTCCCGCTCGTTTCGACGGTCATGGAGATCCGCCAGGCGAAGATGCTTCTCGCCGACGTCGCGGAGGAACTCGACGAGGAGGGGATTCCCCGGGGGACCGACGTCGCGATCGGAATGATGGTGGAGGTGCCTTCCGCGGCGTTGATGGCCCGAGCGTTCTCGAACGAGGTGGAATTCTTCTCGATCGGGACGAACGACCTCATCCAGTACACGCTGGCGGTCGATCGAGGTAACGAGCGGGTCGCGAATCTGTACACGGGTGCCAGCCCGGCGGTTCTCCAGCTCATCAAGAGCGTCATCCGCGCCGCACGGCGTCGCGACGTGGCGGTCTCGATCTGCGGTGAGATCGCAGGAGAGCCGATCTACACCATGTTGCTGCTGGGGCTCGGTTTGCGTACACTCTCCCTGGTTCCGACCCAGATTCCCCTCATCAAGAAGGTGATCAGGTCGGTCTCGATAGAACATTGCGAGCGGATCGCCCGAAAGGTCGGCACGTTCGATTCCGAGCGGCAGGTTCTCAACTACCTCCGCGACGAGCTCAGAAAAATCGACCCCGGATCGCCCGGCGGATGGACCGCCGAGTGAAGGGGAAGTCAGGAACAAAGGACCGCTTCGACAGGACGTGAATCGCACGTTCGTCGAGGAGGGACACGAATCAAGTGACCGAGGGGATCCCCTCCCCGGTCACGGCAGGCGACCGAGATCGCCGCACGAGCGGGTGACGTCGACGCGACGCCCCGGGATCCGGCCTCCAAGGGAGGCGACCCCGCCACGGCGGGGGGACGGGTTTCCCGGGATCGCCGACCCAGATGCCGGTGAAAACCGGTCCCGATCGGGCGAGAGGATCTCGATTCGAATCGAGGATCGACCGGCAAGCCGGATCGAACCTCGGTGGGCGACCGCGAGGCGGCCCGCCCGCATCCCGGTGTCATCCACCGGAATCCTGCCGGAATCCAGGTCGATCAGGAACGCACGCCCCGCGTCCTCTCCCGGTCCGACCTGAAGTCCCTTCGGCGACGACGGATCACGATCTCGAACGCGGTCATGGAGCACACCATGATCACCAACGACACCGACACCGACGCCGGCGATTCACCGGCCGAACCGAAGCCGGAAGCCGAATCCCCGGCCGAGGCGAAGAAGACCACGAAGAAGTCGACGACCAAGAAGAAGACCACGAAGAAGCCGACGACCAAGAAGAAGACCGCGAAGAAGTCGGCGGCCAAGAAGACCGGTTCGAAGAAGAAGACGACGAAGAAGACGACGAAGAAGGCCGCGGAATCCGAGTCCGAGGATTCCGGAGCCGACGTCGTTCCGACCGCCGAGACGGCGGAACCGACCGCGGAAGCGACCGCCGAGACGGCGGGACCGACCGCGGAGGTGACCGACGAACCGGGTGCGGAAGCGAGCGAAGACGCGACGGACGTGTCCGCCGATTCGGCGGATGACGCCGAACCGAGGACCAAGAAGAAGCGATCTCGACGCGGTGGTTCCCGCCGCAAGAAGCAGGACGCCGACGAGGCCGACGGGGACGCCACCGATGCGGAGGCCCCCTCCGAGACCGCGGATTCCGAGGGGAAGAAGTCGGAATCGACGCCGAAGAAGACACGTTCCCGCCGAGAGTGGAAACGACCGGATCGAGCCGCCATCGAGGTGACGCCGACCGGGCCGACCGCGCCCGCGGGAAGCAGGGTGCTCCTGGTGGACGATGTTCCCGGCGAGTCCTGCAGGATCGCCATCCTCGAGAAGGGCCGACTGGAGGAGCTCTTCGTCGAACGGACCCAGAGCGCCACCGCGGTCGGCAACATCTACAAGGCCCGGGTCGTCAATGTCGAATCCTCGATCCAGGCCGCCTTCGTCGACTACGGCCAGGGCATGAACGGATTCCTCCACGTCTCCGATCTCCACCCCCGCTACTTCCCCGGCGGCGACAAGACCGAGAAGGTCGGTCGGAAGACGCCGCGCCGGGAAAGGCCGCCGATCCAGGACGCGTTGAAGAAGGGACAGGAGATCCTCGTCCAGGTCCTCAAGCAGGGCGTCGGAACGAAGGGCCCGACCGTCACCAGCTACCTCTCGATTCCCGGACGACTCCTCGTGATGATGCCGGGCATGGACCGCGTCGGCGTGAGCCGCAAGGTCGACGACGACCAGCGCGAGAAGATGCGGAAGATCCTCGACCAGCTGGATCTCCCCGATGGATTCGGATTCATCGTGCGGACCGCCGGATACGACAAGACCAAGACCGAACTCAAGCGGGATGCCGCCTACCTGAAGCGACTCTGGACGCAGCTCGAGAAGCGGATGGACCGGGTCGGCGCCCCCTCGGAGCTGTACACCGAGGGTGATCTCGTCGTCCGCACCATCCGCGACGTCGTGGACGCGTCGATCGACTCGATCGTCATCAACAGCCGCACCGGATTCGAGCGGGCTCGCACCTTCCTGTCCGTGGTCTCGCCGAGATCCGGACCGAAGGTCCGGTTCTACGACCATCCGATCCCGCTCTTCGACGCGTTCGACGTCGAGCGACAGATCGACCTGATCCACGCCCGGGAGGTGCCTCTCCGCTCGGGCGGGGCGCTGGTCATCGACCAGACCGAGGCGATGGTCGCCATCGACGTGAACTCCGGCCGCAGCCGGGGTGCCCGCGACGCGGAGAGCAACGCGGTGTCGACGAACCGGGAGGCCGCCGACGAGATCGTCCGCCAGCTCCGGCTCCGCGACCAGGGCGGACTGGTGGTGTGCGACTTCATCGACATGCGATTCGCTCGCAATCGCAAGGAGATCGAGGATCGACTCGCCGAGAATCTCCGCCAGGACCGCGCCCGGACCACCTTCCTCCCGATCAGCGAGTTCGGGCTCGTCGAGATGACCCGGCAGCGGATCCGTCCGAGCATCCGGTCCCAGTACTTCTCGCCGTGCCAGACCTGCACCGGCCTCGGCGAGATCCGCAATCCCGATTCCGTCGCCGCGGACGCGGTCCGACGAGCCGCCCGGATCCTCGCGGTCGACAAGGTCGAGCGCGTCGAACTGGTCTGCGGAACCCGGGTCGCGAGCGCCCTGCTCAGCGGTCACCGTCGACGCATCGACGACCTCGAACGACGAAGCGGCGGACGGGTCGACATCCGGATCTCGGAGCAGATCGGCGGTGACCGTTTCGACGTGTACGCCTACGACGATCGGAACGCCGACATCGACATCTCGCGACTTCCATCCGCCAAGACCCCGGTGCTCGCGGATCTCGTCGAGTCGCTCGAGGGCATCGAGGAGGCACCCGAGGACGACGCCCCCAGCGGCGACGGCCGCCGTCGCCGAAGACGAAGACGCAAGCCCGCCCCGGCGGACGTCGTGTCCATCGCGATGGCCGGCGGCTTCGATGTCGACGGCGATGACGAGGAGGACGACGACGAGGAGACCATCGCGGAGGCGCTGGCCAGGACCGACGGTCCGGAAGGCGATGAGAATCCGGAGGGCGGCGGCCGGAAGCGTCGACGGCGGCGGCGGCGAAGAGGCCGCGGGAGTCGCTCGAACGAAGCCGGTGACCCGGCGACCGACCGGACGGATCCCGAGACGAGCGATGCAACCGCGGAGGAGACCGTCCCCGCCGAGCCCGAATCGCCGATCCGGGTCCATGCCCTCGCCAAGGAACTCGGGATCACCAGCAAGGAGATCCTCGCCGCCGTCGTGGAGAAGATCGAATCGCTGGAACTGAAGAACCACATGTCCTCCATCCCGGGGGAACTGGTCGCGACGGTTCGAGGATTCTTCGCTCCGGAGCCTCCGGAGACACCCGCGGCGATCGACGACGACACCGATGAAACGCCTTCCGACGAGGCGAACTCGGCTTCGGACGGCGAGGAACGGGAGGATGGTGGCCCGAGGAAGAAGCGTCGTCGACGTCGACGCGGCGGCCGTCGGCGACGACGGCGATCCGGCGAGGACGGCGAGGACGGCGACGAAGGAGACGGAGACGCCGCCGCGAAGGACCGAGCCGACGATTCGCCGACGCCCGAGGCATCGGAGGACGCGGATCCCGCGCCGGTGACGGCCGGAAGCGATGCGGAGTCGGCCCCCGTCGCGGAGCATCCCGGCGGAAGCGGCGACACGGTGGCGGTCGTGGAGACCACCTCGGTGCCGATCAAGCCGAAGAAGCGATCCCTCTACGGCGGGCGGCACCAGCGCCGCTCACCGGGACAGTCGAGCCCCACGGACCGCTGAAGTCGAGCGGCCGGGCACCGGAAGATCGAGGGATTCCATCTTCGAATGAAGCAGCCGTCGGGACACATCATCGATTCCGCGGATCCTCGCAGGATCATCATTCTTGGATCCACCGGTTCGATCGGCGTCGGTGCACTCGAGGTCGTGACACACCTCGCCGGACTCCGGGCCACCTCCGGGGCCGGGGTCCCGACCTTCGAGGTCGTCGGACTCGCCGCCGGGCGACGCGGTGACGCCCTCGAAGGGCAGGCCGGACGATTCGGGGTCCGGGACGTGGCGCTGGCGGATCCCGCCGCGGCCGCCGCGGTGTCCACCGATCGAAACGTCCGGACCGGACCGGACGCCGCGGTCCGGCTCGTCGAGGAGATCGCCAGACCCGGCGACCTGGTGGTCGCCGCGATGGTGGGTGCCGCGGGCATTCCCTCCGCACTCGCCGCGATCGAACGTGGCTGCGACGTCGCGCTGGCCAACAAGGAGACCCTGGTCGCCGCGGGCGAACTCGTGACCGCCGCCGCCCTGAAGGCGGGGGTCGAGATCATCCCGGTCGACAGCGAACACGCCGCGCTCCACCAGTGCCTCCGCGCCGGTCGCGACGCGGACGAAGTGTCACGCCTCGTGCTGACGGCGTCGGGAGGTCCCTTCCGGACCTGGACGGCGGACCGCATTCGGACCGCGACGGTCGAGGAGGCGCTCGACCACCCCACCTGGAGGATGGGACCGAAGGTCACGATCGACTCGGCGACCATGATGAACAAGGGACTCGAACTCATCGAGGCCCACTGGTTGTTCGGGATCGACGCCGATCGGCTCGAAGCCATCATCCACCCCCAGTCGGTCGTCCACTCGTTCGTGGAGTTCCGCGATGGTTCCTCCCTCGCCCAGCTCTCGCCCCCGGACATGCGGATGCCGATCCAGTACGCGCTCTGCCATCCGACCCGGGTCGGCGGTTGCGCCCCGTCCCTCGACTACCGGACCCTTCGATCGCTGGACTTCGAGCCCATCGACCGGGACCGCTTCCCCTCGATCGAGATCGCACGGGGGGTGATTCGCACCGGCGGCACCGCGGGTGCGATCTTCAACGCCGCGAACGAAGTCGCCGCCGAATCGTTCCTCGCCGGCGCGATGCCCTTCGGCAGGATCTCCGAAGTCGTCGCGGACGTCGTCGACCGGGTGCCCGCGGGTCCCGCTTCCGATCTCACCGCGGTGATGGACGCCGACGAGACGGCCCGCGAAGCGGCCCGAAGCCACCCGTCGACCGCCGGCTGAGACCCGTTCGAGCACGAGATCCCCGGAGACGCGAACCCGAACGCGTCGGCCGTCGAACTCCCCGGGGAACGGGTCCGGTTCCCTCGCTATCCTCTGGACCCTGCCTTCCGCTCGCCCCGACCCCCGCGTTCCCGATGAGGAACCAACCAAGGACCCCGCGTGGACATTCTCGGCACCGGCAGCAACATCCTCCTGATCATCCTCGGATTCGGTCTCCTCATCGCGCTCCACGAGCTCGGCCACTTCATCGCCGCCCGATGGGCGGGGATCAGGGCCGACGGTTTCGCGATCGGGATGGGGCCGGTCGTCGCCAGTTTCCGCGGCGGCGTCGGATTCCGATTCGGATCCTGTGACGACGTGGTCAAGGCGAGGCTCGGCCGGTTCCCCATCGAGCTGAGCGACGAGGAGATGGCGAAGGAGGGACTGGGCGAGACCCAGTACTCCCTGCGGCTGCTCCCGATCGGCGGCTACGTCCGGATGCTCGGACAGGAGGATGGGAATCCGAACGCGACGAGCGACGACCGACGAAGCTACACCAGCGTGGGCGTGGGCAAGCGAATGGTGGTGGTCAGCGCCGGGGTGGTGATGAACCTCCTCACCGCCATCGCGATGTTCGTGGTGGCCTTCATGGTCGGAGTCCGTTTCGAGGCCCCGGTCGTCGGCCCGGTCCAGCCTGATTCACCGGCGGCGGTCGCCACCTCGTTGACCGAGGGCGTTCCACCCGGGATCCGACCGGGTGATCGGATCACGGGGATCGGGGAATCGAAGGTCATGACGTTCTCCGACGTGATGATCGAGTCGGCGATGAGCGTGCCGAACCGCCCGCTCCTCGTCGAGGTCGACCGTCCCGGCGTCGACGAGCCGATGCGGTTCGAGGTCGAGCCCGCCTACGACGAACGCATGAACATGCGGATGATCGGCGTCGCGCCGGCCGCCAGCAACCTGCTCGCCGACGATCCGCAGCTCGACGGGCCCCTCTCGGACCTCTTCGGCGCCGAGAACGCCCGTCGGATGCCCGGACGATCCATCGTCTCCGCGGGGTCGGACGAGATCCGGACGTGGGAGGCCTTCGACGAGACGATGATCGCATCCGCCGGCCGACCGGTCGAAGTCGGGTTCGGACCAGGTGCCGAGGGTGATCCGGGATTCATCGTGACGATGACCGCCGATCCGGTCTACGAGCGGATCCTCTACGCCGAATCACAACCGGACGGTGCCGGCGACTGGGAGTCCGGCCTGCTCGGACTCTCGCCGCTGATCCGGATCACCGGTGTCGTCGACGGAAGCCGGAACGCCGACGTGCTCGAGGCGGGCGACATCGTGCTCCAGGTCGCCGACGTCGCGGGCCCGCGGATGTCGGAGTTCCGCGCCGCATTGATGTCGCGGCCCGGACGGAGCATTCCGATCCTCGTGGAGCGGGAGGGCGTCGAGCGACGCGTGGAGGCACGCACCGACGCCGAAGGCAGGCTCGGCGTGATGGTCAACTACGCGTTCGACGATCCCCGCATCGCGCGGCCGTTCGAAGTCGTCGGGGGCGAGGATCCGACGCCCACGTCCATCGCGACCCTGAACCTGATGCCACGCACGCGGATCGATGCGGTCGGCACCAATCCGGTACGGGACTGGCCGAGCTTCCGAGCCGCTCTTCTCAGCGCCATCGCCACCCCCGAGGGCGGGACGAAGCCGATCGATACCGAGCTCACCTGGACCCTCCCGGTGAGCGGTGCCGACTCGGAATCCGGGGCCATCAGCATCAGTGAGTCCGAGATCGCGAGGCTTCGGGATCTCGGTTGGACCGCCCCACTCCCCGGGAACTGGTTCGAGCCGCTCCAGACCACGCTCTCCGCGGGGGGCGATCCGCTCCTCGCGACGGCCATGGGCTTCCGTCAGACCTGGAAGATGGTGGTCCTCACCTACCTGACCATCGATCGACTCGTCGGTGGCTCGGTGAGCGTCAAGCAGCTCCACGGCCCGGTCGGGATCGTGCACATCGGAACCCGCGTCGCCGATCGAGGCCTCATGTACCTCGTCTTCTTCCTCGCGATGATCAGCGTGAACCTCGCCGTCCTCAACTTCCTTCCGCTTCCGATCGTGGACGGTGGCCTGTTCCTCTTCCTGCTCTACGAGAAGATCTTCAAGAGGCCTCCCTCGATCGCCTTCCAGAACGCGGCGACCCTGGTCGGACTCGCCCTCATCGGGACCCTCTTCGTGGTGACCTTCTACAACGACGTGGTGAGGCTGACCGGTGGCGGATGATCCCGCGAACAGACCGGTGGTGCTGGTCACCGGTGCGGGAGGCGGCATCGGCCGCGAGACCTCCCGGCTGCTGGCCGCCCGGGGTCGGGCGGTCGCCCTGCTGGGCAGGACCTCGGCCAGCCTGCAGGCCACCGCGGAACTCCTGCCGGAGGGGACTCCCACCCTCATCCTCGAGGTCGACCTCGCCGATTCCGAGGCCTGCACCGACGCCGTCGATGCGATCGCTGCGAGGTTCGATCGCCTCGACGCGATCATCAACAACGCCGGAGTCGCCCCGCAGGTCCCGATCCAGGACACCGACGCCCGACTGGTTCGCGAGACCATCGATGCGAACCTGGTGGGCCCGATCGTGCTGGTCGCTCGCGCCTGGCCGCTGCTCGTCGCCGCGGGCGGGTGCGTGGTCAACGTGTCGTCGATGGCATCCATCGACCCCTTCCGCGGTTTCACCGCCTACGCGGCGAGCAAGTCGGGGCTCGATTCGCTGACCCGGTCGATCATGGCGGAAGCCGACGACACGGGGATCCGAGCCTTCACGCTGAACCCGGGCGTGGTCGAGACCAGGATGTTGCGAACGCTGTTCGACGAATCGGTGGTCCCGAAGGACGCCGCGATGCGACCGGTCGAGGTCGCGGAGGAGATTCTCGCCTGCATCGACGGACACCGTGACGAGCGAATCGGCCTTCCGCACCCGCTCCTGCCCGATGAGAAGCGTGGATCGTGATGATGGAATCCGAGACACCACCGCTCGCCGTGGTCACGGGTGCCGCCGCGGGGATCGGGCGAGCCGCCGTCGACCTCCTGGCCGGCGAGGGTTGGACGGTCGTCGCCCTGGACTCCGACGGCGACGCACTGCTCGACCTCCGATCGGAGCACGGCCCCACGAAGGACGTCCGAACGGTGACCGCCGACCTGCGGGACCCGACCGATGCGATCGACGCGATCGAGAAGGCGGTCGAATCTGGCCGACGGATCGGATCGCTTCTGAACATCGCGGGAATCTACGGGAACACCACCCCGGAGGACTTCGATCTCGAGGTCGCGGAGGAGATACTCCGCGTCAACGTGCTTGCGCCGCAGGCGCTTTCCTTCGCCTTCTGGAACCGCTTCGCCGCCGATGCCAGCATCGTGAACGCAGGTTCCCTGACCATCACCAAATACCTCGAAGGCGCGGCGACCTACAGCGCCAGCAAGGCCGGCCTCGCCGCGCTTTCCCACTACATGCAACGGACCGCGGGTGATTCCGGCCTGCGGGTCTACTGCATCAACTTCGGGTTGATCGATACCAGGATGCGCGACGACCTGACGCTGCAGGACCCCTCGGCCCCGGGCCTGGCGCCGCGACAGGCCGCCGAGGAGATGCTTGCCTGCATCAAGGGGAGGAGGCGGGGGATGGAGGGACTGATGTATCCCTTCGCGGCACCCGCTTCGAAGTGACGATCATCGACGGCGGAGCGCTCGGTCCATGTCGCGCTGCGCCTCGCGCTTGGCGATGTCCTGACGCTTGTCCGCCTTCTTTCGCCCTTCCGCGACACCCACCACCAGTTTCGCGCGACCGTTCACGAAGTGGATCCGAAGCGGCACGAGCGTCGCGTTGTCCGCGTCCTGGACGTTCGCGAGTCTCCGGATCTCCTTCTTGTGGGCGAGCAGGCGACGGGGGCGGACGGGTTCGTGCTGTCGATGAGGACCGGCCGGCGGATATTCCGCGACGTGAACGCCCATCAGGGTGAGCGTGGGTGGGTCGGCCACCGCACGAACCCAACCCTCGGCGAGACTGGCGCGGCCCGCCCGGATCGACTTCACCTCGGTGCCGCGCAGGGCCATCCCGCACTCCAGGGTGTCCCCGATGCGGAAATCATGCCTCGCCCGTCGATTTTCGATCGTCGGCGTGTCGGCGGTCGTTTTTTTCTGGTTGCCCTTGGCCATCCGAACCAGCCAACTTAGAGCACCGATCGCGTCGCAACAAGGTCCGAATCGAGGCCGAAAAGGGCATTTCGGACGAAGAATGCCACCGCTTGCCCGGTTTCCGGAACCAATCGTTTGTCTCCCCGTCCGTATCCGGCCACAATACCGATGTGGTCCATCCTTCAAATGGGCCGACCCCCCCCTCCCTGCAGGAATCAAAGATGCTCATCAAGTCGTGTTCCGTCGCCGCCCTCGCGCTGGCGATCCCCGTCCTCGGCTCGGCCTCCCTGGCCGACAAGGGCGCCCCCGTCGACCAGACGCCCCGGTCGGCGCTGGCAGGCCCCGTGACGCCGATCGACGACCTCGACCTCGGCTGGATGTCCTTCACCGACGATCACCCCGGCACCGGGCGCACGATGCGGATGGGTCGACTCGAGCGGATCTACGGCGCGGCCTTCTCGCACGGTGATCATGCGGCGGACAGCGCCGGCCGGTTCGTCCGCGAGAACGCCGAACGGCTCTTCGGGATCCAGCCCGAGCAGTTCCTGCCCATCGGCCCCTGGATGAGCCGGGAGCACGTGCTCCCGCTCATGACCGATCCCGTGACCGGCGACGCGAAGTTCATGCTCGTCGGATTCGTCCCGCACGTCGACGGCACCCCGGTGTTCGACGCGGCGATCCGCGTGCTCGTTCGCAACGAGCCCGGTTTCCCGACGGTGCTCGTCTCCTCGCAGGTCCCGGAACTCGGGGGCTTCGCACTGCCCGGCGGACTCCTGCCGGGAGACCTCGACGCCGACCGCTTCGCGGTCGAGGGCCGGATGCGGTTCCAGGACGCCGAGATCTCGGGCATTCGCCCGGTGGTGTTCGCCGGCAGCGACGGCGCCTCGGTGCCGCCGCGAGCCGGGGTGGACTTCACCCTCACCGGCAGCGACGCGGACGGGGCCTACTCCAAGTGGCGTTTCGTCGCCGACCCCGTCACCGGCGAGATCCTGCACGAACACAACGAGATCCTGCACGCCGACGTGGACGTCCAGGTCATGGCCAACCGGACCAACGAGTTCTCGATGGAATGCGGCATCGAGATCATCGCGCCGCTGCCCCACGCCCGCGTGACCGTGGGCGGCAACGTCTACGTGGCGAACGAGCTGGGCATCGCGACGATTCCCAACGCCGGCTCCGATCCGGTGACCGTGAACGCCGAGGCGAGGACCCGGTGGTTCAACGTCGACAACGGCGCGGGTGACGTCGGCGTCACCATCCCGTCCGGTGGAACCGGTACCGCGGTGGTGAACTTCGCGAACAGTTCGGACACCCAGCGGGCCTACGCCAACACCATCTTCTTCGCCGAAGAGGTCCGGAACTTCACGCTCCAGTACAACTCGAGCTATCCGGTCATCTCGACCCAGGAGAACTTCACGATCAACACCGGCGTCTCGGGCACGTGCAACGCCTACTACGACGGCGGATCGATCAACTTCTACAACGCCGGCGGCGGCTGTGCGAACACCGCCTTCGACGTGATCATCCACCACGAATACGGTCACCACCTCGTCAACACGGCCGGCTCCGGCCAGGGGGCGTACGGCGAGGGCGCGGGCGACACCTGCGGCGTCCTCATCACCGGGGATCCCCGGCTCGCGGTGGGCTTCTACCAGAACCAGTGCAACAGCGGCATCCGCAACGCGGACAACAACTGCAGCTACAGCCCCTCGGGATGTTCCTCCTGCGGAAGCGCGATCCACACCTGCGGCCAGCTGATCTCGGGGATGACCTGGGAAGTGCGTGAGCAGCTGATCGCGGCGGGCAAGCCCACCTCGATCATCGAGTCGATCTTCTTCAACTCGGTCCCGCTGCACAACGGCACCGCGATCAACGAAGCCATCGTCATCGACTGGCTCACCCTGGACGACGACAACGGCAACATCCTCGACGGCACGCCGAACTACGCCCAGATCAGCGGTGGCTGCGGCGCCAAGGGTCTTCCCGGCCCCGAGCTCCAGCTCCTCGTCTTCGAATTCCCCGATGGTCGTCCCAGCACCGTCGACCCGGCGGCCGGCGCGACCTTCACCGTGGACGTCCTGCCGCTCGGCGACAACCCCGCGCCGTCCAACGCCCGGATCTACTTCCGGGAGAACGGCAGCGTCTGGCAGAACCAGATCATGCAGAACCAGGGGGGCGGGAGCTATCTCGCAAGCCTTCCCGCCGCCGAATGCGGGACCGCGATCGACTGGTACGTCTCCGCGAACTCCGGCTCGACGCCGGTGACGAGCCCGGCGAACGCACCCGCCGACAGCTACGAGGCGCTGAGCGTGGTCGACATCGTGATCGGATACGAGGACGACTTCGAGAAGAGCATCTCGGGCTGGGTCATCGTCAACGACCCGGGCCTCGCCGCCGGCGGCTGGGAGCGGGGCAATCCCAACGGGACGTCCACCCGCGGCGAGCCGGACTCGGCCTACGAAGGCGACTTCTGCCTGCTGACCGAGAACGGCAACGGCAACTTCGACGTCGATGACGGCTGCACCACGATCACCTCGCCGGCGATCGATGCCACCGACCCGGGAAGCCAGGTGAAGTACGCCCGCTGGTACGACAACACCGGTGCCGGAACCGGCGCTGATCCCAACAACGACCTGTTCACCATCGAGATCACCGACGACGGCCTGAACTGGACCGAGCTCGAGGTCGTCGGACCGGTCGCCCAGAGTTCCGGCGGATGGTACGTCGTCAGTTTCCTGGTCTCCGACTTCGTGGAGAACACGGATGCGGTCCAGGTCCGGTTCCAGGCCTGCGACCTCAATGACGGGTCGATCGTCGAAGCGGCGATCGACGACTTCATGGTCGAGGCCATCCAGTGCGACACCGACACCCTCGTCGGCGACTTCAACGGCGACTGCATCGTCGACGGCGAGGACTTCGGGTTCCTGCTCACCCAGTGGGGCGTCGTCGATTCTCCGGCCAACCTCGACGGGGTCGGCGGGGTCGACGGATCGGACGTCGGACTCTTCTTCACCAACTTCGGAAACACCTGCCCCTGAGGGCGGTTCCGATCGCGAAACAGGACGGGAGGTCGCTTCGGCGACCTCCCGTCTTTCATTTCCCGACCGTCGAATCATCCGCGAAGTCGTTCCGGTGGTGCGGCTGCCGGACGACCGACCGGCATGACTCGAACGACGGACGTCATACCCCGCGGGTCGACGGTTCCCAGATGAACTTGTGGATCTGCATCTGCATGCGGATCGGGAGGCCGGTCTCGAGGATCCAGGCGGCGAGCTGGCGGGGGTGCAGGCCCGAGGCTCCGGCGATCTCGAGTCCCTTCGCCTGTTCGAACACCGGGGAGAACAGCACGGCTCGAACCCGGTCGAGCAGTCCGAGCTCCCTCACCCGCTCCATCGCCCAGTCGAAGTCGCCGCGTTCGCCGATCACGAACTTCACTTCGTGATGTGGTCGGAGCGCCGAGATGTTCGAATCGAGATTACGGCCGACCTCACCGCTCGACGGCGGCTTGAGATCCATGATCACCTCGGTGCGCGGATCGCAGGCCGAGATGTCGCAGGCGCCCGAAGTCTCGATCATGACCGTTCGCCCCGCGTCGAGCAGCGATCTTTCGAGAACGTGGACCGGCTTCTGGAGGAGCGGCTCGCCACCGGGGAGTTCGACGACCTTGCAATCGATGGCGAGCACCTCCTCGAGGATCCCGTCCAGCGGTCGACGGCGCCCCTCGCGGAAGGCGTACTCCGTGTCGCACCAGCTGCAACGCAGGTGGCATCCGGCCAGCCGGACGAAGATGCAGGGCTCGCCCGCCCGGGTCGACTCGCCCTGGATGGAGTGGAAGATCTCGTTCAGCCGAAGGTGGCCGACACCCGCGGAACCATCGGCCTCCGCGGCCCGGGAACCTGTTTCGACGTTGGAATCGGCCATCCCTCCATGGTAGGGATCGCCGGGCAGCCTCGACACCCACCGGGGAGTCGGTATACTTCCCGATCGCCCGCAGGGGCGATCCGCGGCCCAGATGGCGGAATTGGCAGACGCGCCAGCTTGAGGTGCTGGTGGGAGTAAAATCCCGTGGAGGTTCGAGTCCTCTTCTGGGCATTCAAGACGACCC
>MDTG01263109.1_pt1 | contig 31096 bp, 24 predicted proteins | sample 811421 | NCBI WGS metagenome assembly MDTG01 (sample SAMN05326645, study PRJNA326480) | marine metagenome | isolation source: seawater | place: Pacific Ocean: South East | collected 2011
TGGATTCAGCTTTGGATTCATCTTTGGATTCATCTTTGGATTCATCTTTGGATTCATCTTTTTTACTCTCTCTCTTTTTTTTTGAATATTTTACTATTTTCATCATCGTACAACATGTAGATGCCTTTTTTAAATCTCCTTCAATTATTTCAAATCTATCAATATATTTTTCTTTTATTTCCTTTTTACTTTCTTCCTCTGAATGTTTTTCTATTACATTTACAAGTGTTACTAATTTTTTCATTTCACTTATAGCCTCTTTACAATTTATATTACATTCATTTATGGTATTATCATCAATTTCAATATCAGCTATATCATTTATATCTTTTAATCCTTTAAATAGTCCTGCAATCTTATTAAATGCATTTTTTACATTATTTAAGTCTCTTTGAATTCTTCTATTAGCTTCTCTAAGTGCTCCTTTCATGTCACCTTTAAATACTGCCTTTACAAAAGGATCATTAGCAATCTTATCAAACATCCACTTTGCCGCTGTAACCATATATAAACCTACCATATAATTAAAATCATATACCCAATCAAGAGCCATTTGTATTCCTTTCATTATATCTTTTATTAAATCTGCTAGCCAGTTAAGAAAGTCAAGATTTATACTAGGTAATCCAATATTAGTAATAAGGTTATTAGAACCCTGACCTCTGTAACTATCACCAATACGACTATGAGTAAATCCAAATGTAGGTCTTAATAAATCTATATTATTACTAAATCTTGGTCTGACATTGAATCTTGTAACTCTTGATATTTTTTGCATATCTAATCTTATACTGTCTTCCAAATTATAAAATTTAGCACCTTCAAAGAATCCTTCTGCCTCCTCAAGAATTGGAAAGTCTAAATTTGTCAAAGGAAAATTCATTTTACACTTAGCGAACATATAATTAGCTTTTTTAACGTTAGAAAAATCCCATTTACATGAATTTTTAATACCAGAGTTAATATCAAAAATTTTCATATGTCTTACTCTTTCTTGTCTTCCAATTTCATATATAATTTTTAGTAATTCCGTACCAAAATCAGATGTTTTAAAATCTTCATATGATTGACTAAGGTTACCCATTGTCTCAATTATCGTTCTAGAAGTATATGGTTTACCTTTAATTTTAAACCAAACTATAGGTGGGGCTCCTGCCATACTTATTAAATCATCAATTAATAATAAAAATTTAAAAATCATTCGTCTTCTATAACCATCACGCTTTGCAGAAGTCCTATACACTTCTACCGCTAATAGAAGCATCCAATTATTTACAAATCCGTGATCAGGGTCTTTCATATAGGGTATTGTACCAATACCAACAGGTGCAGCTAAAGAGAAAGATAAATCATCATAAAAAATAGGATATTTGAAAGCTAACATATCACCAATACCAAATGAACCAAAGAAAAAGTCAACAATAGTAAAAATTAATGATGCTATTCCCAAAGGTGTAGTAGCATATGGTGGAATCATCCAGAAAGGAAATTCAACTTGAGCATATCCTTTCCAACTTGATATTGCAGAAGTCACACCAGTTTCAATAGTTCCTATATCATGACATTCAATTGGTTGCCATTCTCCTTTCATTAACTCTCTAAATGCATTACCAACCCCTGTTGTTAGAAGATGAAAAATATCGTTTTTACTTCTCCTTCCTTCCTTTAGTGAATTTACAAACTCATTAAATTCTTTTTCAGGATCAAGGATAATATCTTCCATTGAATCTCCAACTTTTTCAAATACTTCCCCTATTTTACCAAGAGCTTTATCAGCACTTCTTTTATCCCATATTATATTTCGCATATGTAAACTATAATAATTTCTAAACCTTGGGGCATCTATAAGAGGCATACTAAGTTTTCCGACATCAAGGTTAAAGTCAATCCAAGGTATTTCTAAGTTTGGAGGATCAACAGTAAAAGCATTATTAACTCCTGCAGATTTATCATTTACTTTTTCTGTATATTTTGTTTCCTTTATATGAAATAGTTCCCATAAATCTTCTTCATAAAATAATCCATTCATGTTTGTTACTTTTGATACATCCCATTCATTAATATATCCATAATGCCAATTTTCATTATCTTCTGGATATTGATTATAGTCACCTGAAAATACTTGTACTTCACGCTTCCCATTTTTCTTAAATCTATTAGAAAATCTTTTATCAATCAACCCAAATTCATCAAATTTATTTTTAGCATTTTTCCATCTTCTTAAAACATTTCTTATTCCGTGTTTTACATTTGGAGTTATACCTTCTTTAAATCGTCCATATTTATCTAACTGATCGGAGTCATCGTCTTTTAAAGGTATTTTAGCACTGTATCCTGGATGTGTCCAATCTTTACTTCCTTCTGTACCAAAAACAGCATCAACAGTAGAACTAACAATATTTACATCATATTCAATAAGTAATCCAGCATCACCTGGACCACCTTCATCAAAATCTGCAATTTCAGGTTGAAGTTCACAATGGTTATTAGCATTAGCTTCATTCATCTCATTGCTAGAAACTCTACTGGAATTCTTATAAACATTATTATCAGTTAATTCTTTTGTTTTACTTTGATTTATATTCATATATATAATTATAATACAATATTTTAACTTTTTAAATATAATTTATTAATAAAATTAAATAATATCTAAATATATTAATGTCTAGTAATGATTCAGCTTGGTCAACTGCGGTAAGACCCAAAGTAATTAGTGGGCCTGTTCCTGATTCTGTGGAACAAGTTACTAGTCCAGGCGGGCTATGGCAACCAGGAATGACTTTATTTAATTATGAAGAAATGCAACAAAGATTTTTATCAAATTTAGTAACAGCAAGTGGTAGTGGATATGTAAAAGTACCTGAAAATAAAAATTCAACCAATACAAATCCTTCTAAAAATGATCAAACAGCAGACACAACTTCTGTTATGAAACAAACTTTACAACAATCTGCGGAAAATGCAAAAAATGATAGTAAAGCAAATGAAAATAATGATACTATTAATCAAGTAGATGCTTTTACCAATATAGAAAATTTTGAAACCTCTTTCGTATTTCCCTATAATGCAGCTGAAAAAGTAAGAGAAGATTCGATTGTAAAACAACCCTATAGTGCATTTATTAATGCAATAACATGCATAATGATATTATATTTTTTATTAAAAACAAAAACGTTTCATGGATTTTTACTTATTTTTTCTGTTTTATTATTTGAATTATTTCATACTTTTTCACATACAATTCATTTAAAACATACTTATTATTTACAATCACAAATATTACATTCAATTGCATTAATTGTAAATGCAACATTAATATATTCATTTTCTAAGTATTCAAATAAGGATTTACCATTGGGAATAGTTATATTTATAATTTTATTATTAGGGTTTGATAATTATGCATTTAAAAATTTACATATAAGTTATTATATTAATACACAAATAATTATCTTTTTTACTATAATTTATTATTATTATCCATATATTAAGAAATTTTTCACTCCATTAAAAATTAAATTATATATAACTGGATTTGTCATTGGTTATTTAGCATTTATGAATGAAACAGTAAATGGTGAATATATGATAAAACATTATAGTAATATACCATTTCATGTAATTGTAGAATTATCAATATTTATAATATTTTATACTTTTACATCATCGCTTTATAAAATTTAAAACGCACGAAGAATATAAAAAAAAATAATCCTTTTATAAAGTAAGATATAATATGAAAGGTTCAAGTTGGATTATGGCAATATATATTATTTGTATTTTTGGACTTATGTTTTGTATAAATATTTTTGTATTAAATTATAATAAAATAAATGATAATTGGAATGATTATAAATGTAGTCCATTAATTATGCCATTTGCAGGTGCATTTGGACGAGACCCAACTAGTAATTTTACAGAATGTATTTCAGCAATGCAAGGAGATTTTATGAAAATCTTTTTACAACCTATTGAATATGTAATAGCTTTACTTGGAGATAGTGCAAAAATGTTTACAACTGCAATACAAGATATTCGTGAAGTGTTAGATAAAGTAAGAACATTTTTATCTTCTATTCTTGAAAAAATATTTGGTATATTTTTAAATGTAATTTTAGAAGTACAAAAATTAATTATTAGTATTAAAGATTTGGTAGGAAAATTAATTGGTGTTCTTATTACTTCACTTTATTTAATGGATACTTCTGTTAAAACAATGGAAAGTATATGGAATGGTCCTCCTGGTCAATTATTAAATGCATTATGTTTTCACCCAAAAACAAAAATAAAACTTAAGAATGGAAAAATACTGCATATGGAACAAGTAAAAATTGGTGATATATTACAAAATGGCAGTGAAGTATATGCAACTATGAAAATAAAAAATAAAAAAGATAATAAATATTTGTCTCAAATGTATTGTTTTAAAAATGGAATAGATAATGAACCAATTTTTGTAACGGATGGTCATTTAGTAGAAATAAGTGATAATAATTTTACGTATGTTAAAAATCATCCAGATTCTTATAAATGCAGTCAAATGAATAGTGATGAATTAATATGCTTTATAACTAATGATCATATTATACAAATTGGTGATTATAAATTTGGTGACTGGGAAGATGAAGGAACATTACCAAATATAATTTCACATCAACCAAAAAATATATTTTAATATAATATGTCTTATAAAAAACATATTATAGATACTATGAAAAGACTATATACAAACAAATACATTAGTATTCGTGATGGTAATGTAAGTTTTAAACCTAAAAATGAGAACTATTTTTATATTTCTGCTGGTCAAATACGAAAAGATAAAATAAATGAAGACCAAGTAATAAAAGTTAATTTCGAAAAAAAAGATATTATTTATAAAAGAAAGCAAAATGATAAATACAATTTAATATATGATAAAAACTATACTTACATGCCATCAAGAGAAATATATATGCATTCTTATTTACAAACATTAGAGGAAAACTATAATAAAGATATGTTTGTTGTTCATGCGCATCCTCCCAATATAATTTCTTATACAGGGTTAACGAAAGGAAAAGAACTAATGACAATAAGAAAGATTTTTCCAGAATTAAACGTTAGTAGTATTGGAAATAATGTTAAATATTTTGAAGCAGGCACATATGAACTGGCAAATAATTGTTTTCAAAATTTAAAAGAACATAGTATCGTAGCTTTAGAAAGACATGGGTCATTATCAATTGGACATGATATCGATAAAATATTTGAAGATATAGAGACATTAGAATATTATATTGATATTGAATTAAAATCAAAAAATTAATTACGTATTCACTATATTTGTAATTGTATATACATATTATATATACAATTATGGATCAAAATATAAAAAAAAGAAAATTTGAATACATACCTCCAGATTTTTATAAAACAATTCATAAACTATATAATTTATCATATCTTCAAAAACATTCATCCGATATAATGATATCTATTCTTATATTTGTATTTTTTCTATTGGGTATATCTTATTGCTATATTAAGATTAATTCAAAAGATATTGTGAATGACTGGAATAATCAAAAATGTAAACCAGGAATTATGCCTTTTGCTGGAATTATTAATCCACCTACTGATGGAACAAGTGCAACCGATTTTACGATTAACAACTTCAAAGAATGTTTAAATGGCATATTTTCTGATATTGCAAATGATGCAATAACTCCAGTTAACTACGTAATTGATATAATTAAAGATTTTTTTAAATTAATTGAGTCATTAATTAATTCAATAAGAAAATTTGTTGATTACATACGCTCAGCTGCTCAAAATATTTTTCAGGAAATTATGGGAAAACTATTAAATATATTTGTTGGAATTCAACAGTTTATGATTTCAATGAAGGATTTATTTAGTAAAATTCAAGGTATTATGACATCAGGATTATATTTATCAGTGACAACTTATTACACAATGAAATCATCTATTGGAGCATTTTATGAATTAATAGTTATTATTTTATTAATTATGGCAGCAATTATTATTGTATTATGGATAATACCTGTTACTTGGGGAGCAGCCGCAGCAGGCTTGGTGATTTTCTTAGCAATTTCTATACCATTAGCAATTATAGCTGCTGTTATGGCAGAAGCATTTGATTTATCACTAAGCGGTATGCCTGGAGCTCCAACATGCTTTGCAGAAAATACAAATGTTGAAATGAATGATGGAAGTTTCAAACATATTCAAGATATACAACCAAATGAAATATTAAAAAACAATAATAAAGTTATTAGCACGTTTAAATGTTTATCCAAATTTGAGAAATTTTATAAAATAAATAATACAATTCTCTCTGGAAGTCATTATATACTTAAAAATAATAATCCAATATTAGTAAGTGATTATCAAAATGCAATATCAGTGACATACAATAATGAATATACATATTGTTTGAGTACAGAGAGAAAAGAAATAGAAGTTGATGAAAATATATATTTAGATTTTGATGATGTTAAGTCAGAAAAACATCGTAGATTAATTAATTTAAACAAAAATGTAGATTGTGGATTTAGAGAGAATACGCAAATAAAAATGTTAGATGGTTCAAATAAGAGTATAAAAAATATTAAATTAGGAGATATATTACTAGATAATAATATAGTTTTAGGAGTAGTTACAATGGATAGTAAAAATATAAGTAATAAATTTTATATATTGAATAGTAATCTTGTACATGAGAATAATATGTATTATTTAGATAATCAATTAAAATACGTAAGTAAAAATTACAATATAATAACTGTTGATTTAGATGAAAAACTATATCATTTAGTAACATCAAAAAATTATTTTTATATTGAAAATTTAAGGCTACTTCATTATTCAGATTTAATTGATATTTATATTAAGAATTTAAATTAACAAATATTTTATAATAATAATATATATCATGGAATATAAACTTTTCGGAATAAAATTTCGTGTTGAAATAGTCATAATTTCTTTAATAATTGGAATGATAATGGGAGGACATTTGTTGTGTTCATGTTCTCGTATTTCTATGCAAGAAGGATTTGAAATTGCATCAGAAATGAAAGATATATTTATTAATAAATTGGAAAAAGGAAAACCTAAGCAAATGAATTATTCAAAAGGAGATTCACCTGTGGTTCAACCAAGTGAAACAAGTGATCTTGACAGTGGAGTAGTATCAATGGATTTTTTTGAAAATACCAAATTTACTCCAGAAGCATGTCCTTCAACGTACTCAAGTTCAACAGGATGTGCAACATATGGCCCAAAGCAAATGAAAGCTTTAGCAACACGTGGAGGAAATAATACAGCACAAAGTGTAATTTAAATAATTTCTAATTTTATTGAATTATTTAAATTTATTTACATTCTTTAAACGGTGCACATGAAGACCTCATTGTAAATCCTCTTACTGGACCTTTTTTACATCTTTTTTTGGTAAATCGTCGAGGTAATGAAAATATTTTTCCATCTTTACGTATACATTTTTTATCTTTTTTTGTAATTTTGCAACAATTTTTCATTTTTTTGGTTCCACCTTTTTTTTTATTTAAACTTTTCATAACATATGGTTTTATTTTTTTATTTGTTGCTTTTTTAATTATTTTTGGATGTTTATTTGATTGATATGCTTCATAATATCTATCTTGGCATATACACCATTTATCTCCTTCTTTTACAACGCTTCTTAAGTTATTTCCTTGACTGGCAGTAAAATCTAAGAATTTTTTATCCATTTTAGCGCATACTAAGTGATTTCCAAAGTCGAATTCATTTGTTGAACAATATCCATCTCTATGATATCCAGTTATTGGATTTTTGGAGCATAATTTTAATCTTTTGTTAAATATATTTTTCTGATTCATATAATTTATGTAGATATTTAAATAAATAAAATTGTTATATTATAGAGATGTTGCAATTTTGGACAACTTGGAATTTTTTATGGTATAGTGGATTTAAATTAGATTATTATAAATTAAATTCTCCATTAAAAACTTCAATAATTGCAACAAGCTTAATTGGTGGTTATTTAGTTTACATTTATCCAAGAAGAATGAAGGTGAAATTTGGAGAGAAAATATACGAAATTCCATATTCGATCATGATAGGAGGAGATATATTACTTCATCAAGCACCAATGATTGATTTACTACTTAATAATTATGAAGTAAATAAAATGTGCATTATGTATACGTATATACCTTTACTAGCATGGTACAATACTGCAAATAGTATTGTTAAAGGAAAAATGAATAAAATATATGGGGTTTCAATAGATAAAATACTATATTTATGTTCTGGAGTTGCATTAGGTGCTGGATATTTACATCATGTAATTAAAAAAAAATAAAAAATTATAATACATAATTTGTTATTTTTAAATTCTATTAAAGATACATCATTTTTTGGGAAACAGTCATTTCATCATTCTTTTTTACAAGTTTATTTACAATATCAGTTGTTACGGTAAAAGGAAATTCGACTTTAATAGACATTTCATTCTCAAATAGATTTGTATCAGGTTTCATTAATCTATATAAATTTAATTTTGTATGAATAATTTCAAGACAACGCTTTAGATTACGCATTCCTTCTTCCTTATCTGCATATTGGTCAATAATATATTTAATAATATCATCCTCAATAATAATATCTTTTTTATCAAATTTAATTTGTTCACGGATAGATGGTAACAAGTAATTCTGAGAAATAATACATTTTTCTTTCTTATCATATCCCTTTGTTTGAATACGATACATTCTATCTCTTAAAATTGGATTAATACGAGTTTCATCATTATAACTAAATATAAACAAACATTTACTCAAGTCAAAGTCAATCTCTGAAAAGTATTTGTCATGAAATTGATTATTTTGGCTTGTATCGGTTAAATGAGTAAGTATACCAGTGATTTCTTCACCTTTTGGTGTATCACTAATTTTATCTAACTCATCAAAATAAATAACAGGATTCATACATTTGCTCTTAATTAATATTTCAACAATTTGACCCCAAGTACTTCCCTCATATGTATAGGAATGTCCTTCCAATACACTACTATCTGTAGCTCCACCGAGTGCAATAAATGCAAAATCTCTATTGAGTATTTTACTAATACCCTCTTTTACAAGAGTAGTTTTACCTGTTCCCATTGGTCCTTTAATTGCAATAGCAGAACCAATAGACTTAGGATTTGTAATAAACTGACCTACCATTTGCATAATTTGCATTTTTGCATCGTTTAATCCATAAACTGCATCATCCAATGTTTTTTTTGCTTTTTCCATAAAGTCATGACATTTTTCAACACCATCGTCTGCAGTAACTGGTAATGTCTTGTATGTATCAAATGGAATTTTCATAAATGTATCAATCCAGTTTTTCATTTTGTAATATTCTCCACCTCCAGGTTCAATATAACGTAAAGCATTAATACGTTTCATAGCAGCAGATTTAAAATGAATTGGAATAAAACTCTCAAGAAGTGAAATACGATATGGTTTATCAATAGTCATTACGCCGTTAATTTTTTCACATTCAGTCATTAATTCTTTTTGCTTTTGACAATCTAATTTTGCAAAATATTGTTTATCACTTACATTACTCTTATTGCGTAATAGTTTTTTAAATTTGTTAGTATTTTTCTTTGATATTTTTTTAAATGATTTATTTTTTTCTTTTTCTAATTCTTTAATTTTCATATTACATTCATTCATTGATCTTTTAATTGCACGTGAATTTTTAGAATTTTCTAATGATTGTTCTAATACTTTAAGTAGTTCTTTTTCACTTTCTAACTTTTCTTCTAATGTAAATTTAGATAATTCTTCTTTTTTGTTTTTTTTTGTACTTTTTTTATTTGATTTTTCTTCTTCCTCTTCATCTTCACTTTCATCTTCACTTTCCTCCTCACTTTCATCTTCACTTTCTTCCTCATCTTCATCTTCATACTCTTCACTACTGTAATCACTTTCTTCTTCATATTCTTCGCTGCTATAATCACTGTCTTCTTCATAATCACTATCTTCTTCTTCATCTTCAGAATATTCTTCTTCATCCTCTAATTGTCTTCTCTTTGGAGGTTTAACAAAATTAGTCACATAAAAATTAAATTTTTTAAGTTTACCACTCTTTTTTTTAGATTGCTTCGTTTCTTCTTGTTTTTCAGTTTTTTCTTTTAATTTTCTCTTTTCATGTTTATCTTTTTCTTTTTTTAACTTATTAGCTTTTTCAGCAATATATTTTGATGGAAATAGCTTTTGTAAAAACTTATTCCACTCTTCTTTATCCATACTATCGTCATCGGTTTCACTTGAATATTCTTCATATTCATCATCTCCAGAAGAATCATCAGATTCAAATTTATTTGCATCATGCTTTGAATCTTTTTTATCTTTCTTATCTTTTTTGTTAGTAGGTGTATTTGCAAGATCTTTTACCATAGTATATATGTTATTTAATATTTAAATGAAAGAAACTATAATTCAATTTTATACTAAATAATTCTAATTTTCGATATTGTAATTTACAGTATTATTAACTGTTTTATTACCATTTTTATCAGTAATTATTTCTGTAATTTTTTTATTTCCATTATTTATTTCAGTAATTGTTTCTACTTTATTACCATTTATAAAAGTTGTATTTACTTGCTTAGTGTAGCTAAAAATATTTACATTAGATTTAGGTTTATTAAATCTATTAAAATTAATATTCATATTATTAAAAACATCTCCAAAAAAATCATCTTGAAATGCTGATTCAAATACAGAAGAACGAGAAAAAAATTCTTTAAATAAATCGTCAGCATCTTTAAAATTATATTGATTAAATTTTACATTATTACTAGTATTATTGCTTTTATTTGTTAATATTTGATATGCTTCAGAAATTTCTTTAAATTTATCACTTGTATCATTATCAGGATTTTTGTCAGGATGATATTTTAATGCCATTTTTTTATATGCTTTTTTTATTTCTTCTTCACTAGCATTATTATTAAGTCCAAGTATTTTATAGTATTTTTCTAACATTTATAATTATTTAAGATTTTTATATTTATATATTAATTAATAAAATTGAATAAACAATCTAAATATTAATATGTATATATAATAGATGTCAATACATGAAAAACAAAATGTTTCATATAATCCTTCTAAAATTATAGGAATACAATTTAGTATTTTGTCACCTGATGAAATACGTCGTTCTTCGGTAGCCGAGATCACAAGCAGAGATACTTATGAAAATAATAAACCAAAAGTTGGTGGTCTATTTGATCCAAGAATGGGAGTTTTAGAACCCGGTTTAATTTGTCCAACAGACGGACTTGATTACATACAAACACCTGGGTATTTTGGACATGTAGAATTAGTTAAACCAGTATATTATATACAATATTTAAATGTAGTTTTAAAAATGTTAAAATGTGTATGTTTTAAATGCAGTAAGTTATTAATTAGTAAAGAAAAACATAAGCATTTACTAAATTTATCAAGCGAAAAAAGATGGAATTGTGTTTACGGATTATGTTCAGGAAAAATTAAAAGATGTGGTCAGGATACAGATGATGGATGTGGATGTAAACAACCTGATAAATATAAAAAGGAAGGACTAGCTACTATACATGCAGAATGGGATAATATAGATGGAATAGATGGAAGTAGCGACAAATTACATATGAAAGTTACACCAGAATTAGCATTAAAAATATTTAAACGTATATCAGATGAAGATGTAACATTTATGGGATTTAGTCCACTATGGTCTAGACCTGACTGGATGATATGTCAAGTATTTGCAGTTCCTCCACCGGCGGTAAGACCATCAGTGAAACATGACGCCCAGCAAAGAAGCGAAGATGATATTACACATATTATTGTAAATATTATCAAAACAAATAAAATGTTAGAAGAAAGGTTAAATCAAAAGCCTAGTGTTTCCCAAAATGTAATTGATGACTGGACTATGCTGTTACAGTATCATATTGCTACATTGGTAGATAACAAAATTCCTGGTGTTGCACCTGTTGCGCAACGTTCAGGTAGACCACTTAAATCAATTAAAGAAAGAATTAATGGAAAAACAGGACGCGTAAGAGGTAATTTAATGGGAAAGCGTGTTGATTATAGTGCTCGTTCTGTAATTACTGCAGACCCTAATTTATCTATTCGTGAATTAGGTGTTCCTGAAAAAATAGCTAAAAATATTACAAAGCCTATTGTTGTAAATAACAGAAACAAGAAATTTTTATCAAAATTAATTGAGAATGGTCCAGATAAATGGCCAGGTGCTAAAATATTAGAAAAAAAAAATAAACAAAGCATTTCTCTACGTTGTGCATCAAATAGAAAAAATATTATAAGTCAATTAGAAAATGGAGATATTGTTCACCGACATATGATAGATGGAGATGCAATATTATTTAATAGACAACCTACACTTCATAGAATGAGTATGATGTCACATATTGTCAAAGTAATGAGAAAAGGTGATACATTTCGAATGAATGTTGCGGACACCAAGCCCTATAATGCTGATTTTGATGGAGATGAAATGAATCTTCATATGCCACAAGACTTGGAATCTGAATCGGAATTGAGAAATCTTGCTGCAGTTCCACATCAAATTGTAAGTCCAGCAAATAATTCACCTATTGTTGGTATATTTCAAGATTCATTGCTTGGTGCACATCGTTTTACAAGAAAAAATATTAATTTTACACACAGACAAGCTATGAACTTGTTAATGAATTTTCCACATGTTGATTTATCATTATTTGATAAAAAAGATAATATTTCTAGTCTTGAAATACTTTCTCAAATTTTACCTCCAATTAGTGTAAAATATAATAAAGCTAATACAGATACTGTTGCTATTGAAATTGTAAATGGAAGTATAGTACAAGGGCAATTAGATAAAGGTGTATTAGGTTCAAGAGGTATTGGATTATTACATAGAATATGTAACGATTTTGGTAATATGAAATCTTCAGATTTTATTGATAATTTACAAGATATAGTTACTGATTATTTGAAATCTAGTTCTTATAGTGTAGGTATTAGTGATTTAGTATCGAATAAAGAAACAACAGAACAAATTTCTGAAGTTATTACAAATAAAAAAACAGAAGTAAAAAATTTAATACATGAGATACACTTAGGTATATTTGAAAATGATTCAGGAAAAAGTAATTTAGAACATTTTGAGACAAAAGTAGATAGTATATTAAAACAAGCATTAAATAAAGCTGGAAAAATTGGATTAACAAGTCTAGATAAAAATAATAGATTTGTTACCATGGTTAATGCAGGTTCTAAGGGTGGTGAAATTAATATTTCTCAGATGATTTCATGCTTAGGACAACAAAATGTATCTGGTAAACGTATTCCTTACGGATTTGATAATAGAACACTACCTCATTATAACAAATATGATGATAGTCCAAATGCTAGAGGCTTTGTTGAAAGTTCATATATTAGAGGTTTAACACCAGTTGAAACATTCTTTCATGCTATGGGTGGTCGTGTTGGTCTTATTGATACTGCAGTGAAAACATCTCAAACTGGTTATATTCAGAGGAGATTAATTAAAGGTCTAGAGGATTTAAAAATAGACTATGATATGACAGTAAGAAATAGTAAAAATAAAGTAGTACAGTTTACATATGGTGGTGATGGTATTGATACTGTTAAGATTGAAAGTCAACCTGTACCATTTTACAATTCTTCAATTGAAGATTTATATTATCATTACTTTATTCCTGTTACAAAGCAACAAGGTGCTGTTTTAACCCCTTATAATAAAATTACAATTGGTAAAATGAAAAAACAAAATGATGACTATAAAGAGAAGGCTGAATTTTATTCCAAGTATTTAATAGAACAACGAAATAGAATTATGGCATATGTTTTTAAATATAAGAAAAAGTCAAAAAATGATGTTCATATTCCTGTACCTTTTTATCATATAATTAATAATATACAAAATCAAATGGAATCAAATATTGATTCTGTGGTTGATATTACGCCATTAGATGCATTAACATTAATAGAAGAAAATTATGAAAAAATAAACAATTTATATTATGTAAAGCCAAATGAATTATTTAAATCGATGTATTATTATCATTTGTCTCCAAAATCATTATTACAAATTAAACGTTTTAATAGATTATCATTGGAATATTTACTTGAAAAAATAATACATTCTTATAAAAGTTCAATTGTTGCACCAGGAGAGATGGTTGGAATGATTGCAGCACAATCAATTGGTGAACCTACTACACAAATGACACTAAATACTTTCCATTTTGCAGGTGTAGCATCAAAGTCAAATGTGACTCGTGGTGTGCCTCGTATTGAAGAAATATTATCACTTTCTGAAAATCCAAAGAATCCTTCATTAACTGTATATTTAAAAGAAGAAGACCAGACTGATAAGATTAAAGCTCAATCTATTCAATATATGATTGAACATACTAAACTTGAAGATTTAATAGAACAAATACAAATTTGCTTTGATCCAAAAGATACAGATACAATTATTGAAGAAGATAGAGTTTTACTTCAACAATATAATTTATTTGAAAATTTAGTTGATGAATGTATTAATTCAGATGAAAATTCTGATTCAAAAAATAAATCAAAGTGGATTATTCGTATGAAAATGAATGCCGAAATTATGTTAGAAAAAAATATTACCATGGATGATATTCATTTTGCACTAAAGAATTTATATCAATCTGATATATCATGTATATATAATGATTACAATGATGATAATTTAATATTTAGAATTAGATTAATGGACACAGTAAAGAAAGATAAAAATAATAAAAAAGTCAATACCTTAGATCAAGAAGACGATATTTATATGTTAAAAACATTTCAAGAATCATTATTACAAAATACTGTTATTAGAGGAATTAAAAATATTGATAAGGTAATTGTTCGAAAAGAACAAGATAATATGATTAAAATAGATGGAAAATATGTAAATGAAGAAACATGGGTACTTGATACAGTTGGTACAAATTTACAAGATGTATTAGCATTAGATTATATTGACAGAAATAAAACTACTTCTAATAATATTATAGAAGTATATAACGTATTAGGAATTGAAGCAGCAAGGCAGTGTATTTATGATGAATTAATTGAAGTTATTGAATTTGATGGAACTTATATTAATTCTCATCATTTAGATATATTATGTGACAGAATGACATATAATACTAAAATGACATCTATATTTAGACATGGTATAAATAATGATAATATTGGACCAATTGCAAAAGCATCATTTGAAGAAACACCCGAAATGTTTTTAAGAGCTGCTAGACATGGCGAAATTGACTACATGAAAGGAGTCTCAGCAAATGTAATGTGTGGTCAAGAAGGATATTTTGGAACAAGTGCTTTTGATGTAATATTAGATATGGATTATATTAATAATAAAGAAGATGTAGATAACGAGGATGAAGACGAAGATTTAGATTTATACGATGATGAACCAAGTAAAGATATTTGTAATATTCAAAACTTACAAATTGAAAATAATGTAGAACATGTTACGTCATCTGATATAATGATTGATGACGACTATATGCCTGATTTTTAAAGTAATTAAAAAAGTAAGTTAAATATTTAATATTATAATTATATACTATGAATAGTAAAATAATATATAATTATATAGCTGAAAAAACATTAAAAAATAATAATATAAATCTTGAAAACAATAATACTTTTTTTATTAAAAATGAGAAATTAACATTTTCAATAGGTATTTGTAATAAACAAAAGAAATTAAAAAGAAATAGAAGAAATTTAAAAAATTGTTCTATACCTAATAAATATACTAAATGTGAAGCAGAAAATACTGAAAGTTCTCTATCAAATAAAAATGTAATTTATGATGGTAACAAAATTATAAATAAATCATTTGCAAGGTTTTTAATAGAAGATAATAATTATCCTATTATTAGTTTAAAAAATTATTTAAATAATAATTTCTTATTAGAAGATACCAGAAAAGAGTTATATAATTTATTTTTTAAACTTCAAAAAAACTACTATTTACTTAACCGCTTTGTTAGAAAAATAAAGATAAAATATTTGAAAGTATTTGATATAAAGTTTGATTTGTATATGAATCCATTAGAAAATTATAATACAAAATATAAAATTAAGCTAGTGGAAAATAATACAGTATATGAATTTAAAATATCAGACCTATTGAATATTATTAATGATAGTATAACTAATTGTTGCGTAGAATTATTTCCTGAAGTAAAAGAAATTAAAAATCCTTTTACTAATTTACCTTTTTCATTATCTAATTTATATAATATTTATTTTAAAATAAAAGAATCAAATTATATTATGCCTCCATTATTAACAAAGCTTTTTTGTTGCAATTTTGATTATACTCTATATACAATAAATAATCATTCAGAAATTAGAGATGAAGGAATATTGAATTTTTACAAAAATGCATCTGAAGAAGAATTATATGAAAAAATACGTGCAATGTTTAAATTATGTAAATTAATTAATAAAAATTTTAATATTGATGAAGAATATCCACGAAATGAAATTATTAAAATATTTAAGCCGTTTTTGAAACATTTTTTATTTGCGTGCAATAGTATTAATTTAAATAAAGTCTCAAATGAAACACGTTTATTAACAAAAAAACTATATGTATTTGTAAATTATAATAAATTGTTTGGAAGATCAATATTAAAAAGTGAAAGGTATTTTGATTCTAGTTTTTCGTCCACAAAAATTAGATTTACAAAAACATTTAATAAAAAATATGTAGACTATAAAAATATTGATATAAAAAATGTTGATTATAGCAATTACAAAATTGAAAAAAAAATTAACAAAATGAGAAGATATGAAGGTTATGATATGATACCAATAATATATACATTTAATAGTAGTAATAATGGTGTTCATGTACAAACAAGTCATCTTTATGACCTAACTGATGAAAGTGATAGTGAATCAAATAATGAAGGAGACAATTTTGAAGAAGTTGAAGATGTTCACGATGATAAAGATGATGAATCAGATGAAGAAAATAATGAATCTAATGAAGAGAATAACGAATTAAATGAAGAAAATAATGAATCAACTGAAGAAAATGAAGATAATGATAGTGATTACGATGCAGATTCAAATGATTTATTTGAAATATTAGCAAATGAAAATAATGAATCTGTAGATAGCGATGATGAATTTCATTGTTAATAAAAATAAATTAATTATTATCTTAATTTATTTTTACCATAATAGTTTCCGCTTTGGTAAATCTTTAAGAGGAATTAATGCTGAATCACTATTTGCAGTTCTATTATACTTAAATTTTTCATTAATTTCAGTTTTATTTTCTATTTTTAAATTATAATTATCTCCTAATTCAAAATTTAATCGAATTATATTTTTATTTTTGCAATGAGTATTAACAAAAAATAATATTAGCATAGATTTTAACATATATTATTAAAAGATGATATATTTATATATTTTATTTAATTGTTTCACATATTCCAGTTTTTCTATTTCTTCTTGTTCCTTTTGGACATCTTACTCTCTTTTTTCTTTTTTCATTTTTTATTTCAAAAGAAGCCGCTTTATAATTTACATTTTTTAATGTTTTATTATTCTTAAAATTTATTTTTCGTTTAAATTTTTCTTCTAGTTCTGGGTTACTAAACTGAAAAGATGTTTTATTTTTAAAATAATTTTTATTTAATAATTTATTATTTTTATACAAGTCCAATAACTCATTTTGAGTAACAATTATTTCATTTTCATTGGTATCAAAATCATAATTATTTATAAACGAAAAATATTTATTTGATACTTCAAAGAAATAAAGACCATATTGTGCTCTTATCATTTCATCAATTACTTTTATTATATAGAAAATTTTATTTTTCTTCTTTGATACTAAATTTAATTTTGGTAATAATTGTTTATTTCCCTTTTTAAAGCAGTCTTTCTTTTCATTATTTATATTAATAGATTTTTGAATACAATTTAATATATCTGTTTCATCAGTAAAAAATATTATGTCATCTACTATTATTGTTAATTCGTTATATATTTTCTTTTGTTTATTATTATATGATATTTGTGGGTCTTTTATCAATTCAAAAATCTTACTTTGTAACAGTTTATTTTTATTTAATTTCTCTCGAAGTAAAATCTTAAATCTATTATAAAATAAGGTTTCTAACTCAATATTAGTTTTTATGTTAGAATAATCAATATTTATACTTTCATTATTTTCTGAGAGATTAATTTTTAACTTTTTATCCACATATACATACTTATTCATTTCAAAAGGAACATCATCCATTTCATTATCTTCAATTATTTCTTTAATGGGGATAAATAAATCAATTTCTGTTAATAATCCAACTATATATCTTTTTTTATTTATAATTTCAATAACTTTTTTTCCGAATGAACATTTTAATTCATTTGAAGTATCATTATTAATTTTATTTATATTTTTGATTGTGTTTGAATAATCATTAAAAATAAAGTCATTATAGAAAATAATATCATAATTAATATTTATGCTACTAGGAAAGCATGGTAAAAATTGAGTATTATTTTCTTCAATTTGAATTATAATACCATTTACTTTTCCAAAAATATCAACAATTTGAGATAATATATTTAATTTATATTTTTCACAAATTTTTAACAAAAATTTTAAATCATAATTTTTATATGTTACGTCATTCTCTAATATTGAAAATGGTAAACACTTTTCTTTATTTTCATATAAATCTTTTATTTGATTATAAAATGGCAATAAGTCTACATTATCTTTCTCAAAATATGGAATCATTATAGTAAATTTACTATTATCATGTAAGGTATATAAAGGTTCATAATATTCACCATATTTGATAATTATACATGTATCAAAATTACTGTTAAATTTGGATTGTGAATAATAATTTGTTGGACATATTATATTTACATTTTGTAATTCATCAGTTCCTAAAATTTCTAATATAATAATGTTAATACCATTTTTAAATAAGTTTTCATTTGGAGTACATATTAAATCCCATAAATATGTATAATCAATATAATCTTCGGATTTTAAATATTTTTTAAAATTCTCATAACTATTTATAATTAATTGTAATGTTTTATTATTTTTCTTATCTTTTAATTTTTTATAAATAATTGATTCTTTATAAATATTATTTTCAATATCTACATTTTTATTAGAAGAAAATATATCAATTAAATTTCCATTATTCAAATTAGAAAAAATATCTAGAGTGATTGAATTTATCAAATATTTTTTAAATATTGCTAATGGCATATGTTTTTCATATTTTGAATTATGAATTGTTTTTCCAAAGTTATCTTTTGTAAGTTTTTTAAAAATATTTAAATTATATATTGATGCAATTGCACATAAAAATGATTGATTTTTATTTTTTTCAACACCATATCTTAATAAACAACTTCCATTATCACAATTTATATTTTGAGTACCCAATAAATTTTGAATTTGAATAGGAATATGTCCCCATTTATCAATTTCTAAAGGAAATTTATTTGCTTGCTGAATGTAATTATATAATTTTTTATCATCTTTACTAAGTTTGATATTATTTTTAGTATTCAATTCTATTTCTTGAGATTGGGTTTTTTTTTCAGTACTTTCCACTTTTTCTTTTTCAGTACTTTCTACTTTTTCTTTTTCAGTACTTTCCATTTTTTCTTTTTCAGTACTTTCCACTTTTTCTTTTTCAGTGCTTTCCATTTTCTCTTTTTCATTACTTTCTACTTTTTCTTTACTATTTGATTTTGATTCTATTTTTTCTTCATCACTAATTTTTCTTTCTTCAATATCATTTAACACTACATCATCATCTGATATACATTTTGGATTAATTTTATTAACAGTTGTACTTTTTTTAAAACAACATGGAATACATGATTTATTACCAACTGCTGGTGTACCAAAAATATAATTACCGTTTTTATCATAATGATTTTTTTTATCGTTGAATTCTAAAATAGAACCATCTTCTCCTTTACTTGTTTTACAATATTCACTTGTTATTTTAGTACCATCCCTCACTATATCACTTTCATTTAAACTTATATTTTCATCTACACACCAATATTTTGGACAGATATAATGTAATGATTTTTGTCCTTTTGTGTTATAAGTTAATGATTTTCCATATGAACCTGGATGATTTTTATCTATATTTTCTTTTTCTTCGTCTGTTAGTATAATTGGTTGCCTTTTATTTACAGTAGGACATGTTCTAGAGTAAGGACTAGTATATATTTTCTCACTTTTTTCAACTAATTCAGGGTCTTTAGAACGGATTCTACTTTGTATATAATCACGTAAAGTTTCTTTTGAAGCTCCACCTAAAAAATCTGAACTGTCAGTATTTTTACTTACATCACTATCATCATCTAAATTTAATAATAATTTATCTTCTGGACTTTCTTCATTATTATTAATTTCTTCTTCATCCGCATCATCACCTTCATCTGCAACGGGTAAAGTTTTTTCCGCACTTTCTTTTGGACTTTCTTCTGATGTTTCTTTTACACTTTCTTCTGATGTTTCTTTTACACTTTCTTCTGATGTTTCTTTTACACTTTCTTCTGATGTTTCTTTTGGTTTTTCTTCTTCACCTATGTTTTTGGATACTTGCATTTTAGATAATATATCTTTCATTGTAATTACTTTACTTTCAACTGTCGATTCATCATTATTGTCATCATCGTCATTACGATTAAATTCCTTTTTTAATCTATCTGCATATAAATCTTTTGGAATGTACATTTTTTTCCAATTTATTTCTGAAAAATTACTAAAATTTTTATAAAATAATTCAGGACTTTCTAGTATGTATAAAAAACATTCCAAAAAAGAAGTACATGTTTCAATATCACTAATACTTTGCAAATTGTTAACATTTATATTATATGTTTTCGTTTTTAAATTTTGTCGTTCAATAACTATATCTGGATAGCCAAAAACATGAGACGTAGAATATATATAATCGAGACTTATTCTATTAATATTTTTGTTACTAGATTTTAGTTTAAAAATAAATTCGACTAATCTTAATATATTATTTAAATTAAACTCGACAGCTTTTAAGTCTTTAAAAGAATGATTATAATTACATTGAACTTGTTTTATAATAATACTTTCATCGTATAAATTATTTATTTTAAATAACTCAATTGGTAAATCAAGTACAACTCTATGTACTGAATTAAAAAATATGTCTATGGCTTTTTTACATAATAATTCAATGGTATCAATACTATATTTATTGTTATATACTTCTAATAATTTCAAAGGTTGAAAATGTAAAAAATAATTTCCATTTTCCAATAAGTTAATAACAATATAAACTGGTTTATTTTTATGTTCCAATAATATTAAACATGCAAGAGAACGTTCCTTTAAATCATACAAGTTGTTATATAATTTATTCAATATATTGAGATTTATATTTGGTATTATATTTAAATTTGTATTTCTTTTTTTCCCGTAAAGTCTATATTGATTAATACTTTTGTTACCAATATTTAATTTCAGTAAAGGAACATTACTATTTGTTTGCAATTTACGAAATAATATTTCAATCGGTAAAAATATATTTGAATGTTGATTTTTTATAAAACTTAACGATTTTATTTTATTGTTAATTTTTATTTTATCACTAATTTCATTTTTATTTGAAAAATTATCAAAATAATCAATTATTTTCCAGGAATTTTGACTTGTATCATTAAAATATTTACTATTATTTTCTAATAATCTTGATTTTTGTGTTAAATAATCATCTCTATTTTTTATATTTTGCTCGTTAAGCAAAGGAAAATAATTAATTATATAATTACTAAACTCTGTTATATTGTCACATGTTGTAAAATATAAAGTATTATTAAAAATATCATAAATAGATATTTTTTTATATAAATCTGAAAATACAGAAAATTTATTATTATTTCTATTTTTAAAAGGATTATTAAAAAATGAATAGTATTCCTCATCATCAATAATTTTACCAACTGATATATATTTCAAATTGTCACAACAAAAATTTATATTTGAAGTAGATAAGTCTTTTAATTTATTTAATGAATACATTGTTATACTCTCAATGGGAATATTATTATATAAAAAAGTATTTTTTAATAATTTTTCTAAAACAACCTTTATGCTATCATGGTTATAGATATTTTCATTAATTGTATAAATTGCTGTTGTAGATTTAATATAGCTTAATTCTCTTTTATCAAATAATTTTTTATTTATTTTTAAGGATTCTAAAGATTTTGGCGAAGAAGAAGAAAAGCTTGTTTTTTCATTTTTATATTTTTTATCAAAAATGTAAACTTCTGAAGCTTCGTTTTCTGATATCATATGAAATATTTTATATGTATTTTTTAACATATATACTATGGCGACTATTTTTAAAATAAAAATTTCATAATATTATTTAATTTTTATTTTATATCATAATATGGATTATCTGAAATAATAACACCACAATATTGCTCTGGTTGTTTTTTATAATCAACTGGATTATAAATATTAGCTTCTTTTGCATTAATTAATAAAAATTTCATATTTCTCCAAAATTCAGGTTTATGTCCAATTGAAGCAGTCATTACATGTGATAATTCATGTATCGCTACAAAAGTTAATGTATTTATATCTATTAATTGATTACCACTCTTAGTTGTATTTAAACAAAATGCAATCTTTTCACCTTTATTTTCACTATATGCTGTCAATTCACTTGTAGGTAATGTTTCCGATATTCTTTTAGGATTAAAATTTTTAACAAGACGAATAACATCTTCATTTTTTGGATATTTATTTCCAACATAATTTACTAATTCTTTCATTTTATCAGTTACTTTTGCTAAAAGATCAGCAGCTAATTGTAATTTACTTCTCTCTCTAACACAATATTTCTCTCCATCTACGTCTGATATAATACATTTTAAACCGAAAGCATCTGATTCATTATAGATTTTTAAACAAATTATTAAAATAAAAAATATAAATATATATCCAAAAATATCACTTTGCATATATATAGTTTAGAAATTAATTTACATAGAACTTTCTGATGCACATGTTGCAGGAGGTACTCCTATTTCGAATGGAACTCTATATTTGTCTGGCCCAATTGTAGATGTATTCCATGGCCCTACATTTTGTGCTGGAATAGCTGGGTCAGAACGAATAGATAAGTTAGCATTACGTAAACTATTACCAACAGTATTAATACCAATATGGTGTCCAGCTTTTAATAAATTGACATCACTTACATCACCAGAACCTGATGGATTTAATTTTGCCCATTGAGATGCACTACTATCTTGTGGTAATAATTCTTCTGGGTTGTTAATATTTTCACGTGCTACATTAGTATCTGTAGAAGGTAATCCATTACTGTTTCCGCTATTAATGCCACTTACAGATGCATAATCTTCATTTGTGCCAAGAGGTCCTGCTGCATTTATTCCAGTATTAGGCATTGGTGTAGGAGCATTACCTACGCTTGCTGCATTTCCTGCAACACCTTTATATGAATCCATTGTTCTTGACTTGTTATTAGAATATATACCAATACTTACAATTGCAAATATAAATATTGCGATTAAGAACAACACATTTGGTTTACAAAAATCCGAAATTTTTCTAAGTTTTGCCATTTATATACAATAAAGGATAAAATATTTTCAATAAATTGCTTAAATAACTTATAATTAGCTTAATTCTACAAAATCTAATTTTGGTGGACTTTCTTCTTCAACTTCATCATTTTCGGATTCTTCATCACTACTTTGAAACTCACTTTCACTAAATTCATTATCACTATCTAAATCATCAATTTGATAATTTTGCTTAATATGTTTTAATTCCATATATGCTTTAATTGCATCAAGTCTTGCCTTTTTAGCTTTTTCTTTTGCATCTTTATATAATTCCATATAAACATCATCTGGTTTTTTTATAGTAAAACTTTCTGATGTATCATTTAAATCAGGGTTAAATTCTACTAAATCTATTGGGTTTGTTTCAGTTTCTACAAAAATATTATTGGAATTATTTTTTGTTTCTAATTCATTTTCTAAAACTATATTGGAATCATCTTTATTATTAATTGGAATTGATTGTGTTTCTATTTTTTCTTCTACTAAATCTTCTAAAGATGAGCTATTTCCTTTTTCTTTAATATCTTTATCTTTAACTTCATCTAAATGATGATTAGTATCTTCACTAATAGAGCTATTATTAGAATTATCTTCAAATAATGTATCTTTTTCTTCTAAATCATTTAAATTATCTTTTAATACATTTGATTCTTCTTTTACAATTGGATTGTTAACTGATTCTAATATTAATGCATCATCTTTAACGGTATTAATAGTATCTTGAGACACTGTTCTATTCATTTTAAATAATGGTTTTTGAAACATTTTTTCTTCATCAATTACTAAAGCTTGTTTTAGTTCAATATATATTTGAAAATTAACATTAATACTAAATTTTAATCCATGTAATTGTAATATTGTTATCATTTTTGTAGTTGAATTTATGTCATCCATTTCTACTGGATTTTCATTTTCATCAAAAATATTCAATGGATTATGTTGTACAACTCTAGGGCTTCCTAAAAATACTCTTAGTAAATAATATTTGCCAGATTTATATGTTTTTATAGGTGATGTAAATAAATCTTCAATATCACTCTTTTCAATATTTTCGCCTCTAAACCATCTGTCTTTTTTATTATAAATTTCTTCTTGTATTTTACTTTCAAGATTTTCAATCCATTCTATAAATACATCATTATCTTTCTCAAATAATAAATCAATATATGTTTTCTTTCCACTTGTTGTAAATCCATTTTTTGATATACACTTAGGAGTTTGAATATATAAATCAGAATTATTATTTTGTATTTTTGATAAAAATGTTTTTCCTTGTAAACTAGAAGGTGATAATATACTAATATTATCAAAATTAAAATTTTCGCTTGGTAAAATAATATTATTATCCATAAAATATTTTAATATTATTTGTTTAAAATTATCACGAATTAGTTTGTTTTAAGTTATGATATATTAAAAAAAATATATTTTATTTTATAATGCCATTATTAGATGATTGTTTAGAAATATTAAAAAGAGAAGATGTTAAGAATCAAATTAAGCAGTTTTGTCAACCAATGATGGATGTAATTATGCAAGAAGTAAGTATTTATATATATTTATTATTTGTATTATTAATTGTCAATTTATGTATAAATATAATTATGTTATTTTATTTTTCAAGATTTAAGAAAATGGTAATTGAATCAAAATAATATATTTTAATTTAATTTTTATATAAACATATAGTATATGACTTGTCCCGGAGCATCAACTTATATGAAAGGTGGAAGTAAAAAAAGAACAATGAGAAAAAGAAGTAAAAATATGCGTAGAAAAACAAGAAACACAAGACGTCGTATGGGACGTCGTTCTAAAAAAGGAGGATTTATGGGAGGTATTATTGAACAAGCATTAGTTCCTTTTGGATTATTTGCTCTTCAAAAGAAAATGCAAAATAGAAAAAAAACTACTAAAAGAAAATCAAAAAAGTAAATTAATATATAAACAATAAATTCATATATTAATTGAGATGTTTTTTCTTTGTTTTATTTGCAGCTATATATTTTATATTATTATATTAAATCTAACATTAAAGTGCTCATTTTATTTAAGAATATTATATTTAACACGAGAGATTATCTATTTAAATGCAATGATTGATTTATATGAACGTTATATAGATGAAAAATACAAAGAATATGTCAGACAAAAACAAACTTGTATAACTTTTTTTTTAAATAATAATAACTCTGTAACTTCTATAATAATACATATGAGAAAAGTAAATGGTGATTTCATAATTTATGGTAAAGATAATACAAGTTTATTGTTTAGCAATATATTAGATGTAAAATTACAACCTAATTTAGAATATAAAAAAAACTTACATGTACTTTTACAAGATAAATTACCAAAAGAAATCATTAATTATATCGGTGAATTTATATGCAACTGTAGATTATGCAAAGATATAAAATATCCTCTTTAAATGGCTATGTGGTAGATTAAATTTTTTGTTACCATTTATAAGATGTTGTAAGTATTTCTTTGACGGAATTATTTCACCTAACTTATATTTATCATTTATTTGATACATAAAACAGTTTATTTTTTCATTATTTTTTATTAAAATAACATTATGAATTAATTTATTATAAACATTATTTTCATTATTTTTAAATCCTTCCTTTTTATCTAAAAAAGAAACATTTTCAATATCTTTTATGTAATAAATAATTCCATATGTTCTTGAGTTAGTTCTTTTTTCTATATTTGCTACTCCAGATTTTTTTTTAGAAACTGAAATTTTTCTGTATTTTAAAATATAATTAGGCAAATATGCTGGTCCTATAGTTTTTATTTGCTCTTTAGATATATATTTAGTAAAATGATATAAATCTATATTTGAACCATATGCAAAATAATACATATTATATACATATAATTATATAAAAGATATTTAATTATATATATATATAAATGTCATTTGAAGAAAATATAAAAAAATGGGTATCTCTTGATAATAATATTAAACATGTAAATGATAAACTTAAAGAATTGAGAACTCAAAAATTAGAAATAGAAGGTTCTATTCAACATTATTTAGATATTAATAATATTGAAAGTCCAGTTATTGAAATCACAGATGGAAAACTTAAATTTGGAACAAATAAAATTCAATCTCCATTAACATACAAGTACATTGAACAATGCTTACATAATATAATTAAAAATGAAGACAATGTTAGTGCAATTATGAATTATATAAAATCAAATAGAGATGTTAAAAATGAAAAAATAATAAAGAGAACTTATAATAAATAATTTAAAATTAATTATCTAATAATTTTATAATATAATGATAATTGAAAAAGGAGGATTTGCACTTGAAAATTTCTTAGATATTCCAAAAGGATTATCTTCATTAAGTATACCTTGTAGTTTACAACATTTACAACTCAAAAGTAAGAAAAATATTGATTATAATGTAAAAGTTAATGATGGTTTCTTAAATAATATGACGTACAATAATATCATCTCCATGGTAAAGCCATCTCCTTTTAAACTTACAAAAAAAAAACAAAATTAGATTAAATAAGACTAAAAAAAATCGGAAGAAATAAATTATTAAATAAAATAATTTTTAATAATTTATGCTTGATTGTATTTATTCCATTTATTATAATTGAATGGTGCAACTGTTAAATCATCTAAATGTTCATTCCAGTAATCTGCTCTCTTATCTATTAATTGGTCTTTTCTATCTGTTGGATAATAAGATGATTCATCCATCATTTCTTGTTCATCTTCTGTAATTCTCGGCTTTTTACCATAACAATTAACACCAAAGCGAACAAAAGGGTTAGCAATAAAACCACCATTAATTCCTGGTCTACCACAATCATTATTTTGTCCAGAACAATCTGATTTTGATTGTAAATCCGCCCACGTATCGTATTGAGTAGGGAATAATGCCATTTGATCATCTGACCATCCATAACTACACCATTCAGCGCCTGCTTTATATGCATCTTCTATATCATTATAATTTGCTAAACGTCCTCCATAAGCTTTACATATTGCTTGTGCATCTGGATAACTATATTTATTGTCTCTTATATGAAAGACTTGATCTCTTAATCCTTTGTCTTCAACGTCAATACCTATAGTGGTTTTTCCTTGCATAAATTTGTCAAAATAAGTTGTTATTTCAATACCAAAAAAATATAAAAACCCATTTAATAGTACTAACAATGTAAAAACTGACCATACAATAATTTCTAATATACTAGCACTACCACTAGAACCATCACTACCTTTTCCTAATGTGAAAACTAAAATAATTAATATACTAATTATTAAAAGAGTAATTGGCGATGATAAAAATTGCGTTAAATATTCATAAACATCAATATCTAATAATCCTGAATCAACTGAAAATCCTGAAGAACTCATATATTATATAATGTTTTTTTTTTATAAAAAAGACAATATGCATTATTTGAAATAATATCATTTGTATTTTTCACTAAAGATGTATGACTATCATTATATAAATACCAGTTGTTATTTGTTTTTGAATAACAAGTGTAATGACCACCATTAATAATTCCGCTATGATTACACACACCTATTAAATCATATATAAATTTATTGTTATTATATCCAATAACATATTCTGTCATATCCAAATTTTTAATTGGAAAATTAACTAACATATTATTTTTATTAAAATTTGAAAATCTTTGTAATACTACTACTAAAATATTTGGTAAATCCCAAAATTTTGGTATTTTAGTTAATAATTGATTTTTTTTGCTTTCTTTGTTATAATCACCAATTTCATCTTTATAGTCAAATCCCAATAAATAATTTTCAATACATTCTTTTAAATCCATAGATGTTTTATTTTGCTCTTGCTTTAAAAGTGGTAATGATAATTGACAATTCCATTGAGGAATATTATTTAATAAATTTTTTTCTTTATCAAAAATTTGTTCAACTTGTATAAAATAGAATAAATCATATACTTCTGAATACGAATCTTCAATACTAGTTTTTTTCATTTTATAACATTTGATTGCTAACTCATCTTTTAAATTTTCAGGATTTCCTTCAATATTCATAATTACTTCTCTTTTAATGTTGTCATGAAATATTTCCAACAAAAAAATTAATAATTCAGACGAATCATTTTGGCTATATCCTAAAAATATATTATTTTTGTAATCTTTAGCATTTATTTGTAGATGCGAATGAAATTTTTTTGGATTAATAATAATATTCTTATTATAATTTTTTCTAGATTCTATAAATAAATCTTTAAATGTAGACAATAAATTATTATAAGAATGATTACTTGAAAATAATGTATTAAAATCATCTACATCAATTAATATTTGTAATAATGAATTCATAAAACATGTATTTCCTAAGTTGACTAAACCTGGTCTTGACATATGTATATAATTAATAATAAATATCTTTTTAATACGAAATTATTTATAATATAATATAAATAAATATTAATATATAATATTATGCCTGAGCACAATATAAATGATGTATTCACTATATATGCAACACACGTTTCAAATACACAAAGAAGAATTCAGTCTATAATTGACGTTACTATGCTACAAGAAACTATAATGAGTAGACTTGTTAACATAATAATAGATGAATATGACAATGCAAATGAAAGTGAAAATAGTAATGAATCTGTAAATAACGAACCATTAAATAATGAACCCTTAAATAATACTCCAGTAAATAATATTATTAGAAGATATCATCCACCACCAAGATATAACAGTACAGGAACAACTATTTCTCCAAGAACAAGAGGAAATATTGCTAGTGTAAGTGAAAATCAAAGTCGAAATATACCAGAAGTAGCAGTAGATGCAGCATTAAGAGCAGCTAGTCAAGCTACTGCTAATGCAAGAGCTACAAATACTACAGCCACCACTCCAATATCAAGACAAACTACGACTACAACCACAACAAATGCATCTAGTCCTAGAATAATAAGACCAATAAATAGTAGTGGTATTGAATCAACCTTTTCTACAACAATAAATAGACCAAGAAGCCTATTTACAACTCCAAGACCAAATGCTCAATTTCCTCAAGTAGGAAGTACACAAGTAGCAACAAATGTTCCTTTTACAAACAATACAAGAGTAATACCTTCAGTCCGCGGAAGTCCTCTAGCATCTACACCTCTAATTCCGTTTCCATCTTTAACTAGTGATGTGCAAAATAGATGGAATGATATATTAAATCAATTAAATAATACACAAATGCAAACAACAGAAGAATTTTTAAGACCAGTTGTTATAAGACCTTCACAGGTACAAATAAATAGAGCAACAAGAACATTGAGATATGGTAATATTATTAGTCCAAATAATACAAGATGTCCAATTAGTTTGACTCCTTTTCAAGATAACGATGAAATAATACAAATTATGGAATGTGGTCATATATTTGTAAAGGATGAATTATTAAATTGGTTTAATATGAACGTACGTTGTCCTCTATGTAGATTTGATATAAGAAATTATGTCCCGCGACCTAGAAGTATGCGACTTGATGAGGACTTATTGACACCTATTGAATTAGAAAGTTCGAATAGTTTTAGTACAGAAAGTATTAATAGTGAACCTTTAACACCAACGCTAGGACAAAATGTTCCATTATCACCAAATGAGAGAGAAAATAATGAAAATGCCAATTCATATAGTTCTTTACCTTCATATTCAAGTGACTCAAGTAATTCATTTGAAAGAGAATTGCAAAGGATTGATAATATAATTGATGAAAATCCATTATTAAATAGAAGTAGATTAATAAGATATACAAATAATGATAATGTGTCTATAAACGAAAATACCACCACACCATATAATCCACTTTTATATAATCAATCTGTGTCTAATAGAACCAATGCAACCAATGCAACTAATGCAACTAATGCAACTAATGCAACCAATACAACCAATGCAACCAATGCAACAAATACAGCTAATACAAATAATGCATCAAATATAAGTTATATAAATGAAAATTTAATTCAAATACCAAATGATACCGATTTAAATAATATGGTTGAAGCAATAACAAATACCATAAGAAATCCAGTAAATTTGTTGGATAGCACTCTTAGAACAGAAATTGGATTTGTTGATAATACGGGAAATTATAATGTATTATATAATCAAGATTTACCATTATTAAGAAATGAAAATATAAATCTTTTAAATAGAAATAACACAAATGAACCAACAAATACAAATGAACCAACAAATACAAATGAACCAACAAATACAAATGAACCAACAAATACAAATGAA
>MDTG01001380.1_pt1 | contig 31073 bp, 31 predicted proteins | sample 811421 | NCBI WGS metagenome assembly MDTG01 (sample SAMN05326645, study PRJNA326480) | marine metagenome | isolation source: seawater | place: Pacific Ocean: South East | collected 2011
AAACTGATAAACGTCATCTCCAGTTCCACCTGTAAGATTATCTACACCAGACCCACCAGTAATTATATCATTGCCATCTCCACCAGTTAAAGTATCGTTATTTGCTCCTCCTAGTAAGATATCATCTCCATCTTCTCCACTTAAAATATCATCACTTTCTGCGCCTGTTATATAATCATTTCCATCTCCACCAAATAAAATATCAGGACCTTCTTTTCCAATAATAAAATCATTATCACCTAGGCTTTCTATTTTAGCACCTTTAGAATTTGATATTATGTAATCTTTAGCATTTGTTCCAACTACCCATTCAACACTACTTACTGTTCCACTTATATTAAAATTAGAAACTTTATTTGGACTATTATCATCTGATATATACTCAGAAAAACTTTTTCCAGAAATTGTTTCTAAGTTATTATTATTTGAATTAATTGAGAAACCTAGTGTATCTAAATTGATTATTAATCCATTTGATAAAGATCCGTCAGAACCTTCAATATTTTTAAAGTCAACTTTATCATTTCCATCACCAAGTGATAAATTTATATTTTTAATTTTATTTTTATCTCCAAAAGATACTATATCTTTCCCGCTTCCTCCTAAGACAGATAGAGCGTCGGAAATACCAGAAATTTTTATTTCGTTTTCTTTATTATCTTTGGCATTACCTAAAGAAATCAGTGATGTTTTATTATCACCTAAAACTCCAGCATTTTCAATTTCGGATAATATTCCGTTTGTATTAGTAGCTGTTAAATTAACTAATCCTACGTTTGGATTATTGATTTTAAAATCAACTTTTACCCCGTTTAAATTTTCGCTTTGAGTTTCACCTCCAATTTTGGCTTCAATACTTCCTGTATCGCTTCTTACTAAAATTGATGAATTACTTGAATTAGACATCTTTCCTGCAGAATCTAAACTCAAATAAGATTTATCTCCCTCACTTGTTAAATTAATCTCATCTATTATGATTTCACCAAGGAAACTTTTTCCTTTAAAGTTTGATAAAGAACCATTACCAAAAGTTTCAAGTTGTATATTCTCAACTGAAGATAAATCAACTTTACTTAAAGATTTAGTGTCTATTGTATTTTTTATATTAATATTTTTTTTACCTGAAAGTACAAATTCCTCTAGTTTATCATTACTATTATCGCTATCTGATATTATGTTCCTTGCAATAAAGTCATCTTCACTATTTATTACAACTTTTTCAGAATTATTAAACTTTAGATCATGATTTGGCATTTCTACCAATTTATTAAAATTAATATTTAAATTTTTAATATTGTTAGTGATAAAATCTCCGTCATTTTTTATTGAATTAAATGGAATTTCTTTATTTGTTTCTAAATTTTTATAATTAACTTCAAAAAAACCAATACCAAAATGATCTGTACTTAAATTATTGACTTCAATACTAGAACCATCAGGAATATCTTTTATAGAAACATTATTAGCTCTTAAATCCAAACCGGACATTATTTTAATAACAAGCGGATTTTCTACACTGTTGAAAGTATTAATTCCTTCTGCATGCTTGCTGAAGATAACTTCTTCAAAGTTAGATATATTTATTATGTTATCTTTAGATTGATTAATTTCAAATTTATCATGACCTTCTGCACCAAAAAAGGAATCATTTTCTGATATTTTTTCCCCAACTACTTTGAGTGAATCATTACCTTTTCCAGTATCAATTTTGTTACTACTAAATCTTTCTAAATCTATTTTAATAAAGTCGTCTCCACCATTTAAATTAATGGTATTTTTTTTATCATTTTGAGCTTTATCTTTGAAATATATGTTATCATTAGAAATTCCTAAATTAATATTACTTCCAGTTTCAGAACCAAGAATTGAAAAATCTGAATATCCTTCTGAATTGATTTGTTGACTTTTCACTCCACCATTCAATTCTTGAGAATTAAAAGAAGCAATATTGTTTAGACCTTCTTTATAGAAAAAATCTCCATTACCTTCAATTTTAAAGTCTTCTAATTTTAAAGCGATAATTTTATTTAAACTTGAGTCCCCATCTAAAAAAATTTTGGTGCTTTCATATCCATATGGGACAATAATATCAACATCTTTTGCATTATTTAATTTAATATTAAGAATATCATTCGAATTACCCAAATTTGAATTTGTAAGATTTAATGAATTAGTATTATCTCCTGTAAATTCGAAAATGACATTAGGATCTTTTAGATTTGTAAGATTTAATATCCCACTAGACTCGTTTGAAGAAATTTTTTCTACATTATTAAAATTCTCTAAATTTAATAAGTAGTCACCGTTTGAATTTATAATGATATTCTCAATACTATCAATTATTGGACTATTTTTGATATCGTTTTTTAAATTAATATAGAGGGTGTCTTTTCCTTCTCCGCCGTTAATTTTCGAATTCGAATTTAAATTTTGAGAAGATAAATACAAATTATCATTATTTTCTGTACTAGTGAAATTATTTATATTTGAATTTAAAAAGAAATCACTTTCTTCTATTGTTTCATTAGTGTCAATATTGTCTGAAATGACATTTATATCTGTTGTTGAAATTTCTCCGTCACCATTACATCCAATTAGTAAAAAAGAACTTCCAAATAAAATTTTTTTATTAACTTTTTTATTAAATTTTTTTTTTTTGTATATTTTCATTTTCATTGATCATTCATTTGAATTTATAAAATATTTGCAATTTTTGTTCCAAAAAAAGCATCCTTTTTTCAAATTATAATGTTTTTTACTTTTAAAAAATTAAAAAAAAAGAGATTTGCATGTTTTTTGCTATAAAAGTTTTTATTTAGTATATTTAATATTCAATTTGAGTAAATAAAATTTTGAAAAGGTAAAATTATTGTCAAATTTTTATAAAAAAATTATGAGAGATAAAGATTTTTTTGATAATTATTATAAATCTAAAAAAAATCAAATAACCAGAATTATCTCTAAAAGAAGATTTAATTCTTTTATTTTAACAACTATTCCATTTTTTATTGCTGGATGTAATGCTACTAAAAATGAAAAATGTTATGGTGGTCTTGGCTTGATAGTTGGAACAGTTTGTGCGAATTCTAATTCAAGTAACATTATAAAATTAGAAACAGTAGATACGCAAAACGATTATTTTTTAACTCCCGAGTTAGACTTAATTGAGTTTATAAATTCTAAAAATGTATTTTCCGATAGATATAATTTAACTTCAGGAGATATTATTAAAAATGCTGATAAATTTAATATTGATTTAATTAATGTCGGCAGTGGTTTTATTGGACAGAAGATTTATGATACCAACGAAATAAATATATCCTCAAAAGGAAATAATGTAATTTTGACTTCTGATTGGTATAATAATAAAAAAATCACTATATCATCAATAGATAATGATCTTATTTTAAATGATTTACAATCAACCAAATTGAATTCTACAATAGCACCAGACGGACAATATTATCCAGGAACAATTTATATTTTAGAAAATATAAATTCTCCTAATTCTAAAATAGAATTTAATTTTAATCCTCTTGCATTAAATGGTTCCTCAACGGAAGTAAAATTTGATATAATAGACTCTAATTTTTCTCTTATTGGTGATTTTTATAATCCTTCTACGGTTCCACCCGCAGAACCTCCCGCATCAACAAATCCTTATAATATCCCTACTGATACAAACATTGAAAGTGTAATATTAAATGTAAAAGGTAATGTAACTCTTAAAGATTTGAACTTTCTGGGATTAGAGAGTCTTGAAATTTTAGGAGAAAACTCAAACAAAAATTTTAAAATTTTATCACCACTAAATACTACACTTGAGAAAATTTATGCTCAGTCAACTTCAACAAATTTAGATTTAAATTTTTCAAATGCTGATGTTCTTATTGAAAAAGAAGTATATTTGGGTTCTGGCGATGATATTATTAACGTTGGCAACTCTTTAGTAGATTCCTTAAATAGTGATTTTTTCTCGGGTGGAAATGGAAATGATATTTTATTAATTAATATACAAGAAGAAAAAAACATAGCACCTACTATAGAAGATTTTGAAACAATAGAAATTTCAGTCAATGCCAATTCAAACTTTGATTTTTCAAATATTTCTAACCTAGAAAAATTAAAAATTTCTGATTCCACTTCAGGAATAAATTTGCAAAACCTTCCTTTTGATTTATCGAGTTTTGTTGTTTTAGGTAATCAAAATGGCGATTGGAATTTAAATTATTCTGACAACTCTTCAGCAGATCCAATTATAAATTGGAACAACTCTAAGATTGATACTTCTTTAACATCCCTTGCATTTGATGAAATTAATTCTATTTCGATTGTTTCTAATGGTTCGAAAAATGTAGATATCGAGTCTCTTAATTTAGATGATAATGATACAACTTCTCTAAACCTATCAAATAATAATGATGGTAATTTTTTATTATCTACTTCTTCCTCTATTAATTCAAGCAGTTCTATTAAGAATATAAATATTGTTACTAACGAAGGAGGAAACATTCAATTAGGTTCTGTTCAGAATACATTTGGATTTGAAAAATTAGAAGATTTGAATAATTTAATTTTGAGTTCATCTGTGTCAGGAGATATAGAACTTGGCCCTATTGGTACAGTGAATATGATACAAGATTTTCAAAATTTAGATTTAGTTTCAAAAGGTGCTGATATTAGTTTAGGAGCTATAAAAGCTAACAATGTTGGTGATTTTAGACTTTCAATTTTTGGTAATTCTCAATTAAGTTTGGGTGATTTAGAGTTTTTAAATCCAGGTAAAAAATTCTTCGCTCAAGGTGAGGGTTCTATTAATCAGATTAATTTTTTAAAAGAGTCTTTTGATATGATTGATATTTCGAACCTTTCACAGCCTTCATCTATAAATTTTTCAAATGCAGAAAATGGTGTTAAATTTTTTGGAAGCTCTAATATTGACGAAGTCACTTTTGGTAATGGTAAAGATATAGTTTTTGGAAATAATGGTGCAGATATTTTTATTATTGGAAATGATAAAACTGGAAATAATCTTTCTAATGCAGATGTCATTGAGGATTTTGTTTCTGGTGAAGATAAGCTTAAATTAGGTCTTGCAGGAAATAATAATTTAACAACTGGAAATTATGTAGAGTCTTCAACACAGGTTTCCGATTTTCAAGATGCTTTGTCTGCCGCAAATCTAGCGTTATCTCAGATTAACGCAACCTCTGAGGCACTAAAACTATATTCCTTTCAATTTGATAGTAATAACGGATATCTTTTTATAGATATAAATTCTGATGGAATTGCTGAAAATTTAATATTATTGTCTAACATTGAGAATAGTGACATTAGTCATTTGGATATAATATCTTAATTTAGAATATTAATATATATAAATAAATTAAGCCTACAAGAATTGGTTGGTGAATAAGGTAAATTAGTAATGAATTCCTACCAGACCATAGTAAAGAATTTTTAATAAAATTATTTTTATTTTCAATTTTATTTAAATTTTCAAAATATTTTTTCTTTGAAATAATTTTAGATATAGCTATACCCATTATGAATGAGGATGACCATGGTAATAGTGGATAAAAGTCTGCTGACCCAGTAGATTTTCCATAAAAGCCAATCCATGCTAGATATTTAGGTTCAAAAAAATCTGACTGGTAAAATTGAGGAAGAATAAAAAAGATTATAGATAAAAATATTAATATAAAATAGGGAAGTTTGAAAATTATTAATCCTAATAAACTGCATGTTGCAAGAAGATGTAAAATCCCAAAGAAAATAAAAGAGTTTCCAAGATAAAAGTAAGTAACAATTGTAATGATAAATGAAGAGGAAGAGAGAATAATTAGCCTTTTTATATAGCTATTTTTATTAAACCTTTCCTTTATCATTATCCAAAAACTAAAGCCTGAAATAAATAAAAAACTTGTACCAATTAGTATAGCAAATATTTTCCAGGGACCTTTCATTACATTATTTAAATCAATGAAACCAAATTGACCTAGATCATAAGCAAAATGATATATAATCATTGCAATAATTGATATAGATCTACAAAAATCAATTACTTCCATTCTTTTTTCTGAATTCATTTTTCTAATCCTGAATTTTATATTCTTTTATCAATAATATGAACCATTTAAACCTATGAATCGTTTAATCAAAAAATTTTTTTTGTAATGGTAAATTCCAAATGCTTTTCTCCTTCAGGATTTTTATAAAAATTTTTGATGAAAACCCTTTTCCGAATGTAGTATCTTTTTTATGTTTTTTCCCCCATTTGTTTTCTAAAAAATATTTTATTTTTTTTGAATTCTGAGCTTCTACCCTAGTTATTGAAGAAGATTTATTTCTATTAGTTTGTCTTGTTCCAACATCAAGACTAGATATACCTAAAAAAGGTGCTTCTCTTACACCTGCGGAGCTATTACCGATAATAGCCATTGAGTTTCTTAATAATTCAGAAAAGTATAAAAATCTCATGGAAGGTATTTGTCTAAATTGAGACTTTGGTAATTTTGAAATAACTTTAAAAATTTTTTCACTCCCTAGGTCATTATTTGGTGAAATAACAACAAATTTTTTTTTACTTTCTTTTAGTGAATTGAATAAAGAAAATGCTTGTTTCTCTATACTTTCTTTTTCAGAAGTTACTGGATGAAAAATTACTATAGCATAATCATTCCATGGTATAGCATATCTTTTTTTCACTTCATCAATATTTATTCCGGTTTTTTTATTATGTATATCTAATTCTGGAGATCCTAAAATAAAAATACTTTCAGGATTTTCTCCTAATCTTACTACTCTTTTTTTTGCCTCTTTTGAGCTTACAAAATGAGCAGTACATAATTTTGTGTTACAATGTCGATAAACTTCATCAATAGTTCCTGAAACTTCTCCTCCTTCAATATGAATGCTTCTAATTCCATTTATAGATGAAACTAAAGCGGCAGCTAATGCTTCTACTCTATCGCCATGAATGATAACTAAATCAGGTTTTTTTGTAATAAAAAATTCCGACATTCCTTGTAAAGTATTTGACAAGATTTGATCTTGTCCATCCCCTTCTCTTTGATTCAAATACTCTCTTCTTGAAACACCTTTCATTCTTGCAACTTCAATTGCAGTTAATCCATATTTTTCCATAAGGTGCATTCCAGTAACAAAAAAACTTACTTTGAAACCATTTAATTTAGAAATAGTCGCCAAAGGTTCAATTTTACCAAAATCAGCTCTAGTTCCTGTTATAAATAAAAGTTTTTTCATAATTTAAAATGTTTTAATCAAAATCATTCCAACTAAGTTGTTCATTAATTTTTTTTGTTTTGTTAATTTTTTTTCCAATGATCTTTTTATAGTCCTTTCCAGGAATATCTCCATTCCCAGGTCTTCTTGCCCAAATATCTTCTTTAGAAATTAATTTTCCTTTTCTAATTGTTTTGTCAGCCACTATAGAAGACCTAGCGAACTTGTATACTTCTTCTTCTTCAAGAGTTCTAAGTTTTGGATTATTTAAAGCAATATGAATTTCTTTACTTCTATCAATTAAATATCTTAATTCATTTGGTTCCATTGAACATAAAATATCTGGTCCAGCTCTATATCTAGTATCCGTAAAATGTCTTTCAATTATAGAAGCTCCTAAGGCTACAGCAGCTAAAGACATTTCAGAACCAATACTATGATCAGAAAAACCAACAACAGTTTTTGGAAAAGTTTTTTTTAAGTCCGTAATACCCTTTAATGAAACATTTTCAGGAGGAGAAGGATATAAGTTTGTACATTCTAATAAAGCATATTCAACATTTGATTTTTCTAAAATTTCGACTGATTTTTTTATTGTTTCTAAACTTTGCATTCCAGTAGAAAGGATAACAGGTTTCCCAAATTTGGATATATGCTCTAAAAGAAGATAGTTATCGCATTCCCCTGAACCTATTTTAAAAGCGGGAACATTTATACTATTTAAAAAGTTCGCAGCTTTTCTTGAGAAAGGAGTAGAGATATATATCATTCCTAGTTCTTCAGTAAAGTTTTTTAGTAAAATCTCTTCTTCTTTTGAAATACTAGAAACTTTCATAATCTCCCATATACTTCTTTTATCATTAGGAGGAAAAATATTTTTTGCTTCTTCTGTCATTTCGTCATCAATAAAATGAGTTTGGTGTTTTATTACTTCACAACCTGATCGAAATGCACTTTGCACTAATTTTTTTGCGACCTCAATATTTCCTCCATGATTAATGCCAATTTCTGCAATGATAAGGGGAGGTTCATTAATTCCAATTTTTCTTTTACCTATTTTCAATTAGCTTCTCTCTTTTTAATTGTTTTCTAATTTTTTTTAAATCTTTCTCACTATCAACATCATATGAAAACTTTTTCTCCATTTTATAAGTCAAGATTGAATTTGTTTTAAAGTCTTTATTTTTAATAAACCAATTTGATTGAAAAATATATATTGCACCATTTGGTCTAAACACATTTGGCAATTCTTGGCGATTTTGAAAGCAATATTCTTTTTTTGAAATTGAACAAAAAATATTATCAATAACAAAACCATATTTTAAAACTTTACTATTTGCTTTGGTAACAGACATTAAAAGTTTTTCATTAGAGTTTTTATAAAGATTTAAAGCTGTTTTAATATCTTCTTTCCTTCTTAAGGGAGATGTTGGTTGAAGCAAAGCTATAAGATTGTTTTTATTTGAATCTAATTGTTTTGAATTTTTTAAAAAATCATATACTACCTCAGACATTCTAGTATTGTCTTTTGTAAGATGTGCTTTTCTTTCAAAAGCAATTATTTTTTCATTTGACTTATATTTTTCTAACACTTTTTTAATGTCAGTAGATATAAAAATTTTTGATGCTCCAGCTTTTAATGCAGCTTCAATTGTAAATTCATACATTGGTTTACCAAAAATTTTTATAAGATTTTTTTTTTCTATACTTTTTGAGCTTTCTCTCATAGGTATTAGTGCAAACCAATCCATAAAAAAACTTTCTCGTAGATACATTAAAAATATATTAAACAATAAAACCAAATAAATTGATTTTAGAATATAGCAAACTTAATGAAATTAAAACATGAAAAATTACCCAAAAAAATTTAAAGAAAAATTGTTTTTATTCATATATTCATTTTTATGGATAATTTTTTTTCCGTTGATTATTTTATATTTATTAAAGAGATCTATTAAAGAACCTGAATATAGAAAAAATTTAAAAGAAAGGTTTGGTTTTTATAATTTTTCATGTGACAAGTGTATATGGATACATGCTGCGAGTTTAGGTGAGTTTAGAGCTTCAGTACCTTTGATAGAAATATTTATAAAACAAAATCAGGTAATTGTCGTTACAACTCTTACGCCAGCAGGGCGATTAGAAATTGAAAAAGTATTTAAAAAAGATATCTTAGAAAAAAAATTATATGTTGTTTATCTTCCTTTCGAATATAAAAAATGTATAAAAAATTTTTTTAATAATTTTAAACCAAAATTTGGTATTATTTTAGAAATTGAACTTTGGCCTAAATTGATTTCATGCTCGTGTTTTTATGGTATTCCAATAGTGCTTGCACAAGCACAATATCCTAAAAAAAGTTTTGAACGAGACAAAAAATATTTTCCAGTTAGAGCATCTGTAGTTAAGGGGTTTGACTTAATCTTAACAAAATCAATTAAACATTCGGAAAGGTTTATTTTCTTTGGTGCAAAAAATACTCAAGTAATGGGAGAGTTAAGATTTGATCAACCTATATCTCAAATTCAATTAAAATCAGCTAAAAAATTTAAATCTAATATTAAAAAAACAAATCCTAATAGGAAAATTATTTGCTTCGGAAGCACTGGGCCAAATGAAGATGTTAAGCTAATTAAAGTTATGAGAGAAATTATTTCTTACCAAAAAAGGCATGAACTAGATATTCCATTTTTTATTTATGTTCCAAGACATAAAAAAGATTTTGATTATATTGAAAATATCATAAAAGAAAATGATTTCATTTTCATGAATAGAATTAGAAATTTTGATCCAAATCTTAATTGTATGATATCTGATCATAATTTCTTAGAATATGATGGTTTATTTGGTAATTCTTTAGGTGAAATAAATTTTTATTATAGTCTTGCAGATATGATTTTTATTGGTAATTCTTTCAATAAATTAGGTTGTCATAATATTATTGAACCTTTAGCTTTGAAAAAAAACGTTGTTGTTGGACCAAGTATTTGGGGAATTGAGTATCCAGGTTTAGAGGCAGCTGAAGCAGGTGTACTAAAAATTGTAAAAAGTGAAGTTGAATTGAAAAATTATTGGTTAGATCTTCTAAATTCAAATAAATTAGAAACTTTAAATTTTTCAAAAATTGAAACCTTTTATAATCAGCACGCCGGGGCTTCTGAAAGATGCATAGAAATTTTAAAGAATAGAGGATTTTTTTAATCGAAATTTTCATCTGAAACAAATTTTAATTTTTTTTCAGATGTTGGATGTGCTATTTCAAGACTTTTTGAATGAAGCAACAGTCTAGAACTTGCACTAAAAGCTTCTAAATGAGCATAAAGTGAGTCACCTAGAATTGGAAAACCTATAGAAGATAAATGAATTCTTATCTGATGACTTCTACCAGTTATTGGTTTAACAATTAAATCAGAAAGAACGTTATTATTTTGAAAAAAGGTATTTCTTAGCTCCCATTTTGTTATTGAACTTTTACCGTTTTTATAACAAATCATTTGTTTTGGTTTATTATTTATATCTGAAATAATTGGAAGTTCTATTGTTCCTTTTGAATGTTTAGGAACTCCCCATATTCGAGCTAAATAAGTTTTTTTAACTTCTCTTTTTTCAAATTGTTTGCTCAATTCTTTTTGAGCAGTTTTAGTTCTGGCGAAAATTATAATACCTGAAGTATCCATATCTAAACGGTGAACTAACAAGGTTCCAATAAACTTTTTTTTCATTCGAGTAAGTAAAGAGTCTTTATGTTCTGGTCTACTGCCTGGAATTGTTAACAAACCTGATGGTTTATTTATAACAATTATTTGAGAGTCTTTGAAAATTATTTCCTCAGGAATATTTGGTGGTTTATATATAATTTCTTTTTTTATCATAAAATCAGATTAGGTCTCTTAAAAAAGATAATAATATGCTATTGGCTGGAGGCATTTTATATTTAAAAAAATCCTTTTTGTTAATCCATTTTAATTTTTGCTCTTCATTAGATATAGGGGATCCTTTCCATTTCCTACAAATAAAAAGCGTCATAAGTAGGTGGAATTTTTCGTAATTATAGCTTGAAAAAAAAGATGGGGCGAGACAACTTTCAGTTACATCAATATTAATTTCTTCATTTAATTCTCTTATTAAAGCTTTTTCCGGTGTCTCATTTTTTTTTAATTTTCCACCAGGAAACTCCCAGTATCCTCCATAATGTTTATTAAAAGGCCTTTTTGCTATTAATACCCTAGAGTCTACATCAATAAGAGCAACTGCAGAAACAATCATTAATTTCATGATCTATAATCTGCATTTATTGATATATATTTTTTTGAAAAATCACAGGTATATATTTTTGACTTTCCTTTTCCTTTACCCAACTTTACAAACAATTTAATTTCATCATTTTTCATATAATCTTTTAATTTGATTTCATCATATTTGTTTGAAATGCTTCCATTTTCTGCTACCATGTTATTACCAAATAAAATTGAAATTTCTTCTTTTTTAATATTTGTTTTACTCTTTCCTATCGCCATTATTATTCTACCCCAGTTAGGATCTTCTCCAAAAAAAGCTGTTTTAACTAATGGTGAGTCTGCAATACTTTTACCTACGATATAAGCTTCATTATCAGACTTAGTTCCAGAAACATATATTTCTATAAATTTAGAAGCACCTTCTCCGTCTTTAATAATTAATTTACATAAAATATCCATCACTTCAAATAAAGCATTTTCTAATGATGGAACTCTTTTATCTTCTAAAGATTGAATTTCGGAAATTTTATTTGATGATATTGATGAAACTAATAATGTATCAGATGTAGATGTGTCTCCATCAACAGTTATGCTGTTAAAAGTTTTTTTTGTCATCTTGTTTACTATGTTTTGTAAACATGACTTTGTAATTGGTACATCTGTAAAAATGAAAGCAAGCATAGTTGCCATATTCGGTGCTATCATACCAGAACCCTTAGCTATTCCGTTGATTACAAATTCTTTCTCATCAATTATTATTTTTTTAGTACAACCTTTAGGGAATGTATCAGTTGTCATAATTGATTTAGCGGCTTGCAAATATATTTCAGGCTTTAAATTTTTTTTTAAATTATCAAGTTGATTAGTTATTTTTTTATAATCTAAAACTTCACCTATTACTCCAGTTGAAGCTACAAAAACATTACTTTTTACTGTATTGAATTTATTTGTGACACTATCTATTACTTTTTTTACGGTAATTTTCCCTTTTTCTCCAGTAAATACATTTGCATTGCCAGAGTTAATAATATAAATGATAGGAAATTTGTTATTTTGTTTTTTTTTAATATTTTTTTTACACCAGTTTACAGCTTCTGAAGAAGTTTGGGATAAAGTAGTAGTCCCACATATTGCACTTTTAGGATCTAACTTAACAACTAATAGATCAAGTTCATTATTTCCTTTTATTTTAGAACTACAAACAGCAAACTTTAATCCGTTTATAACTCTAATTTTCGGAAAAGAAATTTTTTTTGAATGTGAAGATTGCATATTATTTTTTCTTAAAATTAAAAACTAATTATTTAAGAATTCCTTTTTTCTTATTATGTTTGGGTCAATATCATTTGTTAAAATTTCAATTTTCATATCTTGAGCAATTTTATTAATATGATTTTCAATAAAGTCTTGTTGCAAATTTTGAATTATTTCATCTTTTAATACTTCTAACGTTGGAACAGTTTTTAATCTCTGATCATTTAGTTTTATTATATGCCACCCAAATTCAGTTTTAATTGGACTACTTATTTCGTTAATGTTCAACATAAGAGCTGCTGCCTCAAATTCGGGAACCATTTGTCCTGCACTAAACCAGCCTAAAGATCCTCCATTATTAGATGAAGGACCAATTGAATTTTTCTTTGCTAATTCTTGGAAGTTTTCGCCTTCATTTAATTGATTGATTAATTTTTTAGCTTCTTCTTTGGTTTTAACTAAAATATGTGAAGCGTTATATTCTTTTTGATTAGAGAAATCATTTTTAATTTGTTCATAAGTACTTTTTATTTTTTCTTCAGAAGGAAAACCATTTAAAATTCTATTCATTTCTTGTGTTGCTTTGAAAGTTCTTTCTTGATTTTCTACATTTAATGTAACAAAAAGTTTATTTACTTCTGAATTCTGTGCGATGATTTCTTGTTTAATTATTTGATCTAATATTAAATTAAAAATATATTCATTCGGTAAATCATCATAATTTTCTGGCAAATTCAAAGCAGTTAAAATAAGATGACCAAGTTTGATTTCTTTTTCATTAATTTTAGCTATAACAGTTGAACCATTTATTTCTTGTGCATTTATAGAGTTTATAAAAGGAAAAAATAAATATATTATTACAACTATTCTTAAAATAATTGTTATTTTCATATTTGCACCTATTAATTAATTAAAATATTTAACATTTGTATGTGATTTTAACATCAATTAAGAATAATTTAATAGCATATATTTTATTTAAATTTTGATGATATAATAGTATAATTAAAATAAATGAATATATTTCTTTTGTCTATATAATAACATGTTAAATTTTGTATGGTGAATTTATGTTTGGATTCAAAAATATTAGTAAGAAGATTTTTGGTAGTCATAATGACAGAGTTATAAAATCAATAGATAATTTAATTATTGATATTAATAATCTTGAGCCATCAATGAAAAAACTTTCAGATAAAGAATTAAAGGAAAAAACCAATTTTTTTCGTGAAAAAATTCATAATGGTGCCCCATTAGATTCATTATTAACGGAAGCTTTTTCAGTTGTACGTGAAGCTTCAGTTAGAACCCTTGGTCTTCGTCCATTTGATGTTCAATTAATGGGTGGTATTTTCCTTCATAGAGGTAATATAGCTGAAATGAAGACTGGTGAAGGTAAAACTTTAACTGCTACATTACCAGTATATTTAAATGCTCTTTCTGGTAAAGGGGTCCATGTTGTTACTGTAAACGATTATTTAGCTAAAAGAGATGCAGAATGGATGGGGAAAATATATGATTTTCTTGGATTAAGTGTTGGAGCTGTTTATCCAGAAATGGATGAAAGTTTAAAAAAAATCAATTACAATTGTGATGTAACTTACGCTACAAATAATGAACTTGGTTTTGATTATTTAAGAGATAATATGAGATCAAAACTTGAAGAATTTAGTCAAAGAAAGCAAAATTATGCTATCGTTGATGAAGTTGATAGTATTCTCATTGATGAAGCTCGAACACCATTAATTATTTCTGGGGCTACAGAAGATAGATCTGATCTATATATAAAGATTGATCAATTAATTCCAAAATTGGATAAAAGTCATTTTGAAATTGATGAAAAAAGTAGAAATGCAAGTTTAACCGACAGCGGTAATGAATTTATTGAAAAAGAACTTAAGAAAAATAATATAATTAATGATGATGCAACACTTTATGAACCTGAAAGTGCCACCATTGTTCATCATCTTAATCAAGCTCTTTTAGCTAATAATTTATTCTCAAAAAACAAAGATTACATAATTAAAAATAATCAAATCATACTAATTGATGAATTTACTGGAAGAATGATGGCTGGAAGAAGGTTGGCAAATGGTCTTCATCAAGCATTAGAAGCAAAAGAAAAAGTTAATATTCAACCAGAAAATATTACTTTAGCATCGGTAACTTTTCAAAATTATTTTAGACTTTATGAAAAGCTAGCTGGAATGACAGGGACTGCTTTGACCGAAGCAGATGAGTTTTTAGAAATTTATAATTTAGGAGTTGTAGAAATACCTACTAATCTAGAAGTCAAAAGAGAAGATTTTGATGACCAAATATTTAGAACAGCTAAAGAAAAATATATTGCAGTGGCTGAAGAAATAGAAAAATCTCACAAAAAAGGTCAGCCTGTTTTGATAGGGACTACATCAATTGAAAAATCTGAAATGATTTCAGGAATACTTAAGAATAAAAAAATTAAGCATAAAATTTTAAATGCTAAATATCATCAAGAGGAAGCTGAAATAATAGCTGAAGCAGGATCTCCTTATGCAGTAACAATTGCAACTAATATGGCAGGAAGGGGAACTGATATTCAATTGGGTGGAAATTTAGAAATGCGAATACGTAAAGAGTTAAACGAAGTTGAAAGTAAAGATAATAATGATCTTGTAAAAAAAATTGAAAGTCAAATTTCTGAAGCAAAAAACGAAGTTATTAAATCAGGTGGTTTATTTGTTCTTGCTACAGAAAGGCATGAAAGTAGAAGAATTGATAATCAGTTGAGAGGTAGATCCGGTAGACAAGGGGATCCAGGAAAGACAATGTTTTTTTTGAGTCTTGAAGATGATTTAATGAGAATTTTTGGTTCTGAAAAATTAGAGTCTATGCTTTCTAAATTAGGCATGAAGGAAGGTGAAAGCATTGCTCATCCTTGGGTAAATAAAGCTCTCGAAAGAGCTCAAAGAAAAGTTGAAACTAGGAATTTTGATATAAGAAAAAATTTATTAAAATATGACGATGTAATGAATGAGCAAAGAAAAGCTATTTTTACTCAAAGGTATGAGATTATTGAAGAAGACGATTTATCTGAAATTGTTAAAGACATGAGGTCAGATGTTATTGAAGAGTTGGTAGAAAAAAATATGCCTTCAAATAATTACAAAGAAAAATGGACAATTAAAAAATTTGAAGAAGAATTAATCACTGTTTTTGATTTAAATTTACCAATCCAAGATTGGGTCCAAGAAAGCATTGACCAAGAAACTTTAATTAAAAAAGTGAACGATGAAGTTGATAAAAAAATGGCAAAAAAAGCAATAGAAATAGGCCCAGAAATAATGCGAATTTTAGAGAAACAAGTAGTCTTGCAAACAATAGATAAAGGGTGGCAGGACCATTTGTTGAGATTAGAGCATTTAAGAACTGTTGTAGCTTTCAAAGGATATGCTCAGAAAGATCCACTTAATGAATATAAAAAAGAGGCCTTTTATTTATTCGACAATTTGTTAAACACATTTAGATATGATGTAGTTAAATTCCTATCATTTTTGAGTTTGAAAACAGATGAAAATAGCAATTCTTCTGTTACCGATATAAATGTTAAAAATCAAGCAAGTAATCTTCCTAAATCTAATAATGAAAAAATTTCCTGGGGTAAGGTCAAGAGAAATGACAAGTGTCCATGTGGTTCAGGGAAGAAATTCAAACATTGTCACGGTTAAATTTAGCTTATGGATTATAAAATAATCCTAAAGGTGATTTCGTAAAAATTTCGCAACCATCTTTAGTTACTCCAATTGAATGTTCAAATTGAGCTGATAGAGATTTATCTTTAGTTACGGCTGTCCAATTATCTGATAAAACTTTAGTATCGGGTTTTCCTAAATTAACCATAGGTTCAATAGTAAAAAACATTCCTTCTTCAAACATTGGACCTGTTCCTTTTTTTCCGTAATGTAAAACATTTGGACTACTGTGAAATGTTTCACCTAAACCGTGGCCACAAAAATCTCTGACAACTGACATATTATTAGTCTCAACAAAAGTTTGTATTTCATTTCCAATGTCTCCAAAATGATTTCCTGGTTTTACAATATTTATTCCTTTAAATAATGCTTTATGAGTTATATCAATTAACCTTTTAGCTTTTATAGATGCCTCACCTGCTACAAACATTCTACTTGTGTCACCATGCCATCCATTTAGAATACATGTTACGTCTATGTTTAAAATATCTCCATTTTTCAACCTCTTGGAATTTGGAATTCCATGACATACAACATGATTAATTGAAATGCATGATGATTTAGGATATCCTCTATAACCTAATGTAGCAGGAATTGCACCATGATCATGTATAAATTCATGACACAAGGAGTCTAATCTATCAGTACTTATACCTGGTTCGACAAAATTGTAAATCATATCTAATGTTTTAGCTGCTAATTTACATGATGCTCTCATCATTTCAAACTCATCCTTTGAGTGTATCTTTATTCCATCCTTGTTTATTCTTATTGGAGACAAAGTAATTCTTTCTTTTTAAAATTTGAAATTAAAAATAATCTTTTTGATTACATATCAGTAAAATATATGATAATTCAAATTAAATCTTTATATCTTTATGTTAAAATTTTTACTATGATTAATTGTCAATTATTTCTTTTTGAATACTTTTAAAAAATATAGCTTTGAATATGATAAAAAAATTAAAAATTAGCCAACCTACAGCAGCTGTCTTAATAATAGGAGATGAAATATTATCTGGTAGAACACGAGATAGTAATTCTAATTATATTGCTAAAAAATTAGCTTCAATTGGAATTAAGTTAATAGAGATAAGAATTATATCTGATAATAAAAAAGTAATTATTAAAAATATTAATAAGTTAAGGAAAAAGTATAATTATATTTTTACTAGTGGTGGAATAGGCCCTACTCATGATGACATTACAGCCGAAAGCGTTGCTATGGCGTTGAGTGTCAAGCTTGTAATTAATAAAGAAGCAAAAAAAACCCTAGAAAATTACTATTTAAAAAAAGAACAAAATTTTAATCATGCTCGAATGAAAATGGCTAGAATTCCTATTGGGTCTAAGCTTATCAGAAATGATGTTTCATCAGCTCCAGGTTTTAATATTAAAAATATTTTTGTTCTGGCAGGCGTTCCTGAGATATTTCAAAATATGGTAGATAATCTAATTCAAGATCTAAAAAAAGGACCTATCTTTTTTTCGGAAACAATCGTAATAGACAAACCTGAAGGAGATATTGTTGAAGATTTAAATAAAATTGTTAATAAATATAAAGATATTTCTATTGGTTCCTATCCTTTTTTTAAAAATAAAAAGATTGGTACAAATATTGTAGTTCGTTATCATGACAAAATTACTCTAAAAAAAGTTTGTAATGAATTGGAGAATTTGAGATAGATTTTTAATGAGCCTGTGACCAACTAAATCCCTCTCCACAATCTACAATCAAAGGAACATCAAGCGTAATAATAGGATTACAAGCTTTTTCCATAACTTTTTTGATAAGTTTTTTTGTTTTTGATATTTCTTCAAAATTGACTTCAAAAATTAATTCATCATGAACTTGAAGAAGCATTTTACATTTAAGATTATTTTTTTCTAAGATATGTGGTATTTTAATCATGGCTCTTTTTATTATATCTGCTGCAGTTCCCTGAATGGGAGCGTTTATAGCTGCTCTTTCAGAGAATTTTCCTCTCGACCCCTTTGAATTAATTTCTGGAATAAAAATTTTTCTTCCAAATAATGTTTTCACATAATTATTTTTCTTAGCTTCTTCTATAGTTCTTTTCATATAAATTTGAATTTCCGGATATTTTTCAAAATAAGTATCAATGAATTTTTTAGCTTCATTTATTGGTATTTTTAAATTTCTTGATAATCCAAATGAAGAAATACCATAAATTACACCAAAGTTAATTGCTTTTGCTTTTCTTCTTATTTCTGGGCTCATATTTTGTACAGGAATATTAAACATTTCCGATGCTGTAATTGAGTGGATATCTTGGCCTTCAAAAAAAGCTTCTTTAAGGCTAGGAATTTTAGCAATGTGAGCTAAAATTCTTAGTTCAATTTGACTATAATCAAAACTTAGTAATTTTGAACCTTCTTTTGATATAAAGGCATCTCTAATTTCTTTTCCTTCTGAAGTTCTAATAGGAATATTTTGCAGATTGGGTTCAACCGATGAAAGTCTTCCAGTGGATGTTCCTGACATTATATAAGATGTATGAACTCTTTTTGTAGACGAATTTACACGTTCCAACAAAGAGTCCGTGTAAGTTGATTTAAGTTTCGATATTTGTCGCCAATCTAAAATTTTTTTTGGAAATATGCTGCCATCAATTGCTAAATTTTCAAGAATTTCTGCACTTGTACTGTATGTTCCACTTTTATTTTTTATTCCTTTGTCAAATCCCATTTTGGAAAATAAAATCTCACTTAATTGTTTTGGAGAACCTATATTAAATTTAACGTTAGCAATTTTAAAAATTTCTTTTTCAAGAGAATCGATTTTATTTGAAAAAATTTTAGATAATTTTTTTAATTTTTCTTTGCTAATTAAAATTCCTTCATTTTCCATGTCAGCCAAGACCTCTATCAATGGTCTTTCTAGACTTTCGTAAACTTTTGTAACCCCAGAAGAATTTAACTGATTTTTGAATAATATCCATAAACGAATAGTAATATCAGCATCTTCAGCTGCATAATTTTTAGCTATTTCTATTTTAACTTTATCAAAAGTGATAATTGATTTACCAATTCCTATTAATTTGTCTATTGTAATTGGAGAATGATCTAAATATTTTTCCGACAAAAAATTTAAATTATGTCTATGAAGTCCTCCATGAAGTACATAAGATAATAACATAGTATCGTCATATGATTTTAACTTTATGCCGTATTTGAGAAAAATTTTATAATCATATTTTATATTTTGTCCAATTTTTAAAATACTTTCATTAGTCAACAAATCTTTCAAAATTATTAAAGCGTCAGAAAGTTTTATTTGAGAATTTATTAATTTGTTGTTTTCTTTATGTCCTAAAGGAATGTAACATGCTGAACCTGGTTTGGTTGAAATTGAAATGCCAACTAGTTCAGCTTCTTTTTCGTTTAAAGAGGTTGTTTCTGTATCAATTGCAAAATAACCTTGATTTAATATTTTTGTTTTCCATTCATAGAGTTGGTTAATATTTAAGATTAGTTCGTAATCTTTATATGGAGTCGAAATAATTATGTTATCATCTTTAGAAATTACTTCGTCATTTAAATTTTTGGTTTTATTAAGGAAATCTTCGTTAAATTTTTTAAAATCTATATTTAAAGTATTTATTAATCTTTTTTGTAAACTTTTAAGCTCCATTTTGTTTGTGAAATTTAATAATTTCTCTTGATCTATTGATTTCAAAGTCAAACTTTCAAAACTTAATGGAAGCGGTATATCTTTTTTTAAAGTTACAAGTTGTTTTGATATTTTTATAAGTTCAGAATTTTTTTCTAATGTTTCTCTTTTTTTTGGTTGTTTTATCTCATTAGCATTAATTAAAAGCTTTTCCAAACTTCCGTAATCATTGATCAGTTGAGATGCTGTTTTTATTCCTATTCCTGGTGCACCAGGTATATTATCTACTTTATCTCCAGAAAGTGCTTGAACATCTATTACTTTTTCTGGATAAACTCCAAACTTTTTAAAAACTTCTTCTTTATCAATGTAAAAGTTTTTCATTGGATCATACATTAGAGTGCTTGAACTTACTAATTGCATTAAATCTTTATCAGATGATACTATTTCTACTTTCGCATTCAATTTCTCAGCTTGAAATGAATATGAGGCAATAATATCGTCTGCTTCATATCCTTCTAACTCTATATATTCAATTCCAAAGGCGTTAGTAGCTTCTTTGATTAACTGAAATTGGGATTTCAAATCTTCAGGAGCTTCTATTCTGTTTGATTTGTACTCAGAAAAAATTTTTTTTCTAAAAGTATCACCTTTATGGTCAAAGATTACTGCAATATGTGTTACATTGTCTTTTTCTTTATCAACAAATAGAAGCTTGTTAAGCATATTACAAAAGCCAACTAGAGCACCAATTGGTGTGCCATCGTTTCTAGTAAAGGGTGGTAAAGCATGATAAGCTCTAAATATAAATCCAGAACCATCAATTAATTTGATAAGATTACCTTTTCCAAAATTTGTATTTTCTGAATTTAATTCTGACATAATTTATAATGATAATATGAATTTTTTTTCACAATATGGACATTGAATGCTTTTTTCGTTATTAGGAATTTTTAACCATACTTTGGGATGACCATCGCTCATATTATCATCACTGCCTTCACAATATACAGTTCTTGTTTTAACTATCACTATATTTTCTTCACTTTCTAAAGTCATTTGAAATTTTTTAATATTCCTTTAATAATTTTAATTAAAACTATACAATCTATATTATCTTGTAAATTTATTTATTTTAATTTATCAAAATAATAAACTTGAGTTTTTGATGAAAAATATTATTGAAATAAAATCATTAAATAAAATTTATAACCTCAATAAATTACAAGAAGTTAGAGCCCTTAATAATTTATATTTAGAGATTCCAAAAGGAACTATATTTGGATTATTAGGTTCTAACGGGGCTGGAAAATCTACTTTAATAAACATTATTGCTGGTTTGACAAAAAAAACTTCAGGTTCAATAAGAGTTTTAGGCTTAGATCTTGAAAAAAAAATGAGGTTAATAAAATCATTTGTAGGAGTTGTCCCTCAAGAATTAAATTTTGATCCTTTTCTTTCGCCCAGAGAGTCTTTAGAAATTCAAGCAGGTTTATTTGGAATTAAAAAAAGATATAGGAGAACTACCGAAATTTTAAAGGCTTTAGACTTATTTCGTAAAGCAGATACATATTCTAGAACACTTTCAGGAGGAATGAAAAGAAGGTTGCTTATCGGCAAAGCTCTTGTTCATAGCCCTAAAATTTTAATTTTGGATGAACCTACAGCTGGAGTTGATGTTGAACTTAGAGAATTATTATGGGCTTACATAAAACAATTAAATGAAAATGGAACTACTATAATTTTAACAACTCATTACTTAGAGGAAGCTCAGGCTCTTTGCGATAGAATTGGGATAATAGATAAAGGTAAATTAGTTTCAAAAGGAAAAACAAAAGATTTGTTATATTCATTAGATAAAAAAACACTTATAGTTAAGACCTCTGAAATTTTAAAAACTATACCTGAAGTTCCTAAAAATATTTTAATAAGCAAAGTTAATAATGATGAATTAATTTTTACATATGCTCCATCAGAATATAATACGCAAACTTTAATCGATGTATGTATTAATAATAAAATTCAAATAAAAGAAATTTCTAGTAAAGATGTTGATTTACAGGATGTTTATTTATCAGCTGTGAAAAAAAATTTAAGTGAATAAAAAGGTATTAGTCAAGTTTTTTTCCTGATAAAATATGAGTATGGAAATGCGGTACTTCTTGTGAAGCAAAATCACCATTATTAACAATTAACCTATACCCATTTCCATTTTCGTTTAAATCGATATTCAGAGTCTTTAGTGTCTGAATTATAGACTTATTGTAGTCAATAATTTGTTCATTCGAAGCATTTGTAATGAAGTCATCATAATTTACATATGCCCCCTTAGGAATAACTAATGCATGTATTGGTGCTTGTGGATTGATATCAAAAAAAGATAAAGATAACTTTGTTTCATAGATTTTTTTGCAAGGTATTTCTTCGTTTAGTATCATGGCAAAAATGTTCTTAGTATTATATTTATAATTCATTATTATTATCTTTCATTTCTATTCAAATTTTTTTAATTCTTTGTTTAATCTATTCCATGTATTTTCTTTTAGTCTTGAACCTACATTTTGTATTATCTCTCCAGCTAATTTATTTCCAATTTTTGCAGAGTCAGTATATGATTTTTTACAAAGAATTCCAAAGAAAAAACCTGCAGCAAAATAATCTCCAGCCCCTGTTGTATCAATAGGAGAAATTGGAGTTGTGGTAATAAAATTTTTTGTTTGATTATTTAAAAAAACTGACCCTTTTTCACCTAAAGTACATATGACATTTTTAATTGATTTTGGAGAATTAGTTAAAGCAGAATTTATATCATCTGAATTAGTAAATATTTTTAATTCATCTTCATTACAGAATAAAAAGTCTATATTTTTGTCAATTAAAGACTTAAATAGTTGTCTATTTCTTTCTATACAATAGGGATCAGATAGTGTAAGCGCAACTTTACCATTATTTTTTTTTACAATGTTAATGGCTTTATGAAAAATTTCTAAACTTTTTTTATTATCTAAAACATATCCTTCTAAATAAAGAATTTCTGTTTTTTTCAAAACTTCAACATTTATATCATTTGTATCAATGTATTTTGATGCCCCCAGGTTTGTACACATTGAACGTTCACCATCAGGTGTTATAAAACAAATACATCTTCCAGTTTGAGAGGTATTTTTTGAAAAATTTGGATAAAAATTTACCTTGTTATTTTTCATATCTCTTATAAAATCATGACCCATTGAATCATCATTAATTTTACCAACATACGATGTATTTAATCCTAGTTTTGATAAAGCAATCATAGTATTTGCAATTGATCCACCAACAGACATATTCTTTTTTGTTAACAATGAATAAAGCATTTGAGATTCATTATCATCTACAAGCTTCATTATTTTTTTTTCAATTTTATTTTCTCTTAGAAAATTTTCTGAAACTTGTGAAGTTATATCTAATATTGCATTACCAATACCGGTAACTTTATATTTTTTTTTCATAAATTGTCCTAAGTAATAATAAGGAAGTTATTTATAAAGTTTTCCGAGATCATTTATACTATTTGAAATTACTTGTTTATTATTTTTTTTACTGTTAGCAATAATTTCCTTTTGTGCATTATTTACTGCTAAATCTATTGCTTTCTCTGTAATTTCTTTGATAAGATTTTTTTCAAAAGATTTTATTTGTGCTTGAGCTGATTTGACTTTATTTTCAATAAGTTCTTTTGATTCTTGTTTTGCAGATTCAATTATATTTTTAGCTTTTTCTTCTGATTCTTCTATAATTTTTTCTGCTTTTTGTATATTCAACTTATGTTCTCGTTCTAAATCAGCCAATACACTTTTAGAGTCTTCAAGGATTTTATTTGCTTCATCAATTTCTAGTTTTATTGAATTAGCCCTTTCGTCTAAGAGAGTGCCTACTTTTTTTGGTACTTTTAGATATATTAAAATCAAAATAAAAATAATAAAACTTATTGCTACTACAAAGTCTGTATTATTTAAACTCACAAGAGGAACATCTTTAGAAGCAGAAAAAAGACTATTAAAATTTATTAAATAAAATATTACAAGAAATGACAATTTATAGGTTTTTTTTATAATCATTATAATTACCTTAATTTATTTATTTTTTGATAAAATAAAATTATTAACTATATCTGGTAAAATGTCTTCAGATATTTTATTAACAATTTTTTCAGTATCTTTTCTTGTTTTTTCGAGAGCCTTATCACCATCATTAATAAGTTTATTTGTCATTTCATTAGCTTCATTGGATGCTAAACTTAAATTATTTTTTGCAGTAGCTTTAGCATTATCTAACATTTCTTGCGAGTTTTTTCTAGCCAATAAAATTTCATTATTTAACGTATCTTTTAAATCTGAAGCTTTATCTTTCAGAGACTCGGCTCCAACTAAGTCTTCTTCAATTACCTTTCTTCTATTAGTAAGAATGTTATCCATACGGGGGATAATGAGAATCTTAATCATCAAGTAGGTAAGTATTAAAAATATTACAACCCAAAAAATTTGATTAGGAAAGGTATCAAAATTTAGTTGTGGCATTCCAGAGGTCGTTTCTGATGAGTTATTATTAGCCATTTTTAATATTCATATGTTTGTACTATTCGTGATATTGATTAAGCATACATTAAAAGTAATGCAACTAGAAAACTAAAAATTCCTAGAGCTTCAGCGAAAGCAATACCAATAAACATCGTTGCTGTTTGTCCAGCTGCTGCATTAGGATTTCTAAGAGCTCCAGAAAGAAAGTTACCAACCACATGACCAACACCAATAGCAGCACCACCCATTCCAGTACAGGCGAGTCCTGCACCAATAAACTTTCCCATTTCAATTAGGTCTTTACCCATTATTGCTTCTTCCATTACTTACTCCTTATATAAAATTAAAATTTTTAGTGTCCAGGATGCAATGCATCATTTAAATATACGCAGGTAAGAATTGTAAATACATATGCCTGTATAACAACAACAAGCATTTCTAATCCATAAACTGCAACTATAGCTAAGATTGGTGCTATTGCCCCAAATCCTAATGCACCGGCAAAGCCAGCGAAAACTTTTATAACAGCATGACCTGCCATCATATTACCTGCAAGTCGAATAGAATGACTAACAGGACGAACAAAATACGAAATTACTTCGATAACTAATAAGATAGGTCTCAATGCTAATGGAGCACTGGAAATCCAAAATAGATTTAAAAAACTAAATCCATTTTTTACAAATCCGAGTATAGTAACAAAGAAAAAGATTGCAAAAGCCATTAATCCTGTAACGGCTATATGACTAGTTACAGTGAAACTATAAGGGAGTAGACCCAATACATTGGAAAATAAAATAAATAAAAACAATGTAAAAATAAGAGGAAAATATTTAAGACCTTCTTGACCAGCGATATCAATGACCATTTTTCTAACAAAATTATAAATTATTTCTGCTATGGATTGAAATTTTCCAGGTATAATTTTATTTTGTCTAGTTCCAAATATAAAAACTATAGCAATGCTAAAAAAACAGATTACCATCCACAAAGTTTGATTAGAGAATGAATACCATTGAAGACCCTCTGAACTTTTTACAAGTGGTTCGATAATAAATTGATCCATAGGATGAATGTTGAATTGTGTTTCTGTTTTTTCTGCCAAAATAAATTCCTTGTAAATCTTATTTATTTAATTTTTCAAATTCTTTGGAAGTCCTAATCATAGTTTTTATACCAGCCGCAAAACCTAATAAAGACAAAATTATTGTAAATATAGGCGTAATGTTGAAAAATTTGTCTATTGTAAAACCTAATGAAAAACCAATAAACATTCCTACAACTAACTCAGTTACCATTCTCCACCCTATATTAGCTTTTTTATGCTCTATATTTCTAGCGGTCTTTGATTTTTCTTTTCTAGCTTCGTTTATTCTTTTGCTTAAGTTATCAATATTTTCAGAAATTTCACTAATATTGTTCAAATTTAAAACCTTTCTTTATCAATACATTATAAACTGAGATTAGACTAGTCAAGTATCAATTTATAATTTTAAAACATTTTAAGTTACTGTTTTTAAAGAATTAAAAAATAAACCAAATAAATGTAGTTTTTTTTTTAATTTTTTTTTTAAAAAAATATTTACCAATCGGTAAAGTATATTTACAATTTATGTTAATTTTTTAGGTGATTGTAATGGAAACAAAATTAGATTTATTTTCTTGTAAAGAATTAGATGATATTTTCTTCGCTTTGTGTGATAAAAATAGGAGGAAAATTATATCAGTTCTTTTCAGAAAAAATTTGTCTTTAACTGAGTTGGCTAATATTCTTCAGATTACTTCACCAGGTGTAAAAAAGCATTTAAAAATTTTAATTGAATCAAAAATTATCAAACAGATTAAAATTGGAAAAAAAAAAACTTATGACGTCAATTTGAATTCTTTAAACATTTGTGTCGCTTGGATTGAAACATTTGGGTTGTCAAATTTTATGGATAATGAAGATATAAGTATTTTAAATTTTTCTTAGTTACACTTTTTAATTTGTTTATCAAAAATTATACTTTTTTTATGGGTTTTTTTGGCAACTCTTAATAGGTTTATTTTATTTTTGTAGGATTTATTTCTAAAGCCTTGATGCCCCTGATGATAAGCAAGATATTGGTTATATACATCTTTTTTACTGATATTTAGTTTTCTTTGTGTTTCATTAAAATACCATCCAATGAAGTCAGTTGAGTCTCGAAAACTTGTTCTACTTGCATATTTATTTCCAGTTGACTTCTTATACCATTCCCAGGTTGAATCTATTACTTGAGCATATCCAAATGCAGAAGATAATCTTCCATTAGGAATAAAACCAAATATATATGTTCTTTGTGTTTTTGCTCTTGGTCTAAAATTAGATTCAGTTAATATAAATGATAATTGAGTTCCTTTAGAAACGCCCCATTTCTTTTCAACTTTTTGTAAGTTTCTATACCAACCCCTTTTTTCATTTAAAATGCTACATGCATTTGTTTGATCGGTTGGTATCCTTGACCAACTGGAACATGACGCGATGATAAATATAAGAGCAATTTTTATAAATTTCATATTTTTTTTAAGTTATTGTAGAAAAAGTTTTTCAAAGTAACTATATGTTTAATTAAAGTATACTTCTGGACTCTGTTGTAACACAACATTATATTTTTTTAAAGGGAGACCGATTCTATGATGAAACGTACAGCATTGTTTACAATAGGAGAAGTGGTAAAACATAGAATCCATCCTTTTAGAGGAGTGATTTTTGATGTAGATCCAACTTTTAATAACACTGAAGAGTGGTGGAATTCAATTCCTGAAGATTATAGGCCAAAAAAAGATCAACCATTTTATCATTTGCTAGCTGAAAACGAAACTAGTTACTACATAGCTTACGTTTCTGAGCAAAACCTTGAAACTGATGAAAGTGGTGACCCTGTAGGTCATCCTGAAGTTTCTCAACTTTTTGGAAATCTAACTAATGGTAAATATCAGCTTGCAGATAGGTTACACTAGACTGATTTGTTTATATTGTTTTCTATTTGATTTAGAGGGTTTAAATGAATTATGAAGATGATGAGGAAGAGCATTTTTCGCGAAATAAATTTCAGTTTTTATTGAAAGCTTTTTTTATTTTGGTTTTGTTGTTCGGTTTTAGAATTGTTGAAGTTTTATTGTGGGGATTAACTTTTATTCAATTTTTTTATACACTTTTTACTGGAAAAAATATAAGATATATAAAAGATTTTAGTATTTCATTGGGTAAATGGAATTATTATTCTATAAGGTTTTGTTTAGGAGATAAAATAGAAGCCCCTTTTCCTTTTTCACCATGGCCCAAAAATGACAGAATTTAATTTATTAAATTAGAATAAAATCAAATTATTTTAATAAGGTTCCTATTAAATATTTTAAGAACATTTTTGAGATCATTTCCTTTTTTCACAATTGCTCCATTATTAACTTTTACTATATACAACTGTTTTTTGTTTAAGAGTTTGGGTTTTTTTTCAATTCTATATATTGGACTTTCAGAAGAGTTTTTATAGATAAAAAAAACAGCTTTTTCCTTTTGATTGCTTATTCCGTAATCTTTCCACTTACCTGTTGAAACGAAAATTCCATAAATATTTAAAATTTCATTTAATTCTTTTTTATGAAAACTAATCATATTATCGTTAGTTTTATTATATGCTGGTAATATTTTTTTCTCCTAAATTAAACTTATTTTAGGTTAAATTTTTAAATTTTAAATGTAAATAAAATATTTAAAAGATTAATGTTTTTTTTGTTTAAAAGCTTTAAATATAAACCTCATAGACATACTAATTAAAAATAAAAGAGTACAAATTGTGACAATTGATGGCCCTGTTGGAACATCAAATATAAATGAAGAATTAATACCTATAATCACAGACACTATACTAAAGATTAAGCTTAGCAAAACCATTGTTTCTGGATTCTTCGAAAAAAATCTTACACCTGCCGGAGGAATAATTAATAAAGAAACTATTAATAAAACTCCAAACGCTTTTATTGAAATAGCAATTAAAATTGCTAAAGTTATATTTAATATAAATTGTTCCAATTTAGGTCTTAAATTTAATGAATAAGCCATATCTTCGTCAATAGTAGAAATAAGTAGTTTATGCCATCTGAAATATATTATTAGTGAAGTTAAAATTGTTCCACATAAAATCAGAATTACTTCTAAATCTGTTATAGTAAGAATATCTCCAAATAAATAAGCCATCAGATCAAGATTAATACCAGATAAAAATGAAGCAATTACTAATCCTATGGCAAGCGCTGAATGAGAAATGACTCCAAGTGAAGTATCAATTTCATAACCTTTATTTTGACTAAGAGTAATTAAAATTGCTGTAAGGATAGCTATTAACAATACTCCAAAAAGAATTGAAAAAGAAAAACTAAGTGACAAAGCTACACCTAAAATAGAAGCGTGTGCTAAAGCATCACCAAAATATGCCATTTTCTTCCAAACAATTAAACAACCTAGAGGGGCTGCTGCTACAGCTATTAAAATACCAGATATTAAGGCTTTTAAAAAAAAATTATCTAAAAACTCGTTCATTTTTAAGTCTTAATATTGTTAAAATTATTATATTTATGATGATATATAGCCATAGTTCCTTGAGTTTCTTTTCCAAAAAGATCAATATATTCTTTTGACTCTAAAACTTCGTCTGGAGCTCCTTTACAGCATACATTTTTGTTTAAGCATATTACCTGATCAGATGCTGCCATAACAATATGAAGCTCATGGCTTACTAATAAAACTCCACAACCAGAAGTCGTTCTTATTTCTTCAATTTTTTTATAAAATTTTATTAAGCCTTCATGATCTAAACCTTGATTTGCTTCGTCTAAAACTAATAAATCTGGTTCATTTTTGAGAGCATAAGCGAGTAATACTCTTTGTAGTTCACCTTTAGATAAATGATTCAATTGAAGGTTTTTCAACTTAAAAATATCCATTCTTTCAATTAATGTTTCAATTTTTTTTAAATTTTTTCTTTCTGGAAGATTTAAAAACCTTTGTACTGTTATTGGTAAAGTATAATTAATATTAATTTTTTGAGGAACATATCCTATTTTGAGTTTAGGCTTTATTATTATGCTTCCTGAATAGTCTGTGACAGCTCCCATAATACATCTTATTAAACTTGATTTTCCTGCGCCATTAGGTCCAATTAAAGTAGTGATTTTACTTTTACTTATCTTTAAATTAATTTTTTCTAAAATATGATTTTGACCTAATGTTAGATTTAAGTTTTTTACATTGATTAAGGTTTGATCTTCTAACAATTTTGGCAAACTCCAATTATTTCAATAATACTATTTTCAACAAAAAAATTGTTGTTCTTTGCTTCTAAAAATATTTTCTGATTTGAGGTTTTTTGATTTGTTTCGCTAACTAGATTACATTTTCTACAAATCAAGAAAGCTGGTTTATGAAACTTACCTGGATTAGAGCAAGCAATATAAGAATTGAATTTTTCTATTTTATGAACAAACCCGACTTGTAATAAAAAATTGATTGCCCTGTACGCTACAGGCGGTTGAGATGGAAATCCATTAGCTTTAAGTTTATCCAATATTTCATATGCACCAAGTGCTTTATGACTTTCTAATAAAATTTCTAAAACTTTTCTTCTTACTTTCGAAAGTTTTTGATTACTTTCTTTACAATATTTTTCTAATTCAAATAATGAAGTTGATATGCAATCTTTATGATTATGAGTATTAAAAGTATTTTTCATTTTTTTTCTCTGCAATTATAAAAATTATCATATCAACTTTTTTAATTTTTTAAAATAAATTAAATATTGTTACAGCTGTTAATTCTATCTCCAATTTGTCTCAATAAATTTGAATATAACAACTTATCTAAATTTAATTCTGCTCCAAGTGGGTCAATTATTCTTACAGGTACATTATATTTTTTACCAAATAAGTCCACTAGATTACTACTGAATTGTGGCTCAGAAAAAGCACAATTAATTTCTAATTTTTTTAATTTATTATCAATTTCCACCATTCTCGAGGGTGTTGGTGACGAGGCATCTCCTAAAATAATTGAACCTGATGCAAATATTTTAAAATAATTTTCGAAATATTGATATGCATCGTGAAAAACTATAAATTTTAAATTGCTTGAGTTAGATAATTGGCTCTCAACATATAAAATAGTATTATCAATTTCATTAATTGTTTTTTGAGCATTTTTAAAATAAATCTCTGAATTTTCTTTATCAATATTGCTTAATTCTTTGTAAATGGAGTTTACTAAAACTTTGGCATTTGATGGAGATAACCATAAGTGTGGGTCAAATGATTTTGAATGATCCTCATGATGTTTTTCATGGTCATGTTCATCCTCATGATGTTTTTCATGGTCATGTTCATCCTCATGATGTTTTTCATG